>Ga0172374_1001847_pt1 | contig 13854 bp, 10 predicted proteins | sample LakKiv3m_FD_114536 | JGI IMG/M metagenome (GOLD analysis project Ga0172374, IMG submission 114536) | Freshwater microbial communities from Kabuno Bay, South-Kivu, Congo - kab_092012_10.3m | ecosystem: Environmental > Aquatic > Freshwater > Lake | place: Democratic Republic of the Congo... | reverse complement strand
TAAAACGAAAAGGCATTGTTTAATATATGGAATCAGACATAAATTATCTAAGAATCGGCAAAGCGGCCGATCTTAACGGTCGCGATCGCTGGATTTATCGCTGGCTAGAGATTTTTCCAGGATTTTTATCGATTTTTTCTCTATTAGCTTTAACCGTTTTATCTTATTTTCGTCCGGTTTGGGTGGCGTATTTTATTATTGCCTTCGATATTTATTGGCTGCTTTTGGTTGTTTATATGGCCATTTTTTTAGTGACATCCTATTATCGTTTGCAGGCGGGGTTAAAAACCGATTGGCGCAGTAAATGCGAAGAGTTAGAGAAGGGGCGATTCACGTCCGAGGTCGCGTCCGATTCCTTGGCGCGCCGCTCGATCGCCTGGAGCGATTTATGGCAGCTTATTATCTTACCTAACGTTAATGAAAGTATCGATATCCTGCGAACCGCCTTGGCGTCTTTAATCGTAGACGGTTTCCCGGCCAGCCAGATGATTATCGCGCTCGCCATGGAAGAAAGAGGGGGCGAGGAGTCCAGAGCCAGAGCGGCGATCATGCAGCAGGAATTCGGCGATAAATTCGGTCGGTTCATAATCACTTTCCATCCTGACGGCCGCCCCGGCGAATTAAAAGGCAAGGGTGCTAATCAGGCTTGGTCTGCCAGAATTGTTAAAGAAGAAATAATTGATCGCGCCAACCTCGATTATGATAAGATTCTAGTTAGTGTCTTCGATATTGATACGGTAGTTGAGCCCGGTTATTTTTTCGCCCTGACCTATAAGTTTTTGACCGTGAGCGATCCTTATCATACCAGCTATCAGCCGGTGCCAGTTTATCATAATAATATTTGGCAGGCGCCATTTTTTTCTCGCGTGGCCGCTTCTTCCAATACTTTCTGGCAGATGATCATGCAAATTCGTCAGGAAAGTCTAGTTACTTATTCTTCTCATTCTATGACTTGGCGCGCCTTGACGGAAATCGGATTTTGGTCGACGACTAACGTTTCGGAAGACTCCAGGATTTTTTGGCATTGCTTAATGTATTATAACGGCCATTATCGTGTCGAACCGATTCATTATAAAGTATCTATGGACGTTACTCATGATGAAAGTTTATGGCGGACGGCTAAAAGTTTATATAAGCAGCAAAGACGGTGGGCTTGGGGCGGAGAAAATATCCCATATTTAATTTTTAATGCGGCAAAACGTTGGCGCACTCAAGATTTTGATAAGAAAAAAATTATCGGACATATTGTCATTCAGGTCTATGGTTTTAACGCCTGGGCGACTAACGCACTGATTATCGCTGTCATCGGTTGGCTGCCAGTTTTATTAGGAGGCGATCGGTTTAATTCGACTGTTCTATCGGGAAATTTGCCGTCGGTAACACAGAATCTGATGAATGTGGCGATGATCGGTTTAGTCTTGTCCGCGGTTGTCTCCGCCTTACTACTACCGAAGAAGCCCAAGAAATATAAGTTTTGGAAAAAGATCTTAATGAGCCTGGAATGGATAGCTGTTCCGGTTACTATTATAATTTTTGGTTCGATTCCTTGTCTTGAAGCGCAAATTCGCTTGATGTTCGGCAAATATATGGGGTTTTGGATTACGCCGAAGATTCGCTCTTAAACTAGAGGCCGCGTTTTTAGTCGAAGGCCTCTTTTTTTTGTGGTATAATATTAGCGATGATAAAAAATAAAATCCATCCTCGCGCCCTACCTCCTCGGATTGATCTTTCAACCCATGGTTTTTGGTATCGGCTAATTTCTAGCCAACGATTTATTGCGATTATCGGTTTAGGTTTCTTGGTTCTGATTATTTTTCCGCTCGCTAAGACCTATAGCCAACGGCGCATGGTCGAGAAAGAAATTACCGATGTTCAAAATCAGATTGTTGATTTTGAAAAACAGAACCAACAATTAAAAGATTTGATTGTTTATTTACAATCGGATCAGTCGCTGGAAGAGCAGGCGCGCCTGAATCTAAATTTAAAAAAACCCGGTGAAGGGGTAATTATGGTTGAGGACAAAAAGATTAATACTGATGACGCGGCCGCGCCAGCGGCGAGCTCGACCGGGAGTAATTTAAGTAAGTGGTGGAATTATTTTTTTAAGTGAGCCGAGAAGGGGATTCGGACCCCTGACCTACGCGTTACGAGTGCGTTGCTCTACCAGCTGAGCTATCTCGGCAATGATACTCTTAGGAAGCGGACTAGCCTCGCTCTTTCAGGAGCGGGTGAGCGGAATCGGACCGCCTTCTTCAGCTTGGGAAGCTGACGTAATAACCATTATACGACACCCGCTTAATCGTGTAGATATTATAGAATTATTAAATCAATTTAGTCAATTCAAATATTATGAACTTAAAAATTCGCAAGTATTTATGGCTGATTGGGTTTTTTCTACTAGTTTTTCCTTTTTCTTTGCGGGCGTCCACGGGCTCTGACTTCCGGATTATCTATGATTCGGCGGCTTTTACTGATTCGGTTGTTTTAAATATCGCAACTAGTACTACCTCGTCCGATCTGCCTTGGGAATGGCAAGCACTTAGTCCGGCTTATGACTATTCTTTTTCAACGGCCGGTTTTTATGATCCGTCTCGACCGCTGACTATAAAAATTTATTATCCAGCTAAGAATGATTATCTGAAACAGATTTTTTCTTATGACCAGGTTAATAAGATTTGGTGGCCGCTTGTGACCCGCGATGTTCCGGAAGAAAAATATGCGACGGTTACTACGGACGCGACAGTCGGCCGCCTAATAGTTATGGCTAACCCCGATATTTTAACAGTCGGTTCTGCCAGTTGGTATAAATTTAAAAATGGTTTATTCGCGGCCTCACCCGATTTTGCTAAAGGCACGGTCTTGCGCGTTTATAATCTGGCGAACGGGAAATCTGTCGATGTGACGGTCAATGACTGGGGTCCGGATCGCAGCCTTCACCCGGATCGGGTCGTTGATTTGGATAAAGTGGCGTTTAATAAAATTGCCGCCAGCGCCGACGGTTTAGCCAGAGTTCGGATAGAAGTTTTAAAGGCCGTCATGCCGGAAATTAAAAAAGCTCTGCCGCAATTGACGGCTAGTTTGAATCTAACCGCCTCATCGGCCGTTATCATCTCAGAAAAGAGCGGCCAAATCCTCTGGAGTAAGAACGCTGACACTATTTCACCCTTGGCCAGCCTAACTAAATTAGTCGCTACTAAGATATTTTTAGATACGAAGCCGAAGTTAGATCAAGTCGTTACTTATAAAAAAGCGGATGAAGCATATAATAATCGTTACTGCTCGCCTGGCGAATCTGCTCGTTTAAAGGTTAAAGATGGCGAGACCATGACGATTAGCGATTTGCTCTATAGTGCTTTGGTCGGCTCGGCTAATAATGCCGTGGAGAGTCTGGTGCGAGTTAGCGGCTTATCACGGGATAAGTTTATCGAAAAAATGAATAAAGAAGTAAAAACCTGGGGGGCGACCTCGACGCATTTTGTCGAACCGACCGGCTTATCGCCAAAGAATGTGAGTTCTCCGTTTAATTATGCTATAATAACTAAAGAAGTCTTTAAGAATCCGCTTCTGAAAAAAATCAGCACGACCGGTCGTTATACTTTTAAGACAAAAAATACTAAACAGGCCCACACGCTTACTAATACTAATCAATTGCTGCGAGCGAATACTTATCCGATTGTCGGTTCGAAGACCGGATATTTAGAAGAAGCGGGTTATTGTCTGATGACGCGGGTAGCCGCGCCCCAAGATAATTTGATTACGGTTAATTTCGGTTCAACCAGTAAAGCAAATAATTTTTTTGATAATGAACAGCTAATTCGCTATGGTCTGCGTCTATTAAAAAAATAGAGTAAGAATATGATTCATTTGGAAAATGTTTATAAATCCTATAGTAATAAGGTCAAGGTTTTACATAATGTCAGCTTGGCGGTCAAGCCGGGTGAATTTATTTCTATTGTCGGTCAAAGCGGCGCCGGTAAGACTACTTTAGTTCGTCTTTTGATCGGCGAAGAAAGGACGGACGCCGGTAAGGTGGCCGTGGGGGATTGGGATATTACTAAGATAAATCGGCGCGAAGTGCCGTTTTTACGTCGGCAAATCGGAGTGATCTTTCAAGATTTTAAGCTTTTACCCAAGAAAACCTTAGAAGAAAATGTTGCCTTTGCCTTGCAGGTTTCCGGTGAGCGGCCGGCAAAAATTAAGAAGATTGTTTCTAGCGTCTTAAAGATTGTCGGTCTGGATGATAAGAAAAAACGTTACCCTAGCGAAGTCTCCGGAGGCGAACAACAGCGCGCGGCCATTGCGCGCGCTCTCGTCCATCAGCCGAAAATTCTTTTGGCTGATGAACCGACGGGGAATTTAGACGCGATTAATGCTAATGAGATTATTGATTTACTCTTGCGTATTAATAAGTTCGGGACGACTGTCGTCTTGGTAACCCATAATAAGGATATCGTTAACCGTCTGAATAAGCGGGTCGTTACTATGGAGCACGGTCAAGTCATCAGTGATCAGGAACACGGCAAGTACTTACTTTAGACGTTAAAATTATGCTATCTCTTTATCGTATTATTAAATTTAGTTTTCAAGATATTGTCCGCAATATCTGGTTGACGATAGTGACGATCACTATTTTGCTTCTAGCTTTATTTTCTATCAATACTTTAATTACAGTACGTTTGATTAGTGATAACGCCGTGGCGGCGATCAAAGAGAAGATAGATATCAGCTTGTATTTGAAGCCGGAGACGACCGAAGCGGAAATTATGGCACTGCGAGCCAAGATTGCTTCTTCGGCTCAGATTAAAAACGTCTTCTACGTATCGAAACAAAGTGCTATCGATTCTTTTCGCCAAAAATACCAGAATGATCCGGCGATACTGGCCGCCTTGAAGGAGTTGGGCCGTAATCCGCTCTCTCCGAGCTTAATGATCGTACCGCAAAATTTCGAAGAATCAGAACTCGTTGTTAATAATTTAAAGATGATTGATAGCCCGATTATCGAATCACGCGATTTCTCCGATAATACGGTTATCTTAAAGAAGATTAATGATATTACCAGGCGCGTCAATCAAGTCGGCCTCTTTATAATTTTTGTTTTCATTCTGACTAGTTTATTGGTCGTTTATAACGCGATTCGTGTCGCTATTTATACCCACCGCCAAGAAATAGAAATCATGCGCCTGGTCGGCGCCTCCAATTTTTTTATTTATATGCCTTATTTGTTTTCCGCTTTGATCTATACTCTCCTGAGCGTTCTGATCGTTATTTCGGTTTTTTATCCTTTTTTGACTCTTTTGCAGCCTTATCTGGAAACATTTTTTACCGGTTATAATATCAATATTTTATCTTATTTTGTCGATAATTTCTGGTTGATTTTTGGCGCACAGTTCTTGGTGGTCTTAGTGATTAATATTATCGCCAGTTTATTTGCCGTGCGCAAATATGCGCGGATTTAAAAAACTTTGCGGTTGACAGGATGGCTGTTTTCTAATAATATCCTCTTTGAGGATATTTATTGTCATTACTTTATTGCGAGATCGTCTAACGGTAGGACAGTGGCCTTTGAAGCCATTTATCCTGGTTCGAATCCAGGTCTCGCAGCTAAACAAAAAGATACTAACACAGTTAGTATCTTTTTGTTTATATTGCTGGGTCGCTGGATTCGAACAGGGTTGAAGCGAACTAGTCAGCGGTCAGCAGACCGCTGACGCAGTGAGCGATCGCTAAGCATCCGGGGGATGCTTAGCGCAACCCGCGTCAACGAAGAAGCGAGCGACGGCAAAGCGACTGAGGCGATAAAATCCAGGTCTCGCAGCTATAAAAATAAAACCACAACATCTGTCGTGGTTTTATTTTGGTCATTTTTTTCTAGCTTGACACTTATTTTTTGTTAAGCTATTATTAATATATATTACCCTCCCCTGGAGGATAGCAAAAGTCCTATGGCTAAACAGAAAAAAACTACTCCTCGGCAGAACGTTACGCGTCGTTTAAAGATTGTGGCCGGGCACCTGCATAAGGTTATCGAGATGGTTGAAGAAGGTAAGTATTGTATCGATATTCTGCAGCAGACGGCGGCCGTTCGCAGCGCCATAAAAAAAGCCGAAGAGATTTTGCTTATTAATCATTTAAATAGTTGCGTAGTGAACGCCCTTAAATCCGGCGCGGACGAAAAAACCGCACGCGAATTAGGCCAAGTCTTTAAAAAATTAGGTTAATTTTTATATCTCATGCGGAAGTACTTCGTTAAAACTATCGCCCTTGCCCTGATGGTCGGTACTGTTACTATGCTTAATGGTTTCTGCTTTTTAGAGCTGCTTTTCAATATAGCCCCCAAACCGGTTCAGGCTGCGGCGATTATGTCTGATACTGTTGATGCTTGCGGCGCGGAGCCGACGGGAGAAAGTACTCAGAGTAATTACTCGCTGACCGCCGAACATGATACCTCGGTTTTGCCTTGCTGTGTTGATGGTGGTCATAACGTTTCGGTTTTAGTCATTCCTTATGGTCAAGAATTAGTGCATTTTCCGATAGCGGCGTTACTGTCTAAGGAGCCTATATTACCCGACACTATTCAAGCATCACTGGAATATATTATTCCTATTACCTCGCCGCCACAGTTAGCGGTAGTCAAAACTACCAATCTCCGTCTATAAATCGAAATTAAATTATTAAACGAACGAACGTTATTTAGTTTGTTGTCTTTATTAATAATTAATTTTGATTATGTCTCATAATAAATATTTAAAAATCCCTATAAAGGGGATGCATTGTCGGTCCTGTGAGATCTTGCTCGAAGAAAAACTTAAAGAGCTCGACCACATCCGGGCGGTCGACGTAAATTATAAAACCGGTGAAGCGACTATTCATTTTGTCGGACGGGCTCCGGACCGGGAAATAATAGGTAACGCTATTTGTGAGGCCGGGTATGAGGTGGGAATAGCTGAAAGATTGCCCTGGCTAACTAAGAATAAGCGTGAATATGTTAATCTGGGTACGGCTTTTTTGATTTTAATGGTTATTGTCTTGGTTCTCAAGAGTTTGGGGGTAGCCGATATTAACTTGAGCCCGGATTTGAGTAATCCTAGTTGGAGTTTAATAGTTTTAATCGGTTTAGTAGCGGGATTTTCTACTTGTATGGCTTTAGTCGGAGGCTTGTCGCTCGGACTATCGACGAAATTTATTGCCAATCATCCGTCCGCGACTCCGGCAGAAAAATTTCGACCGCATATCTTTTTCGTTTTCGGCCGAATATTATCTTATGCTTGGCTGGGCGGAATATTGGGAGCGCTAGGAACGGTCATTAAATTGTCGGCAACGGCGAGCGGCATTATTACTCTGCTAGTCGGAGCGGTTATGCTTCTGATGGGCTTACAGCTTATTAATATTTTTCCGCGTCTGAATCATTTCAAGTTATCTTTACCTAAGGGTGTCAGCCAGTACTTTGGTATCAACCAGGGGGATAAAGAATATAGCCACGGGCAGGCTATGCTCATGGGCGCTTTAACTTTTTTTCTGCCCTGTGGTTTTACTCAGGCGATGCAGCTTTATGCGATAAGTACGGGAAACTTCGCCAGCGGCGCGCTCGTGATGGGTCTGTTTGCCTTAGGCACGGCGCCGGGCCTGCTCAGTATTGGTGGCGTAACTTCGCTGGTTAAAGGTAATTTTAAGGAGAGATTTTTTAAGGTCGCTGGCCTGGCCGTTATTTTCTTCGGACTATTTAATTTGAATAACGGTTATACATTAGCGAGTTTAAATTTTAGCGGGCTGGGAATATCCTCGTCAGATCAGGTAGCGGCTGTTAGTGACCCTAACGTAACTCTGGAAAATGGGGTCCAGGTTGTCCGGATGACGGAAAATAATCGTGGTTACTCGCCAAATAAATTTTCTTTGAAGAAAGGTGTACCGGTCAAATGGATTATAGACGCTCAGGCACCGTATTCTTGTGCTAGCTCACTGATAGTTCCTAAACTCGGTATCCAAGAAAATTTGAAGGCGGGCGAAAACATCATCGAATTCACACCTACAGAAATCGGTCAGCTGCCATTTTCTTGTGCAATGGGTATGTATACCGGAGTATTTAATATTTATGATGAAACCAGTTCGCCCGGTAGTATTACTAATTCGGCGCCGGTCGCGGTGGCTAAATCTCCGGCTATTAGATCCGGTAGCACTTGTGGTGCTGGCGGCGGCGGTAGCGGCGGTTGCGGTTGTGGCGGCGGCGGAGTAAAAATAAATCAGGATGCGACTGCAACCGTCGCTAAGACCGCTGGCGACGTGCAAGTCATTAGCAGTACTTATACGGCTAATAAATATTTGTCGCCTAATTCCTTTAAGGTCACGGCCGGTAAGAAAGTTCAGCTTAGTATAGATGTTAAAGATAATGGCTTGGATTGCGGTTATGCCATCATGATCCCGAATCTATATGATAATGCCATACCGTTAAGAGCTGGCCAACCGATCACTATGGAATTTACGCCTACCTCTAAGGGAACTTATGATATCACCTGCGGCATGGACATGATTCGTTTTGGCACTATAATTGTTGAATAATAATTAATTTTATATAAAAAATAATATGGCTCCTCAAAATAAGCGGTTAAATTTATCATTGTTCGGCATGCATTGTTCTTCTTGCGCGAATATCATTGAGCGATCGCTTAAGAAAGTGCCCGGTGTAAAACAAGCCAGTGTTAATTTTGCGGCTGAAAAAGCGCTAGTTGTTTTTGATGATTCGGTAGCTAGTCAGGAAAAATTATTGGCCGCGGTAAGTAAGGCCGGCTATAAGGCGGAGTTGGTTGATATTAAGGATGCTGATTACGAGCGCCGTAAACGGGAAGCGGAAATAAAATCATATTGGCATAAGTTTTGGTTCGGTTTTGCCCTAAGCTTACCGATGCTTTATTTCATGTTGCTCGACTTCTTTCCGATTTATGGTCAATCGGCCGTTTTACCTTATGTTGGTATTATTTCTCTGATTTTAACCATACCGATTCAATTTGTTGTCGGCGCTGGTTTTTATAAAGGGATGTGGTCATCTCTGAAAATGAAGACATTTAATATGGATAGCCTAATCGCTATCGGGACTTCTACTGCTTTTCTTTATAGCGTAGTAAATTTTATTATTTATTTCATTAAAACCGGGTCATTAATTGGCATTAACGGAAAAATTCCCGAACTATATTTTGAGACAGCCGCTTTTCTGATTACTTTTGTGGTCTTGGGAAAATGGTTGGAAATTCGCACTAAAGGTAAGACCGGTGACGCTATTAAAAAATTAATGGGTTTGCAGCCGAAGACGGCGCGGGTTATACGTAATGGCTCAGCGCAAGATATTCCGGTCGAAGAAGTGGTTCATGACGATATAATCATGGTTCGCCCGGGGGAGAAGATTTCCGTCGACGGCCGGATCACTAAGGGATCGTCTGCTATCGACGAGTCTATGATTACCGGTGAGAGTTTACCGGTAGAAAAGAAAGTTGATGATATTGTGATCGGCGGTACCGTCAATAAAATCGGCAGTTTTGAATTTCGAGCGACTCGGATCGGCTCTGAAACCGCTCTAGCGCAGATTATTCGTCTAATCGAAGATGCTCAGGGCTCTAAAGCTCCTATTCAAGGTTTTGCTGATAGGATTTCGGCAGTATTTGTGCCAACGGTTATCGGATTAGCTATAGCGACTTTCGTAGTTTGGTTTTTCCTTTTAGGAGCAACTTTATCGTTTGCTTTAATGGCTTTTACGGCCGTCATCGTTATCGCTTGTCCTTGCGCCTTAGGCCTCGCTACTCCGACCTCACTAATGGTCGGTACCGGTAAAGGAGCAGAATATGGAATTTTAGTTAAAGGCGGCGAGCCGCTGGAAGCCGCTTGCCATATTAAGGTTATAGTTTTTGATAAGACCGGCACCCTAACTAAAGGCAAACCGGAAGTAACTGATGTCTTATTTTTTGGCGCAGTGGACGAAGATGAAGTCTTGGCTATTTCCGCTAGTCTGGAAAAACTTTCGGAGCACCCTTTAGCAGAAGCAATTTATACTCATGCCAGCGAAGAGTCTATCGGGTTGGACGAGGTGAGAGATTTTAGCGCTATCCCCGGCCACGGTGTCAAAGGGAAAATTGGCGATATCGAATATTTCTTCGGTAATCGTCGTTTGATGATGGAAATTCTTAATCACTCTATTGATAAAGTAAACCGCAAACTGATTAAATTAGAAGAGCAGGGAAAGACCGTGATGATTTTAGCGACAAAGGAGGTAATTATCGGAGCCATAGCCGTCGCCGATACTGTTAAGCCGACTTCAGTTGAGGCTGTTTCTAATCTTAAAAAATTAGGCATCGAAGTTTGGATGATAACGGGCGATAATGAAAGAACGGCCAAAGCCATCGCCAAACAGGTTGGCATTACTAATATCTTGGCAGAAGTCTTGCCTGAAGATAAGGCTCATGAAGTTAAAAAATTACAGGCGAGCAATAAAAAGGTGGCCATGGTTGGAGATGGTATTAACGATGCGCCCGCTTTGGCCCAAGCCAATCTCGGTATTGCCATGGGTTCTGGTACGGACGTCGCTATGGAGGCGGGCGGTATTGTCATTATGAAGGACGATTTGAATGATGTGACAGCCGCCTTCCAACTGGCGCAGGAAACGATGAGTAAAATTAAGCAGAATATGTTCTTTGCCCTCTTCTATAATATTATTGGCATCCCGATTGCCGCCCGTGTTTTCATGAAGTTTGGTTTGGTTCTTAAGCCGGAGTTGGCTGGATTAGCCATGGCTCTTAGTTCGATCTCTGTCGTGGGAAATTCTTTATTATTACGTTATTTCAAGCCTAATAAACGTAATTACGCCTCTTTGTTCGCGCCGGTCGTGATGGTCATCGTCTTTACTCTAGGGTTCTTGCAGTTTGCTAAGTTAAGTTCTGGTATGGAATCGCCAGGTTCCATGATTACTGCCTCGGTCCAGACTGCCACTTCTTTAAATAATTTTGTGGCCGGCAATAAGACTAAGATCGATTTCGGTGACGGTAATCCGAAGTTATTTCTGAATGTCGCTAATTTTCCGTCGGACGTAAAAGTTAAGAATGGAACGTTAACTTTGGGTGAAAATGAAATGGTTATCGGTTATGACGAAGCGATGATGATGATTAAAGACAAACTAATTAAAAAGCCTGGCGATACGTTGACTAATTTTTTTGGTCTACCGCTCGTTAAGATAGTCGGTATTCTTGAGCCGACCGGCACAATGGTTGATAATTATCATTTTGTTACCGCTGCGACTTTAGAGAAGTTGATGACTACAGCTGAGATTCGTCTAGTTGCTGAAAACGAAATTATTAAAAGTTTTTATTTCACAACCAGCACTAATATTCCAGAGAAGCTAAAAGGTCAGATTAAAGGCTTTGACGCAGTCACCCTGGCCGGTCAGCAGTATCTGCCGATTTATGTCGGTAGCGCCGAAGCTAAAATGATGATCGAGAAGAAGCTGATTGCTAAGCCGGGTGATATTATAGATAATTTTTTCGGTAATAATATTATCGTCGCTGGCATATTGCCGGAGACAAAAACGTCTTTGGATATGATGCATTTTGTCGGTCCGGGGTTCAGTCTAAAGTAACTCTGATTTTAAAGATGCGTCGGACGGATTTGTCTCGAGATTACTTTTACAAAAATCGCCTAAAATGGTGATTTTTGTTATACTTTAGATATAAAAGATATTATTTAATTCCAGTATGTTCACCAAACAAAAAATAGAGAAGTTGCTCAAAAGTCTGATTTTTATCGGCCTTTTTGCTCTGGTCGTCATTATTTTTTCGCAGAAAATTCAATTTACCTCGAGCGACCTGGGGCGGCACTTGGAAAACGGGAAGATGGTCTGGCAAGACCAGCAATTACTGTTTACTAATTTCTATTCTTATACGGAGCCCAACACGCCTTTTATTAACCATCATTGGCTGGCCGGTATTATTTTCTATGGTCTTTATCTGTTAGGCGGCTTTAAGCTCCTGTCGGCTTTTAATGTCCTGGTGGCGATTATAACTTTTGGTTTAGTCTTTAACTTTGCCAAAAAGAAGTCAAATTTTTACCTAGTTGGCGCCCTGGCTTTACCGGTTATTTTTCTTCTTAGCGAGCGCGTCGAAGTACGTCCGGAAATTTTTAGTTATTTGTTTCTGATTTTGACTTGGATTCTAGTTGATCGGGTTGCGACTAACAGAAAATACCGACGGCTGCTCTGGCTCCTACCGCTTTTTCTAGTCTGGGTAAATATCCATATTTATTTTTTTCTGGGTTTAGCTCTCTTGGGTTTTAAGTTAGTGACCGAATTCCTGCCGGCGTTTGCCGCGGCGACCGGACAGTTTAAAGAACGTCTTTGTACTGCTTGGGTAGTTGCCAAACCTTGGGGCAAAACTTTTATCTATGTCGCGCTGGTTTGCTTGATTAACCCTAATACTTGGCGCGGCTTGTTTTATCCGTTTAATATTCTACGTAATTACGGTTATGAAATCGCCGAGAATAAATCGATTTTTTATCTTAGTCATCTCCTGATTAACTATAATTTTGCCATTTTTAAATTTCTCCTATTCTTATTGATAATCAGTTTTTTTGTCAACTATCTGATTGTCAAAAAAATTAGTCTTTTTGACATATTTTTGGCCATTTTTTTCTCGGCGCTCGCCCTCTTTGCTTCTCGTAATCTAGTTCTTTTCGGTCTTGTTTCTTTAGTCTTGATTAGTCGAAATTTAACGCCCGTTCAGTCTTTTGTCCGGGAGCTTCTCCCCTTGTCACTAGCCTATCTGCGTCGTTTTAGCCTTATTCCCATCGGTATCTTATTGACTGCGATACTCTTGAGCGGGGTTTATTTGGTTTTTGATTATTCACAACAAAGTAATTTTATTAAAAATGAACCGGGCTGGGGCTTAGTCCGGGGTAGCGCTGACTCAGCCGAGTTTTTTCGGAGCCAGGCTTTAGAAGGGCCAATCTTTAATAATTATGATCTCGGCAGTGCTTTGACTTTTTGGCTTTATCCGTCTAAGAGAGTTTTTGTCGATAACCGACCTGAAGCGTATAGTCATGATTTTTTTACCGAAATATATAAGCCCATGCAGACGAATAACGCCAAGTGGCAAAAATATAATGATCAATATAAATTTCGGACGATATATTTTGCTTATAATGATTCGACGCCGTGGGCGCAGCAATTTTTATCTACTATTTTAAGCGACCCCGATTGGTCCTTAGTTTATTTTGACCGTTACGTCGTTATTTTGGTTAATAAAAAAGCCGCCACTGAGACTAAGCTTAAAGGCTTGAGCCTAGACGTTTGGGCTTTTCGGGATCGGCTGCGTGCTTTAGTGGCCGCTTCTGATTTGAAGGGCAAATTTCAATTAGCGTCTTTAGCTTTAATGGCCGCTCAACCCGACCTAGCAGGAGAAATCTATCAAGAAATTTCTTTTAATTACCCAGGTAATCGGCAAGTTCTCAGTGCCTTCGCTTATTTGTATGCGGCGAGCTCCGATCGGGCCACACTTATTCGTTCTCTGAATTATTTTCAGAAATCTTTGGCGGCCGGTTATCGTTTGCCCGGAGTTTATAATCAAATGGGGTTAGTTAATTGGCAACTAGGCGAATATCAAAAAGCCGAGGCCAATTGGCACTCGGCCTTAAGTCTGGATAAGCATGACGCTTCGGCTCTCTATTATTTGAATCAGCTTAAGACTTTACAGGTCCAAGGGCAGGTGCCGTTATTTGATTAACCTTTCTTTGAGTAAGGTTTTAATAGCTAAAAGTCCGTCTCGGGCTTTTATTTTTTTACCCTCATGATAGCCGCGCCGGTGATATTTGATAGAAAATTCCCGGATT
>Ga0172374_1001846_pt1 | contig 13868 bp, 10 predicted proteins | sample LakKiv3m_FD_114536 | JGI IMG/M metagenome (GOLD analysis project Ga0172374, IMG submission 114536) | Freshwater microbial communities from Kabuno Bay, South-Kivu, Congo - kab_092012_10.3m | ecosystem: Environmental > Aquatic > Freshwater > Lake | place: Democratic Republic of the Congo... | reverse complement strand
GGCGGCTGCGACGGCCGAGTCGACGCCACCGCTCATGGCCGCAAGGATCCGCATGGCACCAGTCTACGAGCGTGCAGCTGTGCCGGCGCCGGATGCCCGCGCGTAGGCGTCGGCGATGACGGCGAGCACGGCGTTCACATCGTCGTCCGTCGACGTGCGGCCGAGGGAGAACCGCAGCACGCTCCTGGCGTCCTGCTCATCGCGTCCCATCGCCATGACCACGTGCGAGGGCTCGGCCACACCCGCCTGACAGGCCGACCCCGTCGATGCGGAGACGCCGGCGACGTCCAGGAGGAACAGGAGGCTCTCGCCCACCGCCCCGGGGAAGAGCAGGTGCGCGTTCCCGGGAAGACGGTCGTGCGGATCCCCCAGGAGTTCGGCGGCGGGGACGGCGGATCGGACACCGGCGACGAGACGGTCGCGGAGCAGGCGGAGGCGACGCGCCTCCCCCTCCCGTTCCGCTTCGGCGAGCTCCAGAGCCGTCGCGAACGCGGCGGCCCCGGCCACGTCCTGCGTGCCGGCGCGGAGTCCGCGCTGCTGCGCGCCTCCGCGCAGCAGCGCCGTCAACCGCGCCGTCCGTGCTGCGACCAGCGCGCCGACTCCGACGGGCGCTCCGATCTTGTGGCCAGCGACGCTCAGCGCGACGAGTCCCGTGCCGGGAGCGGCGTCCGCACGCCATCCCCGGAACGACACCGGCACATGCCCGAGGGCGGCCACGGCATCCAGGTGCAGGGGGACTCCCGCCGCGGCGGCCTCTTCCGCCATCCCGGCGGCATCGTTGACGGTGCCGGCCTCATTGTTCGCGACGAGCGCGGTCGCCAGCGCCGCGCCGGGAAGCTGCTCGCCGAACGCCCGGGGGTCGATGCGCGCGAGCGGCGACAGCGTGACCCTGCGGACACCGGCTCCCTCCTCGGCCAGGGCGGCGACGGTGTCCATCGTGGCGTGGTGCTCGCCGTCCGGCAGCACGATGTCCGTCGTGCCCTCAGCGCGGGCGTGCCACATCCCCTGCAGCGCCAGGTTGATCGACTCCGTGCCGCCGGAGGTGAAGACGATCTCGATCGGGTCGGCGCCCAGGACGGCCGCGGCACGCTCGCGCGACTCCTCCAGCAGTCGCCGCGCGTCCTGGCCTGCACCGTGCGTGGACGAGGCGTTGCCGACCGTCTCGGTCGCGCGCAGCCACGCATCCCGCGCCTCCGGGCGCAGCGGCGCGGTCGCCGCATGGTCGAGGTAGTGCCGCATCCCTCGATTCTCTCGCGAAAAGGACCCCGCCGGGGGCGCCGGGGTGGAACCGGGTCCGACCTGTCATGAGACGGCAACACATCACGCCTAGGGTGTATTCATGCCTGCGTCCCGAGACCTCATCGTCCCCGGCGGCTCCGACCTCGACAACCTCGGCGTCCGCCTGCACGACGGAGTCGGCACCCTGCGCGTCTGGTCCCAGAACGCGGCCTCCGTCGAGCTGGTCGTCTTCGACACCACGGACCTCGACTGGGCGACCGACGAGCTGCCCCTCGAGCGCCGGCCCGGGGGCATCTGGGAGGTCACGACGCCGCTGCTCCAGCCCGGTGTGCGCTACGCCATCCGGGTCGGCGGTCCGCACGGGCCGGGAAACACCTTCAACCCGGAGACGCTGCTGCTCGACCCGTACGCGCGGGGCCTCGCCCAGGGCGACGGATACGAGGAATGGCGCTCGGTCGTCATCGTCGACGGGTTCGACTGGGGCGACTCGCGCAAGCCCCGCGTCCCGCTGGACAGGACGGTCATCTACGAGGGGCACCTCAAGGGGCTCACGAAGCGGCACCCCGATGTGCCGCCTGCGCTGCACGGCACGTACGCGGGCCTCGCCCACCCCGCGATGATCGAGCACTTCCACTCGCTGGGCGTCACCTCCATCGAGCTGCTCCCCATCCAGGCGTTCGTGCCGGAGCCCCGTCTGCTCGAACGCGGACTCACCAACTACTGGGGGTACAACACCCTCAACTTCTTCACACCGCACACGGCCTACGCGACGGAGGACGCCCGGAAGGAGGGGCCGGAGGCGGTGCTGTCCGAGTTCAAGGGCATGGTCCGGCTGCTGCACGAGGCCGGTCTCGAGGTGATCCTCGACGTGGTCTACAACCACACATCGGAAGAGGGCATCGGCGGACCGCGCTCGAGTCTGCGCGGTATCGACAACGCGAAGTACTACCGTCAGGACGCGTCCGGCGTGTACATCGACACGACCGGATGCGGGAACACGCTGAACACGGCCACGGCCGCCGGCGCTCGTCTCGTGCTCGACTCCCTCCGCTACTGGGCGCAGGAGATGCAGATCGACGGCTTCCGCTTCGACCTCGCCACAGCGATCGCCAGGGACGAGTCGCACACCTACACGCCGGAGCATCCGCTGCTCACGGCCATCGCGAGCGACCCGGCCCTCGCTGACACGAAGCTCATCGCCGAGCCGTGGGACGTCGGCCTCGGCGGCTGGCAGACCGGGAACTTCCCTGCGGGCTGGCACGAGTGGAACGACCGCTACCGCGACCGCGTGCGCAACTTCTGGCTGAGCGACATCGACTACGCGCGGCGAGCGTCCGCCCCGGTCGGCATCGGCGGATTCGCGACGCGTCTCGCCGGCTCCTCGAACACGTTCAGCGAGGACAGGGGGCCGCTGGCGAGCGTCAACTTCGTCACGGCCCATGACGGCTTCACCCTCCACGACCTCGTGTCGTACGACGTCAAGCACAACGAGGCCAACGGCGAGCACAACCGCGACGGTGCGGACACGAACCGCGCGTTCAACCACGGCATCGAGGGGCCGACCGACGATCCCGCGATCCTCGCCGCCCGGCGCAAGGCGATGCGCAACCTCCTCGGCACCCTGCTGCTCTCCGCCGGGATCCCCATGCTCACCGCGGGCGATGAGGTCGGGCGGACCCAGAAGGGGAACAACAACGCCTACGCGCAGGACTCGGCGCTCACCTGGCTCGCCTGGGACTTCGAACCGTGGCAGGAGGACCTGCGTGCGCACGTCGCCCGCCTGATCCGCCTCCGCGAGGAGAACCCGGCACTGCGGCCGACCCGCTACGCCCGGCTGGGCGAGCACATCCCCGGCGCCTCCGTCATGGACTGGTACGACCAGAACGGCGAGACGATGGAAGCACACCAGTGGACCGACCCCGGCAACCGCACGCTCCAGTACGTCGCGGCGTCCACGCCCGAGACCGAGGCGTACAACCGGATCCTGCTCATCGTGCACGGGACGGAGTCGCCCATCGACGTCCGCCTCCCCGAGGAGATCGAGGGGGCGACGCGCTTCGTGTCACTGTGGTCGAGCGCTCAGGAGCGTCCCTCCGAGGAGCAGGAGGTCTTCGCGCCGGGAGACGTGCTCCCGGTCTCCGGGACCTCGATGAGGCTGTTCCGCGTCGAATGACGCGCGCCGCCGACGCACCACGCGGCGCGCTACCCGCCACCGGGTCCGCGCGGTACATTCGGGATGTGTCTGCACGTGCTGGTACCCGGTCCCCGGCTCTTCGGAGCCCCGCTCAGATCCCGATGCGCGCGCTCGGCGAAGCCGACCTGCCGGGAGATCTGCGCACGACGCGGCTCCCGCTGCTCGACCCGTCGCCCTCCGTTCCCGGCGGGTTCGTGCCGAAGGCCTTCGTCGGCGAGGTCGTGCCGTTCCGCGTCGTCTCGTTCCGCGAAGGACATGATGCGATCGGCGTGCACCTGCGTCTGACGTCTCCGTCGGGCGAGAGCAGCCTGCACAGGCTGACGCCGCGAGCCGACGGGACCGACACGTGGGCGGCCGCCATCGCCCTCGACGAGCAGGGAACCTGGGGATTCCGCTTCGAAGCGTTCTCCGACGACTTCGCGACCTGGGCGCACGCCGCGGAGCTGAAGGTCGCGGCGGGCGTCGACGTGCCGGTGATGGCCGCGCTCGGCGCGGATCTGCTCGCACGCGCCGCCGCGGAGAAGGACCGTCCCGCGGCGGAGCGGAAGCGGCTTCTCGCGATCTCGGCGCAGTTGCGCACCGACGACGGGACCATGACTCTCGCGATGTCGACGGATGCCGAGCTCGCCCGACTCTTCCGTGACCGGCCGGTGACCACGCTCCGTTCCGCGTCGGTCGAGCACTCCCTGCACGTCGACCGCCGCGCCGCCGGAGTCGGGGCATGGTACGAGTTCTTCCCCCGCTCCGAGGGGGCGCGCCGCCTCAAGGACGGCAGCGTCAGGAGCGGGACCTTCCGTACCGCGGCGCGACGTCTGCCCGAGGTCGCGGCGATGGGCTTCGACGTGATCTATCTCGTCCCCGTCCACCCGATCGGCACGACCAATCGGAAGGGCCGCAACAACACGCTCGTCGCCGAGGCCGGAGACCCGGGCTCGCCGTACGCGATCGGCGCGGCCGAGGGCGGGCACGACGCGATCCACCCCGATCTCGGCACGGAGCAGGATTTCCGCTTCTTCGTGCGCGCAGCCCGGAAGGAAGGGCTCGAGGTCGCCCTGGACCTCGCCCTGCAGGCCTCGCCGGATCACCCGTGGGTGGCCGAGCATCCGGAATGGTTCACGACCCTCCCCGACGGCTCGATCGCCTACGCCGAGAACCCACCGAAGAAGTACCAGGACATCTACCCGCTCAACTTCGACAACGACCCGGAAGGGATCGCGGAGGAGATGCTGCGCATCGTGCAGCACTGGGTCGCGCAGGGCGTCAAGATCTTCCGCGTCGACAACCCGCACACCAAACCGCTGCAGTTCTGGGAATGGCTCATCCGCGAGGTCGGCGCCGTCGATCCGGACGTGATCTTCCTCGCCGAGGCGTTCACCCGTCCGGCCGTGATGCGTGCGCTCGCCGCCGTCGGATTCCAGCAGAGCTACAGCTACTTCACGTGGCGCAACAGCAAGGCCGAGCTGGAGGAGTTCCTGACGTCGGTGTCGCACGAGACCGCCGACTACATGCGACCGAATCTGTTCGTCAACACGCACGACATCCTCACCGAGTACCTGCAGTTCGGCGGCAGGGCCGCGTACCGCATCCGCGCCTGTATCGCCGCCACCGCCGGTCCCGTCTACGGGGTCTATGCCGGGTACGAGCTCTTCGAGAACGTGGCGCGGCCCGGTTCCGAGGAGAACATCGACAACGAGAAGTACGAGTACAAGTTCCGCGATTGGAAGGGCGCCGAGGAGCGCGGCGAGTCCCTGGCGCCGCTCCTGCGCAGGCTCAACGAGATCCGGGGCGCACACCCGGCGCTGGGGCAGCTGCGCAACTTCCGCTCGCACTGGAGCGACGACGACGCCATCCTCGTGTACAGCAAGCACCTCGACGCGGCCTTCACCGGCACGGGGAGGGCGGACACCATCATCGTCGTCGCGAACGTCGACCCGCACTCGGTCCGCGAGACGACGGTGCACCTCGACACCACCGTCTGGGGCGTTCCCCTCGGAGACGCCTTCGAGGTCGAAGACCTCCTCACGGGCGAGGTCTGGACGTGGCGCGATCACAACTACGTGCGGCTCGACGCCTTCGCCGAGCCGGTGCACATCCTGAAGGTGAGGGAGCGATCATGAGCCACACGGAAGAACTCGCCGCATCCACCGCGTGGGAGGCGATCGCGTCGGCCACGCATCACGATCCGCACTCCGTGCTCGGTCCGCATCCGCACAAGGACGCCGCTGACCGCACGGTGACGCTGATCAGGGCCCGCCGTCCCCTCGCCGCCGAGGTCGCCGCGGTCTTCGGCGACGGGAGCAGGGTCGAGCTCGCCCACGTGGCCCACGGGATCTGGGAGGCGCAGCACGCCGGCCCGCCGCTCCCCTACCGCATCGCCACCCGCTACGCCGATCAGGACGAGACGGTCGCCGGAGACCCCTACCGCCACGCTCCGACGCTCGGGGAGCTCGACCTGCACCTGATCGCGGAAGGACGGCACGAGCGTCTCTGGGAGGCCCTGGGCGCCCATCCGCACACATCCGAGGGGGAACGCGGCGTCTCGTTCGCCGTCTGGGCCCCGAACGCGACAGCGGTGCGGGTCGTCGGCGATCACAACGGATGGAACGGGGAGACGCACGCGATGCGCTCGCTCGGCGGGAGCGGCGTGTGGGAGCTGTTCATCCCCGACCTGCCGATCGGAACCCGCTACAAGTACCAGATCCGCACGCGCAACGGCGACTGGATCCTGAAGGCCGACCCGATGGCGCTCGCCGCCGAGGTGCCGCCGGACACGGCTTCGGTCGTGACCTCCTCGTCCTACGAGTGGTCGGACGGCGCGTGGATGACCCGCCGAGCGGCGACCCACGCCGTCGCCCAGCCCCTGTCGGTGTACGAGGTGCACGTGGGCTCGTGGCGAGGCGGACTGGGGTATCGCGATCTCGCGGATCCGCTCATCGAGCACGTCACAGCGACCGGTTTCACGCACGTCGAGTTCATGCCCCTCGCCGAGCATCCGTTCGGCGGTTCCTGGGGATACCAGGTGAGCGGCTACTACGCCCCCACCAGTCGATTCGGGAGCCCGGATGACCTGCGGTACCTGATCGCTCGACTGCACCAGGCCGGGATCGGCGTGATCATGGACTGGGTGCCCGGCCACTTCCCGAAGGACGCCTTCGCGCTGGCGAGATTCGACGGACAGCCGCTCTACGAGCATCCGGATCCCCGCCGCGGCGAGCATCAGGACTGGGGCACGCTGATCTTCGACTACGGACGATCGGAGGTCCGCGGCTTCCTCGTCGCGAACGCTCTGTACTGGATGCAGGAGTTCCACGTCGACGGTCTCCGCGTCGACGCCGTCGCCTCGATGCTGTACCTCGACTACTCGCGCAAGGACGGCGAGTGGGAGCCCAACATCCACGGCGGCCGCGAGAATCTCGAGGCGATCCGCTTCCTGCAGGAGGTCAACGCGACCGCTTACCGTCTCAACCCGGGGATCATGATGATCGCCGAGGAGTCCACCAGCTTCCCGGGGGTGACGGCGCCGACCGACCACGCCGGCCTCGGCTTCGGGTTCAAGTGGAACATGGGCTGGATGAACGACTCGCTCCAGTACATCGTCCGCGACCCCCTGTACCGCGCGCACCACGAGGGCGAGATGACCTTCTCGTTCGTCTACGCGTTCGGCGAGAACTACCTGCTGCCCATCAGCCATGACGAGGTCGTCCACGGCAAGGGCAGCCTGCTCGCCAAGATGCCGGGCGATCACTGGCACAAGCTGGCCAACGTCCGCGCCTACCTCGCGTACATGTGGGGCCACCCCGGCAAGAAGCTGCTGTTCATGGGCCAGGAGTTCGGCCAGCTCGCGGAGTGGTCGGAAGGGCGCGAGCTGGACTGGTGGCTGCTGGACCAGCCGTCACACGCCCAGTTGCAGGACTTCGTCGGCGCACTGAACCGGACCTATCGCGCGCAGGCGCCGCTGTGGGAGCGCGACAACGACGGCTCCTCCTTCGATCGGCTGGGCGCACCCGCGTGGGACCCGTCCGTGATCGCCTTCGAGCGGCGCGACGCGCACGGAGGGCGACTCGTCGTGGTCAGCAACTTCGCCGGCGTCGAGAAGACGGGGCACCAGCTGGCGCTCCCCCGCGAGGGCGTGTGGCAGGAGGTGCTCAACACCGACGCCGCCGATCACGGCGGACGCGGTGCCGGCAACCTCGGCATGGTGGTCGCGCGCGGCAGGGAGAACGGCGACCCGATCGCGACGGTGACGCTGCCCGCGCTCTCGACGCTGTGGCTGCGTCACCAGCCAGAGCCGCACGTGCCCACGGTCAACCACGGCTGAACGGAATCGGTCCCGGCGACATTCGCCGGGACCGAGACATCCGCGCTGCTAGAACAGCAGCGACGAGAGGCGGTTGCGCGCCGCGATGACGCGAGGGTCCGCGGCGCCGATGAGTCCGAACAGCTCGACCAGGCGCTCCCGCACGGGCGTGCGCTGGTCGGACGGCAGCTCGGCGAACAGGTCGAGCAGTCGACCGAACGCGTCCTCCACGTGACCGCCCGACAGATCGAGGTCGGCCACCGCGAACTGCGCCTGGACGTCGAGCGGATCGGCGGCTGCAGCGGCGCGAGCCTCCTGCAGATCGAGCCCCTGCACGCGATCCAGAAGACGGACCTGTCCCAGCCCTGCGCGTGCGTCCTCATCGCGGGGGTTCTCGGCGAGGGCCTTCTCGTACGCACGGATGGCCGCCGCGTAGTCACCGGTCTCGATGGCCGCGAACGCCTCGGCGTGCAGCGGCGGAAGCTCCGGCTCGGCCGGCGCACTCGGCGCGTCGGCCGCCTCGCCCACGGAGAGAGTCCCGGTCACGCCGTTCTGCGCTGCGACCTGCAGCAGCTGAGCGAACACCTCGCGCACCTGCTGCTCGGGCACGGCACCCGTGAACATCGGGACGGGCTGTCCGGCGATCAGGGCCACCACCATCGGGATGGACTGCGCGCGGAAGCTCTGCGCGAGCTGCGGGTTCGCGTCCACGTCGACCTTGGCCAGGAGGACCCGGCCGCCGAGCTCGCGTGTGACCTGCTCGAGGATGGGGCTGAGCTGCTTGCACGGCCCGCACCACTCGGCCCAGAGGTCGACGACCACGGGCACCGTGCGGGAGAGTTCCAGGATCTGACCGAACGTCTCGTCGGTGGCGTCCACCACGACGTCGACGACGCCAGGATCGGGCGCTCCCCCGGCTTGCGGCGCCGGCCGGTTGCGGAGGCTCGACAGGTCCACAGCGCCGCGCAGTGCGGCCGGAGAGATTTCGCTCACTTGATCACCTTCGCGGAAACGATGTCCTGGCGCGCGGCCAGGAGACGGATCTGCTCCGTCGAACCCTGTGCGGGGACGGCGAAGAACAGCTGGAACTCGTACGTCGTCTCGATGCCCTTGGCCGATTCGGTCGCTCCCGTGAGCGCCTTCGCCTGGGCGTTGTCGCCGAAGCGGATGACCACGTCCGAACCGGTCGGGGTCACGGACTCGACATCGGTGAGGGTCACGGCGACGATCGCACCGCTGTCGAGCGTGGTCATCGAGATGGGCGACGCGTCCGTGGGAGCCATGTCGAACGCGGCCGCCGAGGTCTCGGACGCGCCCTTGTCCGCCAGCGCCTGGACCACTGCCTGCCGGCTGTCGTTGATCGACTTGGCGAAGGTGAGCGACAGATCGTCGAACAGACCGTACGACGCGCTCTTCTCCCCCGTGTCGACGACGTCGGCGAAAGCCGCTGCCAGCTCGGCGGGAGGAAGGGCGAGGAAGGCCGAGTCATCCGGCACCATGGAGGTCCCGAGCCAGGAGGCCGCCACTGCGGGGAACTCGGCATCGGCCGACATCTCCGCCATGTTGGTCACCTTGTAGTCGGACCAGGGGTCCGCCTGCGTCATCGTCAGCAGCACCGGCGGCACGGTGTCGTCGCCGTTGCTCTTGGTGAGCGCGAGGACCGTACGGGGCCAGACATCGGTCGCCTCCGGAAGCACGACCTCGAAGTCATCGGTCGGGATGGCGGAGGGCACGGGCGTGTCGGGGAGCGCGGTCCGCAGGGCGTACTCGGTCGTCCGCGCCGTCAGCGCCGGTCCGTCCAGACGAGTCGCCGCGAGGTCGAGATCGAGCGCCGCGTCGGCCTCAGCGACCGTGTCGGAGATCGTCCGGAGGATGCGCTTCGCCTGCGCCTCGGTGACGGCCGGCGGCTTCTGGTTCTCCGGCGCGATCACGGTGGGGCTGGGCGACGGCGACGGCGAGGCGTCACCGAGCTGCGGCCAGGAATCGGCCGAGCAGCCCGCAGCGAGGATCGCGGTCAGTCCGAGGACGGGGAGGGCGAGCATGCGCCGCCGCCGGCCCACTGGGGCCGCCTGCAGGGAGCGCTTCCCCTCGGTGCCCTTGTCTTCGTCCACGATCTCCGCCTCTTCGATCTCCCCGCCATCGCCGTTCTGCGCGCCGCGCGGCTCCGCGCCGTCGGTCTCCGGCTGCTCGATGGCCGCGCGTTCCGCCGGCGGGAGCACCGCGACGTCGATCGGCTCGGTCGCCGGCAGCGGGCCGGGGCCCTTGCGGCGCGGACCGCGGCCGCGGCGCTGGTGGCGGATGGCGAGCACGTAGAGGATGAGGCCGATCAGGAGGACCACACCACCGGCGACCATGAGCGGGCCGGCCCAGGGAGTGGAGTTGTCCAGCGGCCAGGAGACGACGATGTCGTCCGGAGCGTCCTTCGTGCCGTCGTAGGCGATGAGGAGGCTGGTGCCCTCCGGGAGCTGCATGTTGTCGGCCGTGAGGAGGTTCTCCTCGCCGAAGGAGTCGAGCCACAGGTCGGAACCGCGCGGATCGCGCCCGGTCGGCTCCTCTTCGGCGGCGTCGCCCTCGGTGCCTTCCGTCGCGGGATCGTCGCCGCCCTGGGCCTCGTCCTCGTCTGTCGGCGCGGTGACGTGCTCGACGTTCAGATCCCCGTCGTCGTCGACCGTGACGTGGTTGTAGTCGGAGTCGGCGAGCCAGGCCTCCATGTCGGCGGTGCGGCCGTAGCTGCCGAAGATCTCCCCGTCGCCCCGGACGATCAGCGTCTGCGCCCCCGGATTGATCCGCAGCACATCGCCGTCGAGAAGCACGAACGGCGCCGGCTCATCGATCGCGACCTCGGTCTTCTGAGAGTCGGGGCCCACGAAGATGGTGCGCTGGGCGATCCCCGCGCCGATCAGCGCCGCGGCCAGCACGAAGGCCACCACGGCCCATACGAAACGCACGAATAGTCTCCTCACGCATCGCAGGCATCCACCCGCGACGCAACACTCGACATTTCAGACTAGCGAAATCACCTGTGTGTTGCCCACGAGCACATGCAGTGCACCCTGGACCGGCACGTCGCGGGCTCTGCGACGTCGCGCCTCGATAGCCTTGCTCCACCGGTCTCGAGGAGTCGCTGCATGAAGATCCACAACCCCTTTCGCACCGCGCTGGTGGCGACGCTCGGCGTGGGACTGGGCATCCTCCTCATCAGCAGCGTGCAGACGCTGTCGACGGTGCTGCTCTACCTCGGGACGGCGCTCTTCCTGAGCCTCGGCCTGGATCCCCTTGTCTCGTTCCTCGAACGCCGCCGCCTCCCCCGATGGCTCGCGGTGGTCGTGACGATCCTCGCCGTCCTGGGGGTGTTCGTGGGGATCGTGCTGATCATCCTCCCCGTCCTGGTGGACCAGATCTCGCAGCTCATCGCGCAGATCTCGGCGATCGTGCAGCGCGGAAACCTCATCCCCGACCTCAAGGAGTGGATGCAGGCCACCTTCCCCAACCTGCTGGTCGACGACGTCTTCACCTACGTCACGGATTGGCTGACGACCAATCTCACCGAGATCGGCGGATCGATCGGACAGGGAGTGCTGGTCGCCAGTGGCGCCGTCCTCAGCGGCCTCTTCGGCGCCTTCATCGTCCTCATCCTGACGATCTACCTCACCGCCTCCACCCCGTCGCTCAAGCGCGCGGTGTACCAGCTCGCGCCGGCGTCCAAGCGCGACCGCTTCATCGATCTCGCCGAGCAGATCACCGACTCGGTCGGCTACTACGTCATGGGGCAGGTCTCGCAGGGTGTCATCAACGGCGTGCTCAGCGCCATCTACCTGTCGATCATCCAGGCCCCGTTCCCCGCGGTGCTGGCCGTCGTGGCCTTCTTCTTCTCGCTGATCCCGCTCGTCGGAACCCTCACGGGGTCGACGATCATCGTCCTCGTGTGTCTGCTCCCCGGCCTCGGCTCCCCCGGGACGGCGATCGCTGCGGCGATCTACTACCTGATCTACATGCAGATCGAGGCGTACATCATCTCGCCGCGCATCATGAGTCGCGCGGTGTCCGTGCCCGGCGCCGTGGTCGTCGTCGCGGCACTCGCGGGCGGCAGCCTGCTCGGCCTGCTGGGCGCGCTCATCGCGATCCCGGTGGCGGCCAGCATCCTGATCCTGTACCGCCAGGTGCTCATCCCGCGGATGAACGAGCTCTGAGCCGCCGCGACGAGCTCAGTCGATCGGCCACTCGGTGGCGAGAGGAAGCGCCGACGGGTTCACCGCGCCGACGATCTCGGTGAGCACGCGGCGCGTCTGGGTCTCCCCCACCCACAGGTGCTTGCCGCCCTCCACGGCGATCAGCCGGGCGTGCGGGATCGAGGCGAAGCGCTCACGCGCCTCCGGGGGACGCAGATAGTCATCGAACTCGGGGACGAGCACGACGACGGGCACGTCCGCCCCGGCCCACGCAGCGACCTCGTCCGCGGAGGCGCGGTGCAGCGGCGGCGAGAGCAGGATGACGCCCTCGATGTCGTGCTCCCTGCCGTACTTCAAGGCCAGTTCGGTGCCGAACGACCACCCCAGCAGCCACGGGCGCGGCAGCCCACGCTCGCGGACGAACGCCATCGCTGCCGCGACATCCTGGCGCTCGGCCTCGCCGCCGTCGAAGGCTCCGTCGCTGGTCCCCCGCGGCGACGTGGTCCCTCGCGTGTTGAATCGGAGGACCGCCAGGTCAGCGAGAGCCGGCAGCCGAGCCGCCGCCTTCCGGATGATGTGGGAGTCCATGAATCCGCCTGCCGTGGGCAGCGGATGTAGCGTCACCAGCGTCGCGACCGGCGGAGTCTCCGACGGCACGGCCAGCTCGCCGACGAGGGTCAGCCCGTCCGCTGTCCGCAGCTCGATGTCCTCGCGGCGGGCCGGCAGCTCCACCGGACCTCTGATCTCGGTGCTCACGACATCCTCCAACAGTGTGTGTGCCAGTGACGACGAGCCGCGAGATCCGCCGCGTCGCCGAGAACCCCGTCCGCGCGCCAGGCGACGACGTGCGCCGTCCCGGTCTCGATCCCGCGGCCGCAGCCCGGGCAGAGGTACTCCTTCTGCGCCTGTACCGCCGAGACCGGCTGCACGGTCCATTCGGCTCCGCGGCGGGACTCCGAGCGCTTCCAGCCGGCGAGCAGGCGATCGAACGAGTCGTCGCCCTCAGGGCGCGCCGGAGGGCGTCTGCGCGAGCGGGGCATCGTGCCTGCTCACCACCAGTGGTTGTTGACCCAGAAGTTGTACGCGCCGGCCCAGCTGCCGTAGCGACCGGTGGCGTATCCCGTCGCCCATCGCAGGTTGTCGACCGGGTTGTATCCGTTGCCCGGCACCTTGCTGCAGGGCAGCGCCTGGACGAGGCCGCACGCGCCGGAGGACGAGTTCGTGGCGTTCGGGTTCCAGCCGCTCTCGCGTGACACGACGTAGTCGACGTACTGCCAGTCGCTCTGGGCGATCCCTGCGGCGGCCATCCATTCCGCGGGCGCGCCGCCCCCCGTGTAGGGAGGCAGGGACGATCCCCCGGAGGATCCGCCGGTGCCTGTCGAGGGCGTCACCGCGACAGGGGCGGGCTTCGGCTTCGGCTTCGGCTTGACGTAGACCTCGAAGGTGCCGCGCTCGACCGGGGTGATCGCGGCGCCGCTGACGGTGACCGTGATGTCCTGCATGTCGGCCAGGGCCAGAGAGTACGCGGAATCCGGGGACTCCTCCGGCGCCGGCTGTGCGAGAGCCACACCGGTCGGGGCCATGAGGGCGCCGGCGAATCCGACGACGGCCAGGGCGCTCACGACGCTCGCCACAGTGCGGCGGCGGGACTGTCGGCGTGTGGCCTGGCGCGCCGAAGAACTCCTTGCCGCGGGCACCGGCGAGAGGTCGCTTCGTTCGGGATTCATGTCGTTTCGGGAGTTCACGATGAGGGACAGTCTACGCAACAGTGCCTGGATCGACCATCAGGAACTCAGCGGACGGCGAGAATCACATCGATCGTGGCGTCGAGGAGGGCATCGACCTGCTCCTCGCGATACCCGCCGCGCTGCATCCGGAAAGCCGCAGAGCGCAGCTGCTCCGCCGTCAGCGGATCACCGTCCCGGAGATAGCGGACGATGCGGGAGGAGACGTGGTCGACCTCGTCGAT
>Ga0172374_1001845_pt1 | contig 13868 bp, 17 predicted proteins | sample LakKiv3m_FD_114536 | JGI IMG/M metagenome (GOLD analysis project Ga0172374, IMG submission 114536) | Freshwater microbial communities from Kabuno Bay, South-Kivu, Congo - kab_092012_10.3m | ecosystem: Environmental > Aquatic > Freshwater > Lake | place: Democratic Republic of the Congo... | reverse complement strand
TTGTAGGTGTGGCACTGGGTGGAGTAGCACCGCACATAAAACCAGAGTAACAAACTGAACTTAAGTAGCTAGCATCACAACAACTTCCTCCATCTGGCATACAACCGCCAGAGTTACAAGCAGGTACAGGTGTGGGTGTAGAAGCAGTCGCAATTGTAGGTGTGGCACTGGGTGCTCGTCCGCATGACAAGCCAGCGCAATTGGTGTTGTCTACTACCACAGTGATTGGTTTACCGACAGTATCATTTTGACATTGAACACACTCACTTTGGGTTTTACAACTATAAGTCCCATAGTTGCCCCAACCGCAATTGTTGCCAGTAAGAGGAATAGGAGTACTTGTGGGTACTCCTGGAGTGAGTTGTCCCGATCCTTCTTTACAACATCCCTCGTCACAGTACTCTCCATTATTACATTGGCTAGTATCTTGGCATCTGGTACCATAAATACAAGCTTCGTAAGCTTGTTGTCTTATATCTTGATTTTGTTTTAATGTTCCAACAATAAAAGGAGTAACGACAGCTACAAACGCCAGTCCGATTAAAATCAGTATGTCGGCAAAACCACTTTTTTTGTTTTTATAAAAGTTGCAACGAGTAATTAATTGCAAAATTATTTTGTTCATTTGTAATTCTTAGTCTTTTTCAATCTCTTTGGCTACCCAGAGTGACCAACTGCCTGCGAGCATGAAGAAAAGTCCGCCAAAGATCAAAGTTAAAGTAGAGCTAATAGCACCGGAAACTGGTAAGGCTGATGTGGTAGCGCTCTTACTAGCTGTGGCTCCGCCTTTGGAGGCAGGGGTGGTGGCAGTGGTGGCGCTGCTACTGGCTGTAGCAGCGCTAGACGTAGAGCTAGCTGATTGAGATGCATCGCTACCATATGGATAACCAGTGCCATAGGTAATTGGAGTGGGTGTAGGTGTAGTAGCGGGACGAGTGGTAGGAGTGGGTGAGGCAGAGGTGTAGGCTTGGGCCAATCTGGAGTCTTGAGCTTTACTCACTGTAAAAGTGTGAGTTTTGGTTACCAGCTTGCCTGTTTTTGGATCGGTGTATGAGTACTCCACTACATGTTCTCCTGGCTCTAGTTCCTTGCCTAATTCGGCCAAGTCTAGCTCAAACTCACCATTAGCGTCTGAAGTTATCTCTTTTTTGATTTGAGTTACAGAGTGCACACTAATAGTAATTTTTGTCTTGACTGGAGCCGAGCCCACAATCACTGGTTGTTGTGTATCCACTGTTTGGTGACCGTCTTTATCTAGATCTATCACCACGGCTGTTGGGCTAGCTGTAGGTGTGGGTTGACCGTCATCTAGCAAGCCTGCCAATCCGCCGCTACCACTACTTTCTTTAGATTTTTCTGTTTTCTCTCCACTTCTAGTGGCATTAAGACTAGCTCCAGCAGTGGCTGGTGTGACCGTGGGAAGGGTAGTTACAACCGGTGTTGGTATTTTGGTTGGTTGTGGCGATACTTGTGCTGAATTTGATGTTGGATCTTGTCCCAGTGTAATAGTCTTACCAGATTCAAACTTATCCAACGTAGTTTCCAAATTAGTTGTTAGATTTAATGGATAGCCTTGGACCAAAATCTTGAGTCTACTTGCATTGGAAATACTGGCATAACTGGCGCCGTCTTTGGTTCTAGCGTTAGCCAGCGGCACCGCCCAGCTACCAGACTCTTGCACTAGCTGCGACATCTCGCCGGCGCCTTCTACCGCTATATACACAATACTACCCTTGGCTGGTCCTCCAGTTTGATTGGTAACTACACCATAGATAGTTTTAGCATTTGGAGCACTAGTGGCTGTTTTGGCTGTTTTAACAACAAATTTATTGCCATTGTCGTCATAAAGCGCACCTTTGTCTGTGCCAATGACAAAGTGATAGTTGGTGTCTGCTTCTAGTCCAGTCATGGTGATATGGTGCAAAGGATAACCAGTGATAGTGCCTCTGATTTGATCTCGGTCGTCACCTGACTGCATGTTCAATTCTTGAGGTTTGCCAGCACTATTTTGAGATGAGCTTTTACCAACAATTTTTACAAAGCCTGTAGTTTCTGCTTCAGTAACAAAGGAAACAGTGAAGCTGCGTTCGGTGACGTTGGTAATTTTGACATTTTTGGGGGTAGTCTCTTCAGTTGCTCTGGGCAAAAATACTCCGGTGCCTTGATTGAAAACTACCATACCAGCCACCAAACCGCATAGCAATATGCCTATTCCAAGAAGAGTGGGCATTTGGGTATTGGAGATTGTTCTTCTTTGGTTCATTTTTGACCTAAACACAAAACAAAGCACGCAAAAAATACGCTTGATAACACTTTAAAGAATAATCTCTCAAATCGCAACGCGAACAAAAACCGAAATCAGTTGGGCTCAATGATTTGCAAGCTTTTTGTCTTGGTTTTGGTGTCATAACTGAAAATTCTGATAGGGAATTTTTCTAGTTCTTCTTTGGTAAACTCTGTTTTGTCGTTAATCTTGCTTAAAGCCACCACATCTAGTGTAGGCTTGAGGGGCTTGGCAAGCTCTATGACTTTTGTATCCACACTGGATTTTTTTTGAGTTGAGAATAAAGACATCATCACCCAAATAATAACTCCACATGCCATTAAGGTCAGGACTATGAATATATATTTTTTCCCCTTTAAAGCTAGTGAACTGGTTTTGCGATTGGGCATTTTAAAAATAAAAAGGTGAGTTAATACTCAAACTAGCCGAGAGGCTTTCTCCGCCGCTACGTTGTTTACGAATAGAAAAACTGACGGAATTAATCATAAATACTCGACGATTATTGATAAGGTTGGCTACAAAGCTTTTGATTGACAAATAATCTCCCTCGATGCTCAAACTAATTGGTCTATTAACAACTGCTTTTGGTTTTTTATCACTGTTTTTTTCTTGTTTGCCGTCATCTTTTGTTTGATTTTCCAGAGGAGAAAGCGAGATTAAGGTAATTACCACATTGCTTTGGTAGGCAATTTTTTCAATGGTCTTTAGGTCATTGATAGTAGTATCTGTTGATGGTAAAGCATTATCAAGTAGAAGTAGCTCGTTTTGTTTGGCCAAGTACTCACTTTGTGCTGTGCTTAAGGCGGCTACTTTTTGTTTAAGTTTGGTTTCTAGCTCGGTTTTTTCTTTTATTTCCTTGGAAAGAGCGCCCATGGTTTCCAGAGTAGGTTTAATGGCAAAAACAGCAAGTAAAATTACCATTGCCACTGTCATAATTAACTCCAATGACACAGTGGCAACTGGTTTTTTATAAAATCCGAGTAGTTGGTTAGTGAGTTTTTTGTCGTTCATGATTCATTTTTTGTTTTAGTATTTTTTTCGTTAGAATTTGCAGGTGGTTGGTTGGTGGTAGTCTGAAGTTGGAAGGAGTAATCTGCGCCCTTTTCTCCGGCTGCTACTTTACTTACGGTTACATTGCTGAAATAAGTGGAAAGCTGCAAATTATTGATAAATTGATTAAATGCCACTTTAGAGATGGCTTGTCCAGAAATAGTTACTCTTTCTTTGGTGATAGCCAGCTTTTCTATAGATACATCTGGTGGTGTGACCGCAGATAACAAAGCGAAAGTTTCTGTTAAGTTCTGTTGTTTAGTCAGTTCCGCGTATTGGGCAATTTTGCCTTGGGCCAACACAAACTTTTTTTCTAAATCTCCATAGGATTCTATTGTACTTACTTGCCTTAAAATTATCTTGTTAAGATCAGTAATTTTTCTGTCAAGAGTAAATCTGGTGGCAAAACTAATAATGACAATTAGCTCTGTAAATATCACCAGATACCTGCCTACAGATAAAGCCCAACGCAAAGTTTTGCCCGTGACAGTCTGAAAAAAGGGATCTTCAGGTAAGAGATTGATGCTAATTTTTTCTTTTTTGGCAGACACAAGCATTATTGTAACTTGAAATGCCACTATAACTCAACTCAATTTCTGTTATCTTGACCAGTTTCTACCACCAGCTCTGTTTTTGTAGCTTGAGTCAAGGGTTTTCTCCATTTATCCAGTGAGTGCAGTACCTTTTTAATAAGATTAAGTTCTTTAATGTCTAAAAGTACTGATAAATAAAGATAAACTAACAACCCAATAGTGCTGGTGGTCAGTGTTAGACCAATCAACTCCATGGTTTTTGAAGTTTCAAAAACCAATTGATCCAAAATTCTAAAAGGCAGATAAAGAAAAACAGACATCAAGAAACTCGCGGTCAAGATTTTTAGTTGGGGCAAAATCAAAGTTTTGGTAATGAGTTTGCTCACTTTTTGATTAAGGAATATTAAAAATAATCCTAGTTCTACAAATGCAGTTATGGAGGTGACTGCGGCTATACCATTGATGCCAAAATTGGTAGTCTTTATCAAGATAAAGTTTACTATCAAGTACAAAGACACAGTGATGGTGGTGATGACTAAGGGAGTTTTGGTATCTTTGAGCGCATGGAAGGCTCTGATGAGCAACTGAACGATTGATTGGGCAACAATAGAAATACTGATAATGGCCACCACTTTACCAGTAGCCAGAGTGGTCTCCCAAGGTAAATTTTTGGTTCCAAAAACCAATCTGACAATGGGTACTCTCAAGATGAGTAAAAGAATAGAGGCAGGCAAAGCAAAAAAGGCAATCTGATTTATGGAGTTAATGAGCAAGGAGCGGAATTGATCTAGGTCTTTTTTTTCTGACTTTTCCGATAAAAAAGCGAGCGAGGCTTGACCTATAGGTACGCCAAACAGTCTAATGGGAATGGTCATTAATCTTAAAGCTAATCTAATAATAAGGAAACTTAGATTGCCTAAAGAAGTGGCAAAAAATCCAAGTGATAAATTTTGAATCTCGCTGACTGCAAAAGTAGCTACTCTGGGAGGCATCATCAAGAGTAGTTTTTTGAGTCCTGCAATTTGAAAATTGACGCTTGGCTGGTACTTAAAGCCCAGTTTTTTGACTATGGGGTACTGAATCAACATGTGGAATAAAGCGCCAAGTATGACGCCTACTCCTGCTGCATAAATACCCAGACGTTCATAAAAAAGTATCAGACTCAAGACAATAAACAGGTTGTAAACAATGGGAGCGATTGCTGGCAAAATAAAACGTTGATATGACTGGAGGATGCCTGTGAAAAAGTTAGAAATTGCAAAGAACAGTTGAGAGATAAGCATTAACTTGGTGAGTTTAACGACAATCTCTATTTGCTCTGGTGTGAAAGATTCACCAGTTCGCCAGACCGTCAGCGGTCTGGCGAAAAGAAAGATAACTAAACTGGCTAATAAAAAAACCAGTATTACCAAATTCATTACGCTAGAAGTCATGGCGTATGCCTGATTTTTGTCCTTGTTTTTAAGTTCAGTAAAGATGGGAATAAAAGCGGCAGAGATTGCTCCCAAGACTAGTAACTGAAACAAAGCGTCTGGAATTTGAAAAGCTACTTGGAAAGCTTCTAGCGCTTGTCTGGAGATGGGATTGTCGAAAAAATAAGCAATCAAGATTCTTTCCCTGATTAGTCCAGCTATAGAAGACAAAATATTGGCGGCCGTGATGATCGCGGCCGCTGACAAAATATTGGTTTGCTGGTTTTCCAGCCAAGCCGAGTTTTTGTGAATAATTTTTTGTAGAGTAAAACGATCCAACATGATATAATTACCTTTTCCTTTTTAGGAAAATTAGTAGCACTAATATTATTTTACAAGGAAGTGGTTCAGTATGCCAATCTTAGATAATGCCAAAAAAGCTTTAAGGTCGAGCAAACGCAAAACTTTACAAAACGATTTAGTCAGATCTAGATTAAGCTCTGGTTTAAAAAAACTGGTTAAACAGCCTACTGCTCAAAATCTAAACTTGGTTTTTTCTTACATAGATAAGGCTTTAAAGAGAAATTTACTTCACCGCAATAAAGCTAGCAGACTAAAATCAAGATCAAGTGGTCTGGTGAAGCGAGTTTGACCAAAGAGTGAACAAGATCAGAAATTTCTCCATTATTGCTCATATTGATCATGGTAAGACTACCTTGACGGATAGGTTAATGCAGTTGACCAAAACCGTGACTGGGACGGGAAATGAAAGAATTTTGGATAGTAATCCGATAGAGCGTGAAAGAGGTATTACTATCAAGCTAGCTCCAGTGCGCATGCAGTACCACTCTCCGGTTGACGGCAATGAGTACTTGCTGCACCTGATTGATACACCGGGTCATGTAGATTTTAGTTACGAAGTTAGTCGTGCCCTGTCTGCTTGTGAAGGGGTGGTTTTGGTTGTTGACGCCACTCAAGGAGTGCAAGCACAAACAATTTCTCATTACTATAAGGCAAAAAACTTGGGTTTGGCCGTAGTGCCGGTGGTTAACAAAATTGATTATCCTTCGGCAGATATTGAAAAGGTGAGTCTTGAGCTGATGGATCTATGTCAAGTGAACGAAGAGGAAATTGTTTTGTTATCAGCTAAAACTGGCCAAAACGTAGACAAATTATTGGAGAGAATTATTAAGCAAATTCCCCCACCCAAAGGAAACCCTAATGGGCCGTCAAGAGGCTTGATGCTCACTTCTTACTACCACCCTCACCAAGGGGCTATAGCCTTGGTGAGGGTGGTAGATGGGCAGTTTTGTGCCAAGCAGGTGGTTCACCTGCTTGGCACAAATAATCAATTTCAATCTTTGGAAGTAGGCTTTTTTTCTCCTCAAATGTCCAAAACAGAGTCTTTAAAGGCGGGAGAAGTGGGTTATATAGCTACTGGTCTTAAGGATGTGCGAGTACTTACAGTGGGTGATACTTTAACTGCTGATAAAGATTATCAAAAGGTCATACCGCTTCAAGGTTATAGTCCGCCAGTACCTTTTGTTTTTTTGGAAGTTTATCCGGTAGATGCTGGTGAGTTCTCCAAGCTCAAAGAGGCTTTGTTGAAGTTAGTCTTAAAGGATGCGGCACTAAGTTATCAAAACACACATTCCGAAGCCTTGGGTAGTGGTTTTCAGATGGGTTTCTTGGGTTTGTTGCACGCGGAAGTAGTGCTTGAGAGATTCAAAAGAGAGTTTGATTTGAGTTTAATTGCTACTACTCCTACCGTTGGATATCAAGTAAATCTTAACAATGGTCAGACAGTGATGATTAGTAGCCCCATCAAGTTACCCGACCAAAGTTTGATTAAGTCAGTTTACGAGCCTTGGGTGGAGCTAGATATTTACACACCACCTGCGTATTTTCATGAGTGTGTGGCTTTGGTGAGAAAACATAGAGGAGAGTACAAAATCAGTTTTAACGTTGGTGAACAAACAAGATTGGTTTGCCAAATGCCCTTGTCTGAATTGATAGTCCAATTTCACGATCAGTTAAAGTCGTTGACTTCGGGTTTTGCTTCTTTTGAGTACAAAGTAAGCTCTTATCAATTGGCAGAGATTGTGAGAGTAGATATCTTACTTAATAAAGAGGAGGCAGAGGCTTTAAGTTTTTTGTGCTTAGCCAACCAAGCAGAAGAACGTGCTAGAGAGCTTTTAGCGAAACTGAAAGAAAACTTATCAAGGCAAATGTTTGGTATCGCTATCCAAGCTGTAGTGGGAGGTAAGATTGTTGCCAGAGAAGATCTTCAAGCTTATCGCAAAGACGTGACGGCCAAACTTTATGGTGGAGATGTAACAAGAAGAAAGAAACTTTTGGCAAAGCAAGCTAAGGGCAAAAAAAGAATGCGCCAGTTTGGCAAAATCAGCATCGATCAAGAGGTATTTATCAAGATCTTAAAGAATGCTTAATACTTTGATATAATCAGGTTAAATGACAGAGATTTTTGACCGCGCAAAAATTGCAGTAGATGAACAATCTCATCTTAAGACAGTGAAAAAAGAGAGGGTGAGACACAGATACCATATAGATGGTCAATCGTTAAATCATAGAAATATTGATGATTATTCGGAAGTAATGCGATTGGAGAAACCCAATCTTAGTCCGTTAGCTTCCTTTTTAGCCAAGCCTTTACGCATTGGTTTTAGCACTCAAGCTCACAGCGAGAATGTGATTTTGTTATTAAGACAGCACCCAGTGACACAGCTAGGTTGGTTTTTGCTGGCAGTATTAGCATCTTTGGCCCCAATATTTTTTGACTCGTTAAGTTTTTTTTCTTACTTTCCCATGCGTTACCAATTGGCTATTTATCTTGGTTGGTACTTGGCTTTGATTGGCTTTGTTTTTGAGTCTTTTCTCAAGTGGTTTTACAATGTTTACATCATCACAGATGAAAGAATAATTGATATAGATTTCTTTAGTTTAACGTACAGAAATATTTCTGCGGCCAAGATAGACAATATAGAAGACACTACTGCCAGCACCGCAGGTTTTCTCTCTGCATTATTTGACTTTGGTACGGTAACGATCCAAACGGCTGCAGAGAAAAGAGAGTTTGAGTTTGATGGTATTCCTCATCCTTCTAAAGTGACTACCTTGATTAATGAGCTAATTTTGGAGGAGGAAAGAGAAAAAATAGAAGGAAGGGTAAGTTAAAATGGAAATTGGTCTTGATCGTTTATTTCTTTTGCTACTCAAACTCCTGCTGGTGGGAGGCATTGTTTTGTATGTACTTTTTGCTGGGTTGATTTTAAGACAAATTCAACTAATGAGCAAAACTTTGCAGACTTCTTTTACTCCTGTCTTATGGTTACTTGGTTTGATACATTTTGGCTTGAGCTTACTAGTTTTGGTTTATTTTTTGTCTCTTTAATTACATATGTTTTTGTCTAAAAATTTTTCGTTTGCTTTAAAACAACCTCTTGTTAAGTACCACGGCTATGGTTTTGTGGGCTCTCCGGCTCAAGATACTTGGTCAAATTTTAAAATTTTGTTCAATAAGAAACAAACTGGCGCTATTGCTTTAACTGTTTGTGGAGAACAAGCCAAGAATTACGGTCGAGACATTCTGACCAATTTTGAAAGTAAACTGCCAGCTTCCAGTGAAAAGGTTTATATCTTACTTGAAGATATTTTGCGTCAAGCCCAAGAAGCAGGATATGAATTGGCATTTGCTTTGGCTTTGACTGAAGGCAGGAAACTGATGACTGCAAGTTTCCAAGGAGGCGTTTATCTTGAAAGAAATGAAAAACGGGGTAATTTACTTAAGCCACAACCCAAAATACAATTCTTATCTGGCAATCGCTATCCTAAAGATAAAATTTGGCTTTATACCAGTGCTAGTTATAAAACTGTTTTTTCTCTTCATCGGCTGCTTGAGAACTCGCCAGATTATTTTTTACTCAATGAATTACTAAGAAAAGAGCTAACAGGCGCTCATCAAGTGATAGGCTTGTTGTTTTCAGCCGATGAGTTTTTGGTTGAGTTGGCAGAGGCTTTTGGTCAGGATGCGTTTGTGTCTCCAGAGTTAAATGAAGAACCTATCACAATTATAAAAAAGGTTGATCAGAAACAAGTTATATTTTCTTTTGGTCGAGATTTGATTAAAAGATTATTGAGCTTTTTGCAGTTAATTTTGTTAAAAATTGTCACAGTATGGCGAAAAGTAAGAACTCGAAAAATAGATTTGCGCAATCTTTTTTGGTGGTTTGGTTCCAACCAGGTCTACTTGATTAAACATGTTAGTAAAAAAACTGTGACAAGAGTTGGTTTGTTTTTTGGCTTGGTTTTTTTGATTGGGGTGGGCGGGTTTTTATTTTTTTATCAGCAATTACAACTAAAGTCCAAAGTGGATGAAGAACTAAGACCAAGCAAAGAAAAATTTGAGGCGATTTTAAGACTAGGACAAACCCAACCTGTTTTGGCCAAAAAACAAACCAATGATTTGCTTAAAGAACTGTTCATCAAGAAGTCAAGCATGGAGTCTAATGAGTATGGTGAAAACCAACTGCTCAATTTCCAAACTCGGGTGGAGGTGTATTTGAAACAGCTTGAGGCGCAAAAAGCTGAAAACATTCCAATTTTTGATGATTTACGTAGGTTGTCACCCATTCTAGTGATTGATAAGGCTGCTGTGTTTAACCAAAAGGCAGTTTTTGCGGACACAAAACAAAAACTAATGGTCTTTTATGATTTGGCCAGTAAAAGCGCAGAGCTTGTGGCTCTGGATGCAGATTTGACGATCAGAGATATTACCAGCACCGCTACACAAAACATTGCATTAACTGACCAACTGATAGAGTTTGGTGTGTCTCAAGATGAACTCAAAGTAAAAAGCTTGGTGGCTCCAAGTGAGTTGATCAGTGACGGAAGCTTGCTGGCGGAGTTTAAAACCAATCTTTATGTTTTTAATCCAGTGAAACGTAATGTTTACCGTTACATTGAAAAAGGCTCGGCTTACTCTCAAGCTGTTGGGTGGTTTAATCAAGCCAGTAGTTTAGATTTTTCTACTGTGACCAGCATGACTGTGGATGGAGATTTGTGGTTGGGGAGCCAAAAAGGTGAAGTTTTAAGATTTGGCGGTGGCAAGCGCATAGACTTTAATATTACAGGGTTGCAACCAGCGTTTCATTCAGAACTTCAGCTTGCCACCGCCACTGATCATGAGTATCTCTATGTTTTGGAACCGGCGGAAAACAGAGTAGTAGTACTTGATAAAACCGGCAAGCTAGTGATGCAAATCAGTAATCCATTACTCGGCTCTGCCACCAAGCTAGTGTTTTCCAGCTCGGAAAAGCTAATGCTGGCCATTAGCGGCTCGGTGCTTTACCAAATACCATTGTAATTAACGCTAATTCCGTTGCTTCACCCGCGCAATTCACGCGAATTGCGCGGGTAAACTTAGTAAAACACTGTTGACTTTGTTATACTACCTCAATGAAACCAAAAATTATTCAAAAACATCTGTCAGAAATAAATCAAGTTATCAGTCAAAATGATATTAATTATTTGGCAGTTTATGGCTCATTTGCTCGCGGAGAAGAAGAAGCCGACAGCGATCTTGATTTATTGGTTTCTTTTTCTAAAAGTAAAGGCTTGTTCGATTTAGTAGACGTTCAAGATAAACTTGGTCTCATTCTTGGGGTAAAGGTTGACCTTGTAACCAAGGATGGGATTAGCAAATACATTAAACCATATATTCAGAACGATTTGAAAATAATTTATGCAAAAAAACCCTAGTCTTTACCTTCATCACATTGTTGATGCCGCAACACAAATCGATAGCTATCTATCTGGTCTAGACAAACAACAGTTTGCCAATAATGCTTTGGTTCAAGACGCAGTCTTGAGAAAGCTTGAAGTAATTGGTGAAGCATGTTCCTCTCTTGAGGAGAATTTTAAACAAACCTATCAAAACATCCCTTGGAGGAAAATTTCTGGCATGCGCAATCGTCTAACACATGAGTATTGGGATGTTGATCTAAACATTGTTTGGCATACTGCAACCATTGATGTCCCGGCGTTAAAGAGCCAGCTTATCAGTTTGTTGGAAAAAGTGGGTGATTGATATGAAAACCGTGGGTATTATTGGCGGACTTGGACCAGAGACGACTGCCGAGTTTTATCTAGACATTATTTTTTCTTGCCAAAAAAGGAATAAAGAACATCGTCCCAGTGTTGTCATATCGAGCGTGCCACTGCCTTACATTATTGAGCAGGACGCAATTGAGCGAAACATTGGTATTGAAAGGTTTGAATTATTTTTGACAGATGAAGCCAAAAGACTAGAAAGATCTGGTGCTGATTTTATTGTCATGCCTTGTAACTCTTTGCACGTTTTTATAGAGGAAATTAGAAGCGCGGTGGGTATTCCCGTTTTAAGTATTGTGGAAGAGACAGTCAAATTTTTAAAGACAAATGGTTTTAAAAAAGTGGGGATAGTTTCTACTTCAGCTACGGTACAAAACAAACTCTACGAGACGGCTTTTAAAGCAAATGACATAGATTACCAAACTCCAGACGATCTCCAGCAGGCCAAGATGGGCAAAATCATACTCAATCTAGTGAACGGCAGGCAAGAAAATAGAGACAGGCAAGAACTAATGGCTATTATTGATAGTTTTGAAAGCAAACAGGTTGATTGTGTGGCATTGGCTTGTACAGATTTACAGTTGCTAATTCCAAAACATCCAAGGCTTAAGATCTTTGATACTATGAAAATTTTTGCCAGTGCCACGGTTGAAGAAATATTAAGATAGGGTTTCTCTCTTTCGCCTTAGGTTATAATTGCCTCATGAGTTTAGTTTTTAATAAAAAAGCCAAGCATGACTATAACATAGAGTCAGAACTGGTGGCTGGAGTGGTGCTGACTGGAGCTGAAGTGAAAAGTGTCAGACTGGGACAAGCCAGTTTGACAGGTAGTTTTGTCAAGATTATAGATAACGAGGCTTTTTTAATTAACGCGCAGATCACACCTTATAAATACGCAGACAACAGTAATTATGATTCCAAACGCACTCGCAAATTACTGTTAAAAAGAAAGGAGCTTGACCAACTGATTGGTCAAGCTCAACAAAAAGGCAGAAGCGCTATTCCACTGAGTTTTAAACCTATTGGTAGAACAATCAAACTGGTGGTAGGTATTGGCAGAGGCAAAAAACAGTATGAACACAGAGAACAACTAAAACGCAGAGATCAAGCTAGAGAGATGGCTAATATAGCCAAAAATAATTTGCGTGGCTTCCGTTGAGTTTAAAGATTTGTTATGATTAGGGATTAGTAGTATTTTTCTTTAAAAAAGGAGTAAAAATGTCTAAAGCGTATTTTTGGCCAGCCACTTTGGTGGTTATGGGTTTGGTGATACTAGCTTCCAGATTGGGGATGCTTTCCGATGAGTTTACTGATCTTTGGCCAGTGATTATGTTGGTGGTAGGCTTGGGAGGGCTACTGACTGCAGATAGAAGTAATTGGCTGTGTGGTGGAAACACGGGTAAGAAATCTGGTAAAAAAAGATCAAAGTAAAATTTACTAGGTTTTTTATGCTTGGAAAATCTTTTCAAATAGCTATTGATGGACCTGTAGCGGCTGGTAAAGGCACTGTATCGCGTTTGGTGGCAGAAAGACTTGGTTTTCTTTATGTGGATACGGGAGCAATGTATAGAGCTACTGCTCTTTTGGGCGAGCGTCATAAAATAGCTCTTGATGATGAAGTGAGTTTGGTTAAGTTGATTAATAAAGCTAAAATTGAGATGCGTAATCCCACCAATGGAGAGAAAGACGGTAGGTTGACCACTCTTTTACTTAATGACGAAGATGTTTCTTGGGCAATTAGAACAGAAAAAATGTCCAAAGGGTCATCTGCGGTGGCGGTGTTGCCTTTGGTCAGAAAAGCTTTGGTTAAAAAACAACAACAAATAGCCTTGGGTCAGGATGTAGTGATGGAAGGTAGAGATATAACCTATAGGGTTTTGCCTAATGCTGATTTAAAAATTTATTTGACTGCTAGTGACGAGGTTAGAGCCAAGCGCAGACAACTCCAGTTACAAATCAGAGGTCAAGATATTGAGTTTGAAAAGGTTTACTCAGAGATGATTAAGCGCGATAAACAAGACATGGGAAGAAAGAGCGATCCTTTAAAAATTGTGCCAGAAGCTTGGGTGTTGGATACAAGTACTTTGGAAATTGATCACGTGGTGGCAATGATCGTGGAAAAGGTGAAAATCATGCAGGAGTCAAGCTGAAATGAGTAGCCAAACAGATGAACTGGATGCTTTTAAACAAGCGGCGTTTGAGGCCAAACGCCGCGCCGATCAAATAGAAAAAGACAAAATCATTAGACAACATGAAAGAGAGCAAAAAAGAGCGGAGAGAGAGGCAAAACGAAAAAAAGAACTCACAAGCAAGCTGGTGGCGCCTTTGGTTTTACTTTTGACGGTTTTATTGAGCTTGATGCTCTACTTACTTAGAATAAAGCAATAGCTTATTTCTACAGATTAATTAAAGAATTCTAAGATATTATTTTTTCCAAGTGCTTGAATTGTATTTTAAACC
>Ga0172374_1001844_pt1 | contig 13872 bp, 12 predicted proteins | sample LakKiv3m_FD_114536 | JGI IMG/M metagenome (GOLD analysis project Ga0172374, IMG submission 114536) | Freshwater microbial communities from Kabuno Bay, South-Kivu, Congo - kab_092012_10.3m | ecosystem: Environmental > Aquatic > Freshwater > Lake | place: Democratic Republic of the Congo... | reverse complement strand
TGCCGGATCGGATGGATTGGGTGACGCGAAACGCCCCGTGACGGGGGCGAGGATCTGATAGCCGGGCTGGCCCTTCTCCACCTGGCGCCCCAGATGCTGCCACTGCTTGTACCCGGCGACGTACGACGGCGTCGGCTCCGCTACGAGTCCTGCTTCGTGCGCCAGAGAGTGCTGGATCCAGATCAGCAAGGTGTTGTTGAAAGAGCGGCTGCGGAAACGGGCCGCGAAGGTGAGCGCCTTCGCCCAGTCGTCCCCAGACAGAAGTCGATCAACGGCATCCACCAGCTTCTCGTGGACCTCGTCAAGCTTGGCTTCGCGCGCTGCCCGGCGAACTTCGGTCGCGACCATCGGATGGCCTCCTCTCTGGGACGCCACGACCGGGAGAGGCGCGGCGCCACACCAGAGAGGTGGGCGCGGGCGCCCGCGAGAGAACGATGAGGGATGCGGCCGCACGGCTCGCGCACGCTCGTCGCGCACGAGCATGGAATAGGGCGCCGTCATCGTCATGGTTCTGGGCATGGTTCGCCTCCCTTTGAGCAGGAGTGCAGTCGCGCCACATCACGAGCGTTGAGCATGCTCAAACGGTCTGAGGCTTCAGTTCTAACATCGACGGTGGGCATGCGCAACTGTTGATTTGGTCATGCTCAACGGGTAGATTGAGCATGCACAAAGGAGGTCAGCCACCATGACCGAAGACGAGAGCAAGGATGCGGCAGCGGATCTCGCGAAACGCCTGCGGCTGCTGCTTGACGTCGCGATCGCCGAGTCTGGTGCTGAACCGACGTACTCCCAGATCGCCGCCTACTTGGGTGACCGCGGCACCAATCTGTCGAGATCGCGCTGGACCTACATGGTGAACGGCCACCGATACGTGCAAGATCCGGAGGTGTTCGAGGGGCTGGCTGCATTCTTTAACGTTGACGCCGAGTTCCTTTTGGGTGCGAATGGGGCCGCGGTCCCGGCAAGAGTTAGCGCGCAGCTTGACCTCGTGCGCTCCATGCGCGCTGCGAAGGTCAAGACCTACGCAGCGCGCACGCTTGGAGACATCTCGCCGAGAGCGCTCCAAGCCATTAGCAAGTTCCTTGATGAGGAAATGGCAAACACAGTCGAGCAGTGACGACGTCCCCCGAAGTGGAGTAGACGCCGGTAGATGCCCTCGAAGAGAGTGAGCACACCGTGGACCTTGATCAGGCCGTCACGACGGCCGTGACGGAACTCGCCCTGGGTAGCGTCTTCACGTTCGAGGACTTGCTGGGCGCCGTGAGGCAGCGTCGTCGACGACGCCTCCGCGTCGTCGAGCTGAGTGCGCTGGGCGACAATGATGGCGTCTGCGCAATATGGCTGACGACCGGAGCAGAGGACGTGATCCTTCATGCGCACAGCGACTCGGTCCTGCATCAACAACAGTTCGTGCTCCATGAGTTCGCTCACATACTGCTCGGACACTGCGACGGGGACGAATGTTCCGTCACGGACGCTCTCCTGCCAGACATCCCACCGCACACCAGAACGCGTCTACTCAGACGCCAGGATTTCGACACCGAGACCGAGATTGCCGCCGAGTCACTGGCAGACCGGCTCGCGGCGGGTATTCGGGGGTCTGTTTTCGCGGAGTCTCGTTATTCGGAGATCTTCGGATGATCCAGACGCTCATCGCGACGCTCTTATGGGTGCTCGTGGCGAGCCTGCTCATTTTTCGACGCCGGCGGACGGACCGCAGTATTACTTACGCTGCCCTCACGATCGCTGTCGCCATGACACTCAACGTCGACGCCGTCTACGTCGCCGTCGATGGTTTGCTGGGATCGACGAATCACGCGATGCTGCTTTCGGATGGCCTTCTGATCATCGGGCTCTTCTTCCTCGGACGAGCGGCGATGAAGGCTGGCGAGTACCGTCCGCGGCTGGTGCGCGCAGCGGTCGGTCGCCCCGCATTGTTCAACGCACTCGTCGGAACAACAATGGCGTTTTTCCTCATCGATCGCGGGGCGACGACGGTGACCTTCATGCGCGACCTCGGTGCGCAGCCGTGGGTCGCGGCGTACTCGATCATTGTGTTCACCTATTGCGGGATCATCTTGGGTGCGATGCTCACACTGGCGATGAGGCAGTTCCGCATCGGCAAAGGGGCGCAGCTGGTTCCCGCTTTGCTACTTCTCATGGGCTCGAGCTCAGGTATCGCGCTCAGTGTCGCCGTGATCACCATGGATCTGGCGCACGTCACCGGCAATCTTCAATTCATGCGCTCCGTCGGCGCCGCGTACGGGCCGCTGTCTCTCCTCGCCTTTCTTTTTCTGTGTGCGGGCTTCGCCGTGCAGCCGATGGTCCGCAACTTGCAGGAGCGGGCTCGTCGCGCGCGAACGGCCGAGATGTTGCAGCGACTCGACTCACTGTGGCATCGGGCTGTGCGAGTGCGGCCAGGTCTCAGCAAGGCGCAGTCTTCGACAGCGCAAATCGAAGACCATGAAAGCCGCCTCCACCGTGAGATCGTCGAGATCAGAGACGCGATGATCGACCCGCGTACTGCGTTCGAGGTCACTAACGCAGAAGAGACGCTACTCGAGCAGGCGGAACGCCACCTCCTCGGAAGCAGCGGCGCAGGTGCCAACGGAAAGCCCGCGGTCGTTGCGCCGCGCTCTCTTGACGAACGAGACCGAACATGAGGCGCATCGTTGCAGCGAGCGTTGTGCTCCTCTGTGCGGGTGCGATGAGCCTCGGCTGGGTCCTCGCTCGGAAGCTAACGTCGGCGGTCGGGTCTCGAACCTTCGACCTGAGACTTCGAGATATGGAGACTGACGGGGATCGGCGTTTGCTCATTCTCGACCGCACTCGCTCCACGGCCGCGCCAGGCATATTCAGCCTGTGGTTCGAAACGGGGGAGTGGGTGCAAGTCTCCGACGAGGTGATCGATCGAGGGCCTGGCCAGATCGCTCGGGTCGTGACGCATGCCGCGTCCGGTCGCCTCCCATCTCTGGGGGCATCCTTTTCGTGGAGCGGGATCTACTTCGATGGCCCCGCGGCAGCGGGCCTCAGCGTGCGGGAGGTCTTCATCACTACGCCCGCGGGTCCGGCCCCGGCATGGCTCGCCGACGGCGAGCACCGCGCGGCGACATGGGCAATTCACGTCCATGGCATGGGCGGGCGCCGACGAGGAACGCTACGCGGTGTGCAGGTGACTGCTGAGCTTGGCTGGACGTCGCTCGTCGTCAGCTTCCGCAATGACGGTGAGGGGCCGAGCGTTGAGAAGGGTCGCTCAACGCTGGGCTACTCGGAGGCCGACGATGTCGAGGCTGCTGTCGAGTATGCCGTCAAACAGGGCGCTGAGCGGATCGTTCTCTTCGGATGGTCGTTGGGCGCTGCCATTGCTCTGCGCGTTGCGGATCGGATGCGGTCTGCGGGGGTGATTGCCGCGCTGGTACTGGATTCTCCAGTGCTCAGTTGGATCGAGGTGATCGAAGCCAATTGTGTACGAAGCGGACTGCCGGCTGTGGCGGGCCGTCTCTCGTTGCCCTGGTTGACGCTTGATCCGCTCGCTCGCGTAGCCGGGCTGCCGGGGGCCATTTCGCTTCGGGAGATGGACTGGATCGAGCGAGCCCGAGATCTCACCGTGCCGACTTTGATTCTGCACGGCAACCGAGACGATTCGGTCCCCCCTGCGGTGTCCGAAGCCCTCCGCGATCGACGTCCTGGCTTCGTCGAACTAGTTGCGTTCGCGGCGGGCCATTCCATGGCATGGAATTCTGACCCTGAGCGCTGGCGTTCGAGCGTCAGCGCCTGGCTATCGACAGTGGTCGTCGATTGAAGCACGGCGATCTCTGTTGCTACTAGTTCGCACGGCATTACACGGGCAGCGCCGCACATACACGGTGATCCTGCGCGGATCTCGGGGCGCCTCGAGCTAGCGCACTGATCAGCTGCCACGCCTCTTGCAGATCGAGGGTGAGCACGCTTTCGGCGGGCTGCTGCTCACCTCGTGAGTAGGTGGAGAGGAGCGGACGTATGACGGTGTCGATGCGTGTGATGAGCGCGGGCGACGGGTACAAGTACCTGCTGCGCACCGTCGCGGCCGGCGATGGCGACAGGTCGCTCTCTACCCCGTTGACGCGCTATTACAACGCTGAGGGTACCCCGCCGGGTCGCTGGCTTGGGGCCGGGGTGGCAGTGCTCGGTGGCGGGAGGATCGGCGTGGGCGATCAGGTCTCCGAAGCTCAGCTCCAGCTCCTGGTAGGCATGGGCCGCGACCCCATCACCGGCGAACCGCTCGGGCGTGCGTACCCCGAATATCAGAGCGTGGCCGAGCGGATTGAGGCACACACCGCGGCACTCGATCCAGCCCTCGGGCCGGCATCACGCGCTGAAGCCGCCGTCGCTATCGAGGCCGAGCAGACGGAGCGAGGGACACGGCGGGCGGTGGCGGGGTTCGACTTCACGTTCTCGATCCCGAAGTCCGCCAGCGTGCTGTGGGCGGTCGCGGATGCGGGGACGCAGGCGTTGATCGCGGGCGCGCATCATGCGGCGGTTGCGGAGGTGGTTGCATTCATGGAGCGGGAGGTTGCAGCCACCCGGACCGGTGCAACCGGTCGTGACGGTGCGGTTGCTCAGGTCGACGTCCGCGGTCTGAGTGCTACGGCGTTCGATCACTACGACTCGAGGGCGGGTGATCCGCACTTGCACACGCATGTCGTTATCAGCAACAAGGTGCAGACCGTCCTCGACAACAAGTGGCGGTCGTTGGATGGGCGGCCGATCCATACCGCCGTCGTCGCCCTCTCCGAACTGCACGAGGCGGTGTTCGCTGATCACCTGACACGGATGCTCGGGGTCTCGTGGGAGGCGCGTGACAGGGGCCGCGACCGGAACCCGGCATGGGCGATCACCGCGGTGCCGGAGGTCCTGGTCAAGGAGTTCTCCACCCGTGCCCGGCACATCGACGCCGAGACGGATCGCCTCATCGGCCAGTACGTCGAGGCGCGCGGGCGGCGGCCGTCGCCGACGACGATCATGAAGCTTCGCGCCCAGGCTACGCTGTCCACCCGGCCCGAGAAGGAGGTGCGGTCGCTGGCCGACCTCACCGCATCCTGGTGGGAGCGCGCCGGGCGGGCACTCGGGTCGGAAGCGACCGCGTGGGCGCGCACCGTGACGGTGAACGAGAAGCCGCTACTGCTGCGCGCCGACGACGTACCGTTGGATGTGATCTCCTCGCTCGGGCGGGACGTGGTGACCGCGGTCGGTGAGAAGCGCTCCACCTGGCATCGCTGGAACCTCACCGCGGAGGCGGCGCGGCAGACGATGGGCTACCGGTTCGCATCGACCGAGGATCGAGAAGCCGTCGTTGGCCTGGTCGTCGATGCCGCCGAGGCCGTGTCGCTGCGCCTGACCCCGCCCGAGCTTGCGTCGAGCCCGGCTGCGTTCCGCCGGCCGGATGGCACGAGCGTGTTCCGACCGAAGCACTCCGCGCTGTTCACGTCCGAGGTACTCCTGGCGGCCGAGGACAGCCTCCTCGCGCGCGCCCGCACCATCACCGCCCCGACTGTCCCGCTGACGACCGTCGAACGGATCACGACGCGGCCCGACAGCAAGGGGCGGATACTCGGTGACGACCAGGCGTCCGCGTTGACGAAGATCGCCGTCTCCGGGCGGGTGGTCGACGTGCTGGTCGGTCCGGCGGGGGCGGGGAAGACGACGGCGATGTCGGCGTTGCGGCGGGCGTGGGAGCACGAACATGGGCGCGGCAGCGTGATCGGACTCGCACCGTCCGCGGTCGCTGCGCAGGTACTGGCCGATGACCTCGGCATCCAGACCGAGAACACGGCCAAGTGGCTCGACACCCACGACCGCACCGGCGAGACCTTCCGCAGGGGTCAGCTCGCTATCGTCGATGAGGCGTCGCTGGCGGGTACGCTCTCCCTCGACCGCATCGCAGCCCTGGCCGCGGAAGCCGGGGCAAAGGTGCTGCTAGTCGGCGATCACTCGCAACTCCAGCCCGTCGACGCAGGCGGCGCGTTCTCCCTGCTCGTTCATGATCGCGACGACGCTCCAGAGCTGGTCGACGTGCACAGATTCGTCAACCCATGGGAGAAGACCGCCTCCCTCCGTCTGCGGCACGGGCGCACCGAGGTCATTGACACCTACGCCGAGCACCGCCGCGTGATCGGCGGTGACACCGAGGAGATGATCGACGCCGCCTACGCCGCCTGGCGCGCCGACACTCTCGCCGGGCGGGCCAGCGTCCTCGTGACCGACTCCAACGAATCCGTCCAGGCCCTCAACAACAGAGCGCGCGTCGATCTGATCCTCGACGGCACAGTGAACGTACGCCGCGAGGTCGAACTACACGACGGCACCCGCGCCGCGGCCGGGGATACCGTCGTCACCCGCCGCAACGACCGCCGCCTGCGCGCCGGCCGGTCTTGGGTTCGCAACGGCGACAGGTGGGTGATCGCCGAGGTCCGCGCTGATGGCGCCCTCACCCTCGGACGGGCAGGGCGCAGGTGGGGCGGGTCGGTGGTGGTCCCGGCCGATTACGCGGCCGAACATCTCGACCTCGGCTACGCCGTCACCTCTTACCGGGCGCAGGGCATCACCGTGGACTCCTCTCACGTAGTCGCGGATGCGTCGATGACCAGGGAGACGTTCTACGTCGCCATGACCCGCGGTCGCGAGGAGAACATCGCCTACGTCGCCGTCGACAAGCCCGACCCCGCCCACGACGGCCCGCACCCCGGCGACGATACCGAAGCGACCGCCCGGTCGGTGTTGTTCGGGGTGCTGCAGCACGTCGGTGCCGAGCTCTCCGCGCACGAGACCGTCGCCGACGAGCAGGATGCCTGGGCTTCGATCGGCCAGCTCACCGCCGAGTACGAAACCCTGGCCGCCGCCGCACAGCACGACCGCTGGGCCGCACTCATCCGATCCTCGGGCCTCACCGACAACGATGCCGAGGCCGCGATCACGTCACCCGCATTCGGAGCACTGAACGCCGAGCTTCGACGGGCAGAATCAAACCAGCACGACATCGACACCCTGCTGTCACGCCTGGTCAGAGCGCGCGGGTTCGGCGACGCCGACGACATCGCCGCCGTCCTGCACGACCGCGTAACGAAAGCGACCTCCCGCCCAGCAGGCGCCGGCCGCGCTCGCAACGCCGCGCGCCTGATCGCCGGCCTCATCCCGGAAGCCACCGGCTTCATGCCGTCCGAGATGCGGCGGGCGCTGACCGAGCGGCGTGAGCTCATCGAGAACCGCGCCGATGCCCTCCTCGACACCGCCCTCACAGACAAACACGAGTGGATCACGAAGCTCGGCACGCCACCGAAGCAGCCACGAGCGGTCCGGGCATGGCGCTACAGTGCCCGCACCATCGCCGCCTACCGCGACCGCTACGGCATCACCGGATCATCACCACTCGGGGCGCCGGCCGAGTCGGAGGCGCAGAAGATTGACGTCACCCGCGCTCGTGCCGCTCTCGACCGGGCACAGAACCTCGCCCAGGACAACCAGCCTGAACAGGAACAGGCGCGCTGCACCGCAGCGCAGCGGGTCGGGCCGTCGCTGTAGTTGCTTTCTTACGACTGGTCTATTCGATCCCGAGGCTGATCGTCTGCGCGTTCGAGACGTCACCCTTGTTCACGCAGTCGTAGGCGAGGTCGTAAACATGCCCGCGCGAGCTTGGATCGGCCGCCGTCGCGTCCACGGTGCCCTCGATATAGCAGTCGGGACCCAGCGCATGACACCGTCTGCGGTGGTGTCGCTCGCGACCGCGCCAAAAAGGTAATACCGGTGTCCGGCGCGGTTTGGTTTCGGCAGGGGGTTTCGGCGGATCAGCCTTCGGCGTGTCGCACACCTGGTGGCGTTCGGCGATCGACCCACCGTAAACGATCGTTTTCGGCGCGATCAGGTCTGGTGCCCGGGAGTCATGAGCTTGGTCGTCAACCAGGTCTAGAGGCCTTCCGCTCCGCGACGCGTCCCAGAGCTCGCTCGGCGGAAGGCTCAGAACGCGGCGCGGATCTTCCCCAGCTCAGCGACACCGCGGCTCCGCGAGCAGAGTACGCCGTTAAACGCTGGCCGTCCAGATCTAGACGCGGTCCATCAACAGGCACGCAGGGGCGCCATTGGGCAAGGTTCCTGGTGCTTCGGTCAGGGTTTCCAGACCATGAGAACGACTACGACGACGAGGCAGAGTGTGGCGATGCAGGAGCTGATTGACGCTCGCGTGTACGAGGACCGTGCCGTCGCGCGGCCGGCCTGCAGCAGTGCGGGCACCGTAACGAGGAGGGTAGCCAGCAGAGCGACGACGTAGAGGACCAGTGACGCGAGCACCCAGGGTGTGGTGATGGAGAGGTCGTACTCCGGATCGGCCATACCCATGACGCCGAATCCGGTGACCACGACGATCAGCGATAGGTAGCTGAGGAGACGGATACTCTTCCCCGACTTGAGGCTTCTTTCGTTGTCTCCGTGTCGGAGCGATCGCAACGTGGCCATCGGGATGATGGCCATCGGGCCAACGACAAATACTGCTGAGGTGACGTGGAGGATGCTGAAGAGGATATCCATGGTGTTTCCTTCTTTCTGGGGTGGCGGGTTAGGCGTTGACGAGGGTGTCGACGAGTCGACCATCGACGAGGTGCACGACCCCGTGCATACGTGGCAGGTGCACGAGGTCGTGAGTGACGAGCAGGGTTGACGTGTTCAACTCGTCGGTAAGGCGAAGGATGAGGTCGATGATGCTCGCACCTCGGTCCTGATCGAGGGCGCTGGTGGGCTCATCGACGAGGAGAACACTGGGGTCGTTCATCAGGGCCCGCGCGATGTTGATGCGTTGACGCTGACCGCCGGAAAGTTGGTGTGGCCGCTTGTCGCCTTGGCTTGAGAGGCCGACCGCGTCCAGGAGGTCGTCGGCGCGAGCAGCCGTTCTGGCGCGGTTGCGACGGCTGTGGGGAGCGCCGAGCTCGTTCATGACGCTCAGCTGTTCTCGGGCGGTGAGGGAAGGGATGAGGTTCGGCTGCTGGAAGACGATTCCGATGTTGTCCCGTCGCAGGTGTGTGGCGTCGTTGAGGCTGAGTGTGGTGACGTCGACGTCGTCGATGAGGATCGTTCCGGAATCGGGGCGGATGAGGGTTGCGGCGACGGCGAGGAGGCTGGATTTGCCGGAACCACTGGGTCCGGTGATGCCGGTGACAGTTCCAGGGTGCGCAGTGAGGGAGACGTTGTCGACGGCGGTTACCCGGGCATCGCCGTCCGGGAAGGTGAGGGTGATGTTGTTCAGGCGGATCATCGGTTGCTCCCGAGGGCGGTGAGGGGGTCGGCGGAGGTGACGGATCGAAGCGCGAATGCGGCCCCGGCGAGGCCGAGGGCAATCATGATGCCCCCGGGAAGGAGGGTCGTGATTGGGCTCAGCAGGAATGGGAGCGCGGTGCCGGCGAGGGTGCCGAGCAGTGTGACGATGCCGAGACCGATTCCGATCCCGAGGAGGAGCACGATCAGTGCCTGACCGAGTGCGTCCCGGATGAGGGACCGGGTGCTGGCTCCGAGTGCTTTGAGGACGGCGACGTCGCCTTTTCGTTGCATGGTCCAGACGGTGAAGAAGGCCCCGATGACGAGACCGGAGATGCCGAACAGCATGGCGACCATGAGAAGCAGGGACCCGATCTCCGAACGGAAAGCGCTCAGCGCTGTCAACGATCCGAGGGTTGTCTCCGAGATGGTGCTGTTCGCCGTGTCGGCGGTGTCCCAGTCCGGAGTTCCTTTAACGGCGAGGACTGTGGCGTAGGCGTCGGGGGTGCCGGTGGCGACCGAGTAGGCTTGCCAGTCCTCAAGGGTCATCTGCACGACAGGAGTGTGGCTGTACCACCCGTCTCCGTCGATCGTTTCGACCGTGTAGGCGACACCGGCGATAGTGACGTCATCGCCGATGGCTACGTCGAGGGCTTCCGCGGCAGGGTCCGACAGGCTCAGCTGCCCATCAGTGGTCGGGGCAGTGGCGGCGAATCCCGGTTCGACGCCGAACACGGCGATCGCGGCGCGGGTGGTGGCCGTCTCGCCGCGGGTCTGGCTGATTCCTATAGGACGCGCCGCGGTGACATCGTTCGTCGCCGCCCAATCGGCCGCCTGCTGTTCCGTGATGGTCGAGTCGGAGAAGCTGGCTGCGCTGTCTCCCACTGTGGGGGAGGAGAACACGATGCGGTCAGCGGGAAGCGCCAGGATGGCGGAAACGTTCTGCGTGGCAAGTCCTCCCGTCAGCCCGCTGAGGAATCCCACGAGAACGGTGATAAGAGCGACGACGGAGCCGATGAGGATGAACCGGCCGCGGGCAAAGCGGAGATCGCGTAGAGCGACGAACATGGGGCTGCCTTTCCTGTCACCGGACGGCGACTACTCCACTCTCGCCTTCCGCACACGGCGGGTCATCGGCCGCCCGAACAGCGTTTCGCGACTGGAATGCGGAGCCGCCAATCGTCCTTTCGGACGATGCTCACACTGCGCGAGCGGCGTAGAGTTCCACCCATGGTGCACACCGCGTTGACCCCCGTTTTCGTGGGTCTGCGGACCGGGCTGCACGTTCTCTTCTTTGCGTTGACTGTGCTCGTGATTGCCCGTGCCGTGTTGGACCCCACCCATTCCAGCGTCCTCGTGATCGTGTTGGCTTTGATCGTCGGTGCGACGTACGCGTTGGGCACATTCCTCCCCAGAGGCACCCAGGCGAGGGGCCTGCTGCCGCTGGGATGGTTGGCGCTTCTCACTGCCGAATGGCTGGGGTTGCTGTGGTTGATCGCGGATGCCGCGTACCTGGTCTTCCCGCTGTTTTTCCTCTTCCTTCACCTCTTGGGACGATGGTGGGGGTCAGCCGCGATTCTGGTCTCGACGATCCTCGCGATCTGCGCGTTGGGCATCCATAGCGGTTGGAGCGTGGGCGGCGTGGTCGGTCCATTCGTCGGCGCCGGTGTCGCTCTACTGATCGGGTTGGGCTATCAAGCGCTCGCGCGGGAGGCCCTCCAGCGGGAAGCACTAGTCCAAGAGCTGCTCGCCACTCGGGGACAGCTCGCCGCGACCGAACATGAATCAGGGGTTCTCGCAGAACGTGCCCGGCTCGCCCGCGAAATCCACGACACTCTTGCGCAAGGACTCTCCAGCATCCAGATGCTCCTGCACGCTACGGAACGTGCCGACCCGGGACGCCCCGGAATCGAACACATTCGCCTCGCCCGCGAAACAGCCGCGGCAAACCTCGCCGAAGCACGACGATTCATCCGCGAGCTCACCCCGCCACAGCTCGACGACCAAACCCTCGGTGGGGCGCTTCGCCGGCTCGCGCGCACCCAATGGGCGAACCAAGGACTCGACGTGCAGGTGCGTGTCTCCGATACCGTCACCCTTCCCATGCACCTGCAAACCGCTCTGCTACGAATCACGCAAGGAGCTATCGCCAACGTCATCCAGCACGCCCATGCGACGACCGCGATTGTCACCATCGCGATCGAGAACGACCAACTTCACTTCACGGTCACGGACAACGGAACCGGGTTCGACGTTCATCTCCCCGAGAGGGGGAGCGTCGAGAAGACGGATTCGTTCGGGTTGCAGGCCACCGCAGAGCGGGTCGAACAGCTTGGTGGGACGCTCACCATCAACGCCGCCCCGGGACAGGGGACAACCCTGGCGGTAGACCTCTCTCTGACGGAGTTCGCATGATCCGGCTTGTCATCGCCGACGATCACCCCATCGTCCGTGCCGGCCTGAACGCCCTTTTCAGCCTCGAACCGGACTTCGACGTCGTCGCCGAAGCGGCCACACCAGATGACGCCGTCATGCTGGCGGAACGCGAGAACCCAGACGTTGTTCTGATGGACCTGCAGTTCGGTTCCCAACAATCGGACACGGGTGCGGACGCAACCCGACGTATTCGAGCACTCGACGCGCCCCCTTATGTGCTCGTCCTGACGAACTATGACTCGGATGCAGACATCCTCAGCGCCGTGGAAGCCGGAGCCAGCGGCTACCTCCTGAAAGACGCTCCACCCCACGAACTGACCGCGGCCGTCCGCGCGGCCGCCGCCGGCGAAAGCGCCCTCGCACCCGTCATCGCCTCGCGACTCCTCAGCCGCATGCGCGCGCCCCAGGTCGCTCTCAGCAGCCGGGAAATCGAAGTACTTGAACTTGTCGCCTCAGGCCGATCGAACACCGAGGTCGCAGATGAACTCTTTGTCAGCGAAACGACCGTCAAGTCCCATCTCGCCCACATCTTCTCCAAGCTCGATGTCAGCTCCCGCACTGCAGCAGTCTCCGCCGCACGCCAGAAAGGGATCCTGCGGTAACGGTCGGCGCCCTCGTCGACGAGTAGCGATACGCGTTGAGCCCCGCAGTAGCGTCCGGCTATCCGAGCGCCAGCCAGCGAGCCGCAGCCCCCTTGAGGGCACTACCCGACGCTCGAACCGTGCGCTCGGACGTGACCTCGGAACCAGCCTGCCGTTCGTCTTTACCGGCGCTCGTGTTGCTCAGGTGATCCGGCAGCTCCGTGGTGAGGATGAGGACAACGTCGATGAGCTTCCAATCCAGCTCTTCACATCGCTGCTGCGCCGCGCGCAGATCCACCAACCTGGGCATCGCGGCGTCGACGGGGACAATGAATGCCTCCAGGTGGAAGAACTGGCCCTGGTCCCGCACGCGCACGGCCACCTCGCGAACCCACGGCAGTGTCTCGAGATACTCGAGAACAGCGTCGGACGCGGGATGTGGTTTGTGATCATCGAACGTGGTGGCGCGGGTGTCCATGAGGTCGGTGATCGCAGCGCGGGTGTTGCGCAGTCCGTCCCAGAGGATACTGCCGGCGATGAACGTCGCTGCGGCAGAGTCGGCCCACCAGTACCCCAAGCCGATGCCTCCGACGCCGACGATGGAGCCCGCCGCGGTCATCCAATCGGCTTTATTCATGAGGTCGGCTCCAACCGGAGGACCTTCGCCGCCTGCGACTCCGGTCGCCCCGTCGCCCCCGGCGGCGACGCAGCGGCAACCGTGACCCCGGAGCCGAACTTGCCGACCCACTCTTTCAGCGCACCCCGAGAGATCCCGAGATCCGATCCCCGGCGATGCCCTTGAGCGTCGAACCCGGCGTGGACTCATACAAGTCCACCGCCCGCTGCCGGAACTCGTCCGTGTAGTTCTTCCTAGCCATCCCTTGGATTCTCGCTTCCCCAGCATCGTGCTGGAATCAGCGTGTCCAAGATCAGGGGTCAAGCGCCCATGACGTCACCGGGTTCACCGTCGACCTTGGCGACCCGACCGACGCCGGGGACTGGGTGCGCAACGGCGCTGAGCAGCTCGGTGGTCTCGACGTGATGTACAACAACGCGGCGGGCTTCGGCTTCGCACCCTTCAGCCAGATGAGCTTCGACCTGTGGCGGCACGTCATTTCGGTCGAGCTCGACCTCGTCTTCCACACGACGACGGCTGCGTGGCCACTGCTCTGCGACGGCGGCGGCTCGCTCATCAACATCGGTTCGTACTCCGCGCTGCGCGGGATCGAGCCGCTCGCCCAGGTCGCGCACACCACCGCGAAGGGCGGCGTCATCGCGATGACGAAGTCGCTCGCTGCGGAGGGCGCCCGCTACGGCCTCCGCGCGAACTCGATCTCACCTGGCTTCGTCAGCACCCCGGCGACGGACAAGGCGGTGGACGCGGAGGGCAAGGCCTGGCAGGTCGGCAACGCGCTCATTCAACGCCCCGGCACGGGCGAGGACATCGCGTACATGGCGCTCTACCTGGCCTCCGACGAGTCCTCTTGGGTGACCGGACAGAACTACAGCGTCGACGGCGGCGCGACCGCCGGGTGGCGGAACGACAGCGAGACGGACCGACTGGCCGCGAAGAACGGCT
>Ga0172374_1001842_pt1 | contig 13882 bp, 24 predicted proteins | sample LakKiv3m_FD_114536 | JGI IMG/M metagenome (GOLD analysis project Ga0172374, IMG submission 114536) | Freshwater microbial communities from Kabuno Bay, South-Kivu, Congo - kab_092012_10.3m | ecosystem: Environmental > Aquatic > Freshwater > Lake | place: Democratic Republic of the Congo... | reverse complement strand
GATATTGTAAAAATAAAAGAAACAAGACCAATATCTAAAGATAAGTTTTTTACCGTGATAGAACAAATTAAAACAAAAAAATAATTATGTTGCAATTAAGATCAAATTTAACTGTCGCTGATAATACCGGAGCAAAAATGGTTTATATGATTGGGATTCCCGGACATGGGAATCGTCTTATAGGTTATATTGGCGATCAAATAACCGTTGTTGTTAAGGATGCCATTCCCCATGGTCAGGTTAAAAAAGGAGAGGTTTTACCGGCGGTGATTGTCAGGACCAAGAAGGAGTCAGGAAGAAAAGATGGAAGTTACGTCAGGTTTGACGATAATGCCTGTGTGATTTTATTTGCAAAAGACAGTAAAGATCCAAAAGGAACAAGAATTTTTGGACCAATTGCCAAAGAAATAAAGGATTTGGGTTATTCAAAAATTGCCAGCTTAGCTGAAGAGATATATTAAACTATGAAAATTAACAAAAAAGACAAAGTAGTCATAATTTATGGTAAGGATAACGGCCGAAAAGGCGTGGTGGAAAAAGTTTATCCAAAAACAAACACGGCATTAATTCCCGGTATAAATATTTTTAAAAAACACATTAAAAAAAACGAAAAAATGCCACAAGGAGGAAAAGTAGATTTGCCAAGGCCAATTGCCATATCAAAAATCATGTTGATTTGCCCAAAATGCGGTAAGCAGACGCGTGTCGGGATAAAAATAGAAAATAAAAAGAAATTTAGAATTTGCAAAAAATGTCAAAGTAAAATTTAATTTAATCTATGTTTAAAGATTTTTATCAAAAGGAGCTAAAAAACAAACTGATGAGCGAATTAAAGATCACTAATCCGATGGCTGTACCAAAGGTAATCAAAATTGTTGTTAATGTGGGTGCCGGAGAAGCGGTAGTTAATAAAAACGTTCTGGAAAAAATTCAGGAACAAATCACCAATATTGTCGGTCAAAAATCGATCATTACAAAAGCAAAAAAATCAGTTTCCGCTTTCAAGATCAGAAAAGATTTACCTATTGGAGTTAAATCAACATTAAGAGGCAAAAGAATGGTTGTTTTTTTGGAAAAATTAATTAAAATTATTATTCCTCGACTGAAAGACTTTCGGGGAATATCAGAGAAGAATATTGATTCATCAGGCAATTTAAATTTGGGTTTTTCCGAACAAACAATTTTTCCGGAAATTGAATTTGACAAAATAGATAAGATTAGAGGATTGCAGGTGACAATCGTTTCCAATGCCAAAGACAAAATTAAAGGAAAAAAGTTATATGAATTATTAGGGATTCCATTTAAGAAAAATTAATTATGGCCAAAACATCTGACGAAGTAAAATTTACGAAAAAACAAAAATATAGCGTTCGACATGTTAATCGTTGTCCAATCTGCGGCAGAAGCCGTTCGTATATAAGAAGATTCGGACTATGCCGGCTTTGTTTTAGGGAAAAAGCCCTAAAAGGAGAAATACCAGGCGTTAAAAAGATATCTTGGTAAAAATAAATATATGAGTAGATCTTTAAAAAAAGGACCTTATATCGATAAAAATTTGCAAAACAAGGTTCTGAAACAAAAACAATCCGGCGATCGGTCAGTGATCAAGACTTGGGCTCGGGCCAGTCAGATCGCCCCGGAGTTTGTTGGTCTGCGCTTTGGCGTCCATAACGGAAAAAAATTTATTGAGGTATTTATCACCGAAGCGATGGTTGGTCACAGATTGGGCGAGTTTGCTTTAACAAGGACCTTTAGAACTCATGGCAAGGTGACAAAAAAAGTTATTGAAGCGACATAAAATATGAATAATTCATTTATTGATCTGATAATTAGGTTAAAAAACGGGTATATGGCAAGAAAAGAGACCATTATCTCGCCATATTCTCATTTTAAGGAAGAGATACTTATCTTATTGAAAAAATTAGGATTTATAAGTAATTATCGGGTAGAAGGTGAAACGATAAAACAGATAATAATTGATTTGTTTTATAAAGACGGTGAACCGGTCTTAACTGACGTGAAGATTGTTTCGCGATTGGGTCAACGGATTTACGTTTCTTATCGGGATTTAAAACCAGTTCTGGGAGGAATGGGTTGGTCAATTTTATCTACCCCAAAAGGGGTAATGACCAATAAACAGGCAAGAAGAGAAAAACTGGGAGGAGAATTATTATTTAAAATTTGGTAAATATGTCCAAGATTGGCAGTAAATTAATTTCAATACCGGCGACCGTAACGGTCAGTATTGATAAACAGAAAATAACCATAAAAGGGAAAGAAGATCAGTTGGTTATTGAGTTTCCGACTCGTCTGAGGGTTGTCAATAAAGATAACCAATTGGTGATTGAAACGCTGTCCAATGATAAAAAAACACACAGTTGGCATGGTTTATTCCGTCAACTGATCTATAATGCAGTTGTTGGGGTCGAAAAACCCTGGGAAAAAAAGTTAGAGGTTTTTGGAACAGGATACAATGTAAAGCTTCAGGGACAAGACTTAGTCTTTAAACTGGGTTTTTCGCATCCGGTTGTATTCAAAACAGTTCCGGGAATCAAATTCCAGGTTGACGGTAATAATAAATTAACCGTATTAGGAGCAAATAAACAATTAGTTGGTGAAATCGCCTACCAGATAAAATTGATAAAAAAACCGGATTCCTATAAGGGTAAAGGAATAAGATACGCAGGGGAAATAATCAAATTGAAGCCAAGTAAAAAAGTTAAGGCGACCGGAGCAGTCGGCGCAGCATAAAAAATATGAGAAAAATTAAAACTTTTGACCGTGAAATCAGACGAAAAAAACGTATTAGAGAAAAAATAAACGGAACTGGAAAGAAACCCAGGATTTCGGTATATAGATCGAACAAATATATTTATGTTCAAGCGATTGATGACGAAAAAAAAACAACCATAGCGTCATTTTCAAGCATGAAAACAAATAAAAAAACCGCAGAGAAAAAAAATACCAAGCAAGAACAGGCAAAAGTTGTTGGAAAAGAATTGGCAGAAGCATTGAAGAAACTGAAAGTCAATGAGGCGGTATTTGATCGAAGCACCTATCGCTATCATGGTCGGGTAGCAGCGGTAGCAGAAGGTTTGCGGGAAGGCGGAATAAAAATTTAACATAAAATTATGATAGAAGAAAAAAAACTGGAAGAAAAACTGGAAGAAAAAGTTATATTGATCAAACGTGTCTCAAAAAAAATTCCGGGTGGAAATTACGTATCGTTCTCGGCCGTAGTCGTTGTTGGTGATCGGCAAGGAAGAGTGGGATTAGGTGTCGGAAGAGGCTTAGAGGTGCCACCGGCAATAAAAAAGGCGATTAAGCATGCTAAAAAAAAGTTAATTAAGGTTCCAATATTCAAAAACACCTTACCTCACGAAATTCTTCTAAAATATAAGGCCGCCAAAATTTTACTTCGTCCGGCTCCGGCAGGAACAGGTTTAAAAGTTGGAAGCGTTGCCAGAACAATATTGGATTTAGCCGGGGTGCAAAACGCATCAGGAAAGATACTGGGTTCAACAAATCAGTTGATAAACGGTTATGCAGTGATGAAAGCATTAAGTAAATTAAAATTTCGTCAGGAACATAAAATTTAATTATGAATGATTTTTTATCTAATCTACCGAAGATCGTCGGGCGTAAAAGTAAACGATTAGGGAGAGGTTTAGGAAGCGGAAAAGGATCAAAATCAGGCCGGGGAACAACTCGTCACCAAAAGGCAAGAGAATCAATTCCGTTGCATTTTGAAGGTGGTCAGGCACGGATGGTAAAAAAGTTTCCTTTATTACGTGGAAAAGCACGTAATAAATCAGTTCAGACGAAGCCATTCATTATCAACCTCAACCATTTAAATCAGTTTGATAATGACAGCGTGGTCTCGATTGAAAGCTTATTTAAGAAAAAAATTATTTCCGAGATTAAAATGCCGGTTAAGGTCTTATGCAGGGGAAAATTAGAAAAAAAGCTAATTGTTTCCTTGCCGGTATCTGCCAATGTTAAAATCGCGATCGAGAAAAACGGGGGTAGGGTAGATGGGATTAATAAACAAAAATGAAAGAAATTATTGAAAAAATCAGACTGCTTTTTAATGATCCCAAACTAAAACAAAAGATTATTTTTACATTGCTTATCTTTTTATTCTTCCGAGTTTTTGCATTTTTGCCGGTGCCGGCAATTAACCTAGTAAAATTAAGATCGTTATTTTCGCAAAATCAGTTCTTATCATTGTTGGATATTTTTTCTGGTGGTACTTTGATAAATTTTTCCGTTATGGCTCTCGGTTTAAATCCTTACATTAATGCTTCAATTATTTTACAGCTGTTAACGATGGTAATTCCCCAATTAGAGCAGTTATCCAAAGAAGGGGAATACGGCCGGTTTAAAATCAATCAATATACCCGTTTTTTGACCGTTCCATTGACATTTGTTCAGACTGTGGGAATATATGTTTTGCTAAGAAATCAAAAAATAGTCGGTTATCTGTCACCGATTGAATTTATTTCGTTTATTGTGACGATGGTAGCGGGAACCTTTATCTTGGTTTGGTTTGGTGAATTAATATCGGAATTTGGTTTGGGAAACGGAATTTCGTTAATAATATTTGCAGGAATTATAGGACGACTACCTGTTAGCGCAGGTCATTCATTAGCGGTTTTCAATCAAGAAGTAATCTTTAATTTCCTTATTTTTGTTGCTTTAGCATTGGTGGTAATTGCAGCAATAGTTTATATCAATGAAGCAGTCCGGAAGATTCCGGTTTACTATGCCAAAAGGATAAAAGGAAATAGGGTTTATCAAGGAGCAACCAATTTTCTCCCTTTAAAACTAAACCAGGCCGGGGTAATTCCGATTATTTTTGCCGTGTCTTTTGTTCTTTTGCCGCAATTACTGGGTAATTTTCTCCAATATTCAAAAGTAAAGGTAATTGCTGGTATCGCCAAGTTTCTGGTTCAGTTTTTTGCGCCAGCGGGATTTTTCTATAACTTTTTCTACTTTATTTTAGTAATCGGTTTTACCTTTTTTTATACAATTGTTGTTTTTAATCCACAAAAAATTGCCGAAGAAGTACAAAAATATGGTGGTTTTATCCCAGGGATTAGACCGGGAATAGCCACAAAACAATATTTAGAAAAAATATTATATCGAATAACCAGTGTCGGAGCGATTTTCTTAGGAGTAATCGCGATTTTACCGGCAATTATGTCAAAAATTACCGGAATAAATAATCTGGTGATTGGAGGAACGGGTATTTTGATCGTTGTATCAGTTATCCTAGAGACCTATAAAATGATTGAAGCCCAATTGGTAATGAAAAGTTATGATAAATTTAACCGATAAGTTTTAAGTTATTATTTATTTAATTATATGGCAAAAAAAGGATCGAGAGTATTAACCGGTTTAGTTTGCGAAGTCTGTCATAAGCTTAATTACGTAACGGAAAAAAATAAGATAAATACGACCGGATCTTTGAAAATGAAGAAATATTGTCCGGTTTGTCGTAAGCGTACGATTCATAAAGAAAAAAAGAAATTGGATTGACGTCGAATTTATAATTTTTTTGAGCGAATGAAATTAGTTCTTTTAGGAATTCAAGGATCGGGTAAGTCAACCCAGGGGAATTTACTATCGCACCAATTGCATATACCCTACCTATCTACAGGGCATATTTTCCGATTGATCGCTAGAGAAAAGACAACCTTGGGCCGGTACATCAAAGAAATGATTAATACCGGTGTTTTAATTCCTGATGACAGGACAATCGAAATTGTTAATCAATATTTAGGCAAACAGGAATATCAAAAAGGCTATATTCTTGATGGTTTTCCCCGGACTGTACGGCAGGCAAAAAAATTTCGTAATAACGTCGATCGCGTTATTTATATTAAAATTCCCGACAAAGATGCTTTATGGAGATTGTTACACCGGAATGATTCAACAAGATCGGATGAGACGCTACCGGCTTTAAAAAAAAGAATTGATTTATTTAAAAAATTAACTCTTCCAGTAGTTGACTATTATCGAAGACAAAAAAAATTAACGGTGATTAACGGTGTTAATCCGATTGAAGTTGTAAATAAGGAAATTTTACACAGTTTGGGAAAACAGCTAATAAAAAATCACGTTGCTGCCTGGAAGGAAAAGAAAAAAGCCATCATTGCTTTGGTCGGGATGCCAGGATCAGGAAAGACCGACGCCGCAGATTATTTGAAAAAAAAAGGATTGCCAGTAATTACATTTGGAAAGATAGTTAATGACTACATAGAAAATAACAAATTGCCACATGATGAAGCGCATCACCAACAAGTCCGGGTTCAACTTAGAAAACAGTACGGTCAAGAGGCAATGGCAGTGTTAAATGCGGATAAGATCGTCGAAAGTCTGAAAAAAAATTTAATTGTGGTAATTGACGGCATGCGTTCCTGGGAAGAATATGAATACATCAAAAAACATTTTTCAAAAGCAAAACTGTTTATTATTGCCCTGTATGCAGATAAAGAAATGCGATATAAAAGAATAAATAGCCGTAAACATCTTTCCAAACTATATGGTCAATTAAGAGATGTTAATGAGATTATTTCAACGAACGTCGGTTCAACCATTGCCTATGCAGATTATATGGTGAAAAATAATTTTTCAATTGATGAGTTTCATGACAAGTTGGAGGAAGTTTATCGGTCAATATATTTTTCCTTATGATTAAGTTGAAAACCGACAAAGAGATAAAGGTTATGATTGAGGGTGGTCGTCGATTGAGAGATGTTTACAAAGAGTTAAAAAAAAACATCAAACCCGGTCTGACAACAAAGACAATTGATGCGACAGCAGAGGCGTTAATCAAGAAAGCCGGCGGGGAAGCTTCCTTCAAGAAAGTCAAAAACTATTACTGGGCGACATGCCTTTCTATTAACGACCAAATCGTGCATACCCCTCCTTCATCGAGAATAATAAAAGAAGGAGATGTCTTAACAATTGACATAGGCATGTATTATCAGGGCTTTAATACCGATTTTTCTGATACGTTTGTCGTTGGATCGACGAGAAATAAAAAAACACTTAGCTTTTTACAGGTAGGTAAAAATTGCTTAATGAAAGCAATTAAAGAATGCAAAATAAATAATCATATTGGCGACGTCTCAAGGGTAATTGAAGATGAGATATATGGTCACGGTTATTATGTAATTAAACAGTTAACCGGTCATGGAGTGGGCAGAGAACTACACGAAGATCCATATGTGATGGGATTTGTTGATAAACCAATAAAAAAGACAGCTTTAATAAAAAAAGGTTTAACAATCGCTATTGAAATAATCTATTCTATGGGGACGGAAAATATTAGATATGAAGACGATAATTGGTCATTGGCAACCGATGACGGTAGTTTGTCCGCTTGTTTTGAACATACAGTGGCGATAACCGATAAAAATACTTTAATTTTGACTTAAATTTATGATAAAATATAAGTTTGTCAACTATGGAGGAAAATAAAATCGTAATTGAGGGTGAGGTAACAGAAAATTTGCCTAACACTTTGTTTAAAGTAAAAATCGAAGGCTCAGAAAAAATAATTTTATGTTATTTATCGGGTAAAATGCGGAAGAATTATATTAAAATTCTTCCGGGAGATAGAGTCAGGTTAGAAATGACGCCATACGATTTGAACCGAGGTAGAATAATTTATAGAAAATAAAAATGCATATTCAATCATCAATAAAAAAAATTTGTGCCAAATGTAAATTAGTTAAGCGAAAGGGTAGATTATATATTATTTGTTCCAATCCAAAACACAAACAAAAACAAGGTTAATTATATTATTATGCACAGAATACACGGGGTAACTTTACCAGATAATAAAGAGGTTGGCTACGCACTAACTCTTTTGTATGGAATCAGTTTTTCACGGTCAGCCAAGATTCTTGATCAAGCAAAAGTAGAAAAAAATAAAAAAGTTGGGCAACTGGGGGAAGATGAATTAAAGAAAATAATCGCAATTATTGATAAGGAATTTAAAATTGAAGGTGATCTTAAAGAAGAAATTGTTGCCAATATTAAAACTTTGAAAGACATAGGATGTTACAGAGGCTTCCGTCATATTAGAAATTTACCGGTTAAAGGTCAACGGACCAGATCAAATGCGCGTACCAAAAGAGGAAAGCGGAAGACGGTCGGCGCATTGAAAAAAGAAGTCTGGAATAAGCTAGAACAAAACGCCCAAAAGACTACAGGAAGTGAACCGGCTAAAAGCGAATAACCAATATGACAAAAAGAACTCAAAAAAGAATAGTTGAAAAAGGAAGGATTTACATAGTTGCTACTTTTAATAATACTTTAGTAACTGTGACTGATGAAAAAGGCAGTCCGATCGTCATCGGTTCAACCGGTATGTTTGGATTTTCAGGAACAAGAAAATCCACTCCCTATGCCGCAACAGTCAGCACAAGCGCAACTTTGAAAAAAGCCATTACCAATCACGCTTTCCGCCTAGCCGATATTTTTGTAAAGGGAATTGGTCCTGGCCGGGAGGCAGCATTACGCGCAATTAAAGAATCAGAAATTGAAGTAAATCAAATTATTGATGTTACGCCGATTCCTCATAATGGAGTCAGGCCGCCAAAAATTAGGAGAGTTTAATAAAATATGAGATATACAGGAGCGAGAAATAGAATATCAAGGAGAGAGGGAATAGATCTTGGTTTAAAAACGCCAGGAAGTAAATCTCATGCCAGATTATTGAGAAAAATAAATATTACTCCAGGTCAACACGGAACTAAGAAAAAACGAAAGCGCTCAGAGCGCGGAATGCAGTTAAGGGAAAAACAAAAGTTAAGATATATATTTGGTGTTACGGAAAAGCAATGTAAAAATTACTTTAAAACAGCAAAAGAAAAAACAGGGAATACGGCATTTTATTTAGCTAAATTCCTGGAAAAAAGATTAGACAATATTGTCTATCGCTTAGGATTTGCTCCGACAAGAGCAGCGGCTCGCCAATTAGTTAGTCACCGGCACATCAAAATCAATGACAATGTCGTTAGTATTGCATCTTATCAGGTGCAGGTGGGCGAGAAAATTAGCTTTTCAAGCGAGAAGACAATTAAAATTCCATATATTGAAAAGCAATTGTCAAACAAAGATATGATTTTACCGCCTTGGCTGGAGAGGCAAGCGGTAGTTGGAAAATTAATCGCTGAGCCAAACGAAGAATTAATATCAAAACAGATAAATTTGCGATTAGTTATTGAATTTTATTCTCGTTAATAATAATTATAATTTTATATTTTATTTATGATTAATTTAAATTTTACGACTCAAAAAAAAGAATTGAGTCCGACAGAGGGAAAATTTATTATTGAACCTTTGCCTTTAAGTTTTGGTAATAGTATTGGAAATGCACTAAGAAGAACGTTGTTGTCTTCTCTAAAAGGAGCGGCAATCACTCAAATTAAAATAGAAGATGTTCCCCATTTATTTAGCACTTTAAAAGGAGTTAAAGAATCAGCTCTTGAGCTGGTTTTAAATTTAAAACAATTAAGGTTTAAATTTGAAGGAGACGGTCCATTCAAAATAAATTTAAACTCAAAAGGAAAAAAGAAAATTTATGGAAAAGACATTGAAGGCGAAGTGGAAGTAGTCAACAAAGATCAATATATTGGAGAAATTACCGATACAAAAGGTAAGATTGAGATAGAGGCGCTTGTTGAAGTAGGAATTGGATATTTCCAAGCCAAAGAGCAGAAAAAAAGAGAATATGGATTTATTCCGGTTGATGCTTATTTTTCACCGGTAAAAAAGGCCAATTTCAGCGTTGAAGAATCAAGATTGGGTGGAGCTACCAATTTTGACCGGCTGATCATCGAATTAGCGACCGATGGAAGCGTTAATCCCGAGAGTGCTTTGCGTGATGCGACTGTACTGTTAGCCAGTTTTTTTAACCATTTATTATCAGGAAACGATACGCCAACGATAAAAGTGGAGAAATCAACTGAAGAAAAACAAAAAGAAGCTTTGAATAATAAATTCAGCGAAATAATCATTGATGAGCTTAACCTGCCTTCAAGAATAATTAATGCTTTACTGAGGGAAAAAATTGAGACAGTTGCCGATTTGATAAAGGTAGGCAGAGAAAGATTATCGACGATGAAAGGTGTCGGTAAAAAATCGATTGAGTTAATAGATGAAGAGTTAAAGAAAATGGCAATAGAGTTAAATTAATTATATTTTATATGCGTCACCGATTAAAAAAAATTAAGTTCCGCGGCGGTAAAGATGCCAACAAGATGTTGGTTAGAAAACTAGCTGTAAATTTTTTTGAACATGGAAAAATTACCACAACAAGAGCTAAGGCAAAAGTTCTCACGAGTTTTTTAGAAAAAATTTGTTCTAAAATAAAACAGGAAACAGAGGCCAATAAAAACTATTTATTTAAAAAACTGGGTAACGGGAAAACCATCAAAACATTATTTAAAGAGATAGGCCCGGCAATAAAGGCAAAAACAAGCGGACACATTAAAAAAACCAATTTAGGGATGAGATTGTCAGATGGGTCAGAAATGATGAAATTAGAATGGTCAATCCCAGTGGTTTTGGAAAACAAAAAAACGGTTAAAACACCGACGAAAACAGTTAAAGCAGTAAAGAAAGTTGATGAAAAAAATAAATGAAAACATTAACGAAAGTTACTAAGTCAGTAAAAGAAAAAGAAGTGATCAGAACATGGCACCTTGTCGATGTGTCTGGGCAAATATTGGGTCGCGTATCAGGAACGATCGCAAAATTACTTCAAGGGAAACATAAGGTTAACTACGTTCCCTACCTTGATTGTGGGGATTACGTAGTTGTCATTAATGCGAAAAAAATAAAAGTTTCCGGTAGCAAAGACACCGACAAAACATATACATATTATTCAGGTTATCCGGGTGGTTTAAAAAGAGTCATTTATCACAATCTAATGGAGCAAAACCCGACAGAAATTATCAAGCATGCGGTATTAGGGATGTTGCCAAAAAACAAATTGAGGGATCGTCGTGCCGCACGATTATTTATTTTCCCCGACGAAAATCATTCCTATAAAGAGCAGTTTAAAAATTCAAAGAGCTAATCAATATGGCAAGAAAATCAAAAAGTTTTAAATATTATCAGGCAATTGGAAGAAGAAAAGAAGCAGTCGCCCGAGTGAGGTTATATTTAGTCGGCAGCGATAAAATCACAACAATTAAAAATCCCATCGGCGAAGGGACAATAAAAATCAAACAAGGAGAAATTTATGTCAATGGAAATCCTATAAAAAAAATGTTTTCTTCCGCCTCCGACGAATCAAAATATCTTATTCCATTAAAGAGCACGGAGAATGAAAACCGATTTGCTATTTCGATATTGATCCATGGTGGTGGAAAAAATGGTCAAATCGATGCAATTATCCATGGATTGGCGCGGGCAATAGAAAAGATTGATAAAGACCAATACCGACCGACGTTAAAGAAAATGGGATTACTTACCCGTGATGCACGCACGCGTGAAAGAAGAAAAGTAGGAACCGGCGGAAAAGCCCGTCGTGTAAAGCAGTCACCAAAACGATAATTTGTGATATCTTTATTGTATGATTAACCTCTCCATCGTAGTTCTTTCATATAATACGAAAGAAATTTTAGACCGCTGTCTTAAATCATTACTAAGCAATTTATCTATCAACAAAAAATTAGAATCAGAAATAATCGTTGTCGATAACGGGTCAACCGACGATTCAATTGAACTATTAAAGAATTACGCCTGCCTGCCGGCAAGGCAGGGATTACGCATTACGAATTTTAAAACTATTTTTAACGGAACCAATCTTGGTTTCGGCAGGGCCAATAATCGTGCCCTAAAGATAGCCTCAGGAAAATATATTTTATTTCTAAACTCAGATATTATTGTCGGAAGGATAAACTTTACGCAAATTATCCAGTATTTGGAGAAAAACCCAAAAATAGGAGCTTTAACCGTTAAGTTGGTTTTACCCACAGACAAAATCGATCCGGCGTGTCACCGCGGTTTCCCTACGCTCTGGCGAACTTTTTGTTATTACTCAGGTCTGGAGAAATTAACCGAGAACCTACCATTATTAAATAATATTTTTGGAGGTTATCATCTGACCAGTCTTGATAAAAACCAGGTTCATGAGATAGACGCAATAAGCGGCGCTTTTTATTTAATCAGAAAAGATATCCTGACCAAAATAGGAGGTTTTGATGAAGAGTATTTTATGTATGGAGAAGATCTGGATTTGTCTTATCAGGTTAAAAAAATGGGTTTTCAGATAGTGTTTTATCCGATTTATGAAGTAACTCACCTGAAATATCAAAGCGGCTTGCGAAGCAATAGCGATGACCAAAAAAAGAAAATAAAGAAACATTTTTTTGAGGCGATGAAAATATTTTATCGAAAGTATACAGCACCAAATTATCCTAAAATAGTCAACTCAATAGTTTATTGGTTGATTGATCTGAAAGAAAAAACATCCTAATTATGGTAAAAAAAATCGGCATTGATGGGCGATTGTATTCACAGACAGGAGTTGGAGTTTATATTAGGAATTTATTATTTTATCTTCAAAAGATGAAACTGGATGACATCTTTTTTTATGTTTATTTAACCGATAAGGATTACGAAAAAGTTAGCTTTTCCAACAAAAGTTTTATAAAAAAAAGAGCCAACTATCATTGGCACACCTTAGATGAACAAATCGGATTTTTAAGTAATTTAAATAAAGACGATCTTGATTTGATGCATTTTACCTATTTTAGTTTTCCTGCTTTCTATAGAAAAAAATTTATCGCCACGATTCATGACCTGACACTGATTTATTTTAAAACCGGAAAAGCATCAACGAAAAATCCGATTTTATACGAACTTAAGCACAATATCTTTAAATATGTTTTGAAAACCCAGATTAATAATGCGGTCAAAATAATTACGCCATCGATTGCTGTAAAAAAACAGCTGGTTGATAACTATGGTCAAGATCTAAGTAATAAAATCATGCCTATTTATGAAGGGGTGAACCATGAGATTGTCAAAATAAAAGAAAATACCGTTTTAAAAAACAAATTTCCAGGAAAGTTTTTTATTTACGTCGGTAACTTTTACCCGCACAAAAACGTCGAATCCTTAATCAGGGCTTTTTCAGCAATTAAAGAAAACATCCAATTAATATTACTAGGGCCGGATGATTTTTTTCTTTCCCGGATCCGCGAGTTAATTGTCAACTTGAAATTAGAAGAGAAAATCATATATTTTAAAACGCATTCAATTAGCGATTTGGTTTTCTTTTATAAGAATGCCAAAGCATTAATCCATCCTTCTTTTTCTGAAGGATTCGGATTGCCTTTGCTGGAGGCGGCAAATTTTAATTTGCCAATAATTGGGTCAGACATTCCCGTTTTCAAAGAAATATTAAATGATCAATATTTATCCTTTAATCCAGAATCAATTGATGATATAAAGAAAAAAATTAATGAATTTATTCTCAATAAACCGGAATTCGATTATCTACTGATACTGAATAAATTCTCATTCGAAGAAATGACCAAAAAAACACTCGAGTGTTATTTACAAATAATCAATGCCAAATAAAATTGCGATCGTATATGACTGGATTGATAAATGGGGAGGGGTAGAAAGAATCCTCCTGGCCTTAAATAAAATTTTTCCTCAGGCTGATTTTTACACTTCATATTATGATGAAAGAGGGGCGGTTTGGGCAAAAAACATCAAAATTAAAACCTCTTTCCTGCAACGATTTCCAAGATTGATTAACAAAAGCAGAATTGCCTCTTTTATTTTTTATCCCTTTGCTTTTGAATCTTTTAATTTTAATGATTATGATTTGGTTATTTCAGTGACG
>Ga0172374_1001841_pt1 | contig 13888 bp, 17 predicted proteins | sample LakKiv3m_FD_114536 | JGI IMG/M metagenome (GOLD analysis project Ga0172374, IMG submission 114536) | Freshwater microbial communities from Kabuno Bay, South-Kivu, Congo - kab_092012_10.3m | ecosystem: Environmental > Aquatic > Freshwater > Lake | place: Democratic Republic of the Congo... | reverse complement strand
TGAATGTACGCGGTGATGCGTCGGGACTGTCGTACGAGGATGCCGTCCGCCAGGCGCTCTGCTTCGGGTGGATCGACGGACCGGTGCGGAAGTTCGACTCGGCGAACGCGCAGTGGTTCTCGCCGCGTCGCCCGTCGAGCGGATGGGCCGCGACGAACAAGGCGCGACTCGCCGAGCTCGAGGCGTCCGGCGAGCTCGCTCCCGCCGGCATCCGGGCGATCGAGGTCGCGAAGGCGAACGGCACGTGGGAGATGCTCGACGGCCCGGAGGCCGGCATCGAGCCCGATGAGTTCACCGCCGCGCTGGATGCTGTTCCCGCCGCTCGCGCGAACTGGGATGCTTTCCCGAAGTCGGTGAAGAAGTTCGGGCTCACGAACATCGCGATGGCGCGGCGTCCCGAGACGCGGTCCGCGCGGATCGCCAAGATCGTCGCGGATGCCGCAGAAGGGAAGCGCCCATGACTCAGCAGGACGTGCTGTTCCTCGTTCTGATCCTCATCACGCTGTCGACGCTCACGGTGATCATCGTGCAGTGGGTGCGCTCGCGCCGTCGCGGCGGGTCCGACGACCGCGGCGGCAACTGGTGGGAAGGCCCGTGGGACGAGGACAAGCGCTGACGCGCGCGCCACGCTGTCCCGCGGGAGGGGGCGCAAACGGCGGCCCCACTCGGGCTAAAGCAACCCTTCGCGCCACCTCGCGCCCGAGGCCGGCGCCGCCCGCGCAAGCAGGGGTCGCAAACGGCGGCCATACTCGGGCCACAGCCACCATTCGCGCCACCTCGCGCACGAACGAAACCTGCGCAGTGGCGGCCGCTCAGCCAGTAGTCAGCGCAGGGTGAGGCCGCGGAGCGCGGCGACCGGCTCCGGCATCCGCAGCGGGCCCGAACCAGGGGTGATCGTTCCGAGGATGCGAGGCTCGCGCGCGCCGGTGCCGCCAGGGATCACTGCAGGGATGCCGTACATCGTGCACCAGCCGATAAGGGCGAACAGGATCGCCTCCTTCGCATCCGCCGACGCTCCGAGCTCGTCGGCGAGCGCGACCTCGGTTGCGGGGAGTGCGGCGCGGAGCCCGTCCATGATGAGCGGGTTGCGGCATCCGCCACCCGAGACCGCGAGGTAGCCGACGCCGGCGGCGGCGACATCGCGCGCCACGGTCTGCACCGTGAGCTCGGTGAGGGTGCGCACGAGATCCGCGATCGGCAGATCCCGACCGAGAGCGGAGACGTGCTCGCGCACGTATGCGAGGTGGAAGTGCTCCTTGCCCGTGCTCTTGGGCGCCGGCAGGGCGTAATAGGGGTCGGCGAGGAGCGCCGTCAGCAACTCGCGGTCGACGGCGCCGGCGCGCGCGATCGCGGCATCCTCGTCGTACCCGAGCGGGTTGAGCCCGTATGCGCTGATGACCGCGTCCACGAGGGCGTTCGCCGGACCGATGTCGTAGGCGCGCAGGCCGTCGCCGACGACCGTGATGTTGGCGATGCCGCCGAGGTTCAGGGCGGCCGAGACCCCGGCGTGCTCGCGCAGCAGCAGTTCGTCGAGGAAAGACACCAGCGGCGCGCCGTGCCCGCCGGCCGTGATGTCGCGGATGCGGACGTCCGAGATCACGGGAGCGCCGACCGCCTCGGCGATCCAGGCGGGCTGGCCGATCTGCAGGGTTCCGCGGGCGCGATCGTCCTCGACCCAGTGGAAGACGGTCTGGCCGTGCGAGCACACGGCGTCGACGCCGCCGACGGATGCCGCGGCATCCCGTGCCACGTCGGCGAACGCCTGCCCGATCAGCGTGTCCAGCTCGCACACCTCGGCGAGCGTGGTGGCCGCCGGCGGGAGCGCCGCGACGAGGCGGGCGCGCAGCGCGGCCGGGTACGGCACGCTGCCGGTGTGCAGAACTTCGCCGCGCAGCATCCCGTCGCTCTCATCGAAGTCGACGACGGCGACGTCGATGCCATCGTGGGACGTGCCGGAGAGCAGGCCGAGTACGCGCATTGTTCGAGCCTACGACCTCCACCGGCCGACACTCTGGGGGCCGTCGACACGCATGTCGGACGGATCACGTCTATCGGTCCGACATCCGTCGTCGCCGCCCCCGAAGTGTCGGGCGCCTATCGCAGTGCGAGGGCGGCCGCGCCGATGAGGGGGCCGCCGTCGCCGAGTCCCGACATCACCACGCGTGCGACGCGGGAGTAGTCATGGGCAGCGGATGCCGTCAGCGCCTGCTGCACGAGCGCGACATAATCCGGAGACACCCGGGAGAAGCCGCCGCCGATCGCGATGACGTCGAGGTCGACGAGGGTCGCGGCATCCGCCAGCGCCTCTCCGACCGCCTTCGCCGAGCGCTCGATGGCGGCCCGAGCGATCGGGTCGCCGGCGTCGGAGTCTCGGGCCAGATCCTGTCCGGTCTCGCCGGACCAGCCCTGCGACTGCGCCCAGGCGGCGCTCGCGGGTCCTGAGGCGATCTCCTCGAGCGTGAGACCGCCCTCGCGGCGCATCTGGCCGAGGTGTCCGGCATTGCCGCTGGCGCCGGGCACGTACCGGCCGTCCATGACGAACCCGCCACCGACGCCGGTCGAGACGACGATCGACAGCGAGGACCGCGCATCGCGTGTCGCACCCAACCACGCCTCGGCCAGCGCGAGAGCGCCGCCGTCATGGCCGAACACGGTGCGGACGTCGTCGCCGAGCACGACGGATGCCGCCGATCGGACGGCCCCTGCCAGACCGTAGCCGCGGACGGCGGGCATGTTCACCGGGATGATCGTGCCGGTGGCCCGGTCGACAGGCCCCGCGCTCCCGACGCCCGCTCCGACGAACTCGGCGTCGTCGGGCACCGCGGCCAGTGCGTGGCCGACGACCGAGGCGATCGCGGCATCCATCGACGCGGGGGTCGCCTCGCGACCGGTCGCCTGCCTGCTGCGGCTGCCTCGGACGAGCTCCCCCTCAGAGGTGACGAGAGCGCCTTCGAGCTTCGTGCCGCCGACGTCGATCGCGAGCGCGACCTGCTTCTCGGTCACTGCGGGTCGAGTCCGAGGTCGTCGAGGTCGAAGGCCGCGAGCCACTGCAGGCCCTCGGCCTCGATCGCGGCCTGGGCTCCGGTCTTGCGGTCGACGATCACGGCGACGGCGACGACCTCGGCGCCCTCACGGCGCAGGGCCTCGACGGCCTTGAGCGCGGACTGCCCGGTGGTCGACGTGTCCTCGAGCACGACGACGCGCTTGCCTGCGACATCCGCGCCCTCGATCTGGCGGCCGCGGCCGTGGTCCTTGGGCTCCTTGCGCACGACGAAGGCGTCGAGCGGACGGTCGGTGTGGACCGACGCGTGCATGACGGAGTTCGCGATCGGGTCGGCACCGAGGGTAAGACCGCCGACGGCGACGACGTCGAGGTCGCCGATGAGGTCGAGCATGATCCGGCCGATCGCGGGAGCTGCGCGGTGGTCGAGGGTGAGCTTGCGCATGTCGACGTAGTACGTCGCCTTCTTGCCGCTCGAGAGGGTGAAGTCGCCGTGGAACACCGCCTCGTCCGTGATCAGAGCGAGCAGGGACTGGCGGTCGGCATCGAGAGTCACGGCATCCAGTGTAGGACGGTGAGGCTATCGTGGCGGTGGACCCACGACGTCAGGAGGATCATGCTCTCGTACGACCCCTATGCCGAGCTGGCCACGCTGCGCGACTTCGCGCCGCTCGAACTGACCAGCCCCGACTTCGAACCCGGCGAGCCGCTGCCGCTGTTCGCATGGTCCGCGAGCCGCGGCGGAGAGGACCGCTCCCCCGGCCTGCAGTGGTCGCAGCCTCCGGCGGGGACGAAGAGCTTCGCGATCTCGTGCTTCGACCCGGATGCACCGACCGGATCGGGATTCTGGCACTGGGCGGCCTACAACCTCCCGGCGGGCACGACGACGCTCGCCAGCGGAATCGGCGACAGGGCGGCGCTCCCCCACGGCGCCACGGTGCTGCCGAACGAGGCGCGCTCCGAGCGCTTCATCGGCGCCGCGCCGCCCGAGGGCACCGGCGTGCACCGCTACTTCTTCGTCGTCGACGCGCTCGACGTGGACGCGCTGGAGATCGCGCCGGGCTCGACGCCCGCCGTGCTCGGGTTCAACCGCCACTTCCACACGCTCGCACGCGGCGTGCTGATGGGAACGGCGGACCCCGCCGAGCGCTGAACGGACCTCAGCGCCACACGGCCGCGTCGGGAGCGATCCCGTGCGCCCGCGCTGATTCGTCGATGATCTGCCGGAACCAGGTGGCGAGCCCTGCCCGGATGCCGTCGTAGTGTGCGGCGAAGCCGGGATCGGACTCGAACATCCGGCCCAGGCACACCTGCATCTCTCGTGTGAGGGTGAAGAAGTTCGAGAAAAGTTCGCGGTGCCGCTCGACAAGCGCATCGGCCTCCGGGGTTCCGGGCAGGATGCCGGCGTCCATGGCGTCCCCCAGGTCCTCCTGCAGGGCTGACATCGCTTCCGAGAGAACACGCCACTGGTCGGGCGTCCGGTGCGCGGATCGCTCGGCGAACTGCGCCCACTGGTCCGTGCCGCCCCACAGGTTCCGCGCCTGCCGAGGACCCTGCGGGTCCCAGTCATCGCCGAAGACCTCGGACTGCTCGTCGTCTGTGAGCAGGATGCCGCGCTCATGGGCGTCGGCCATCCGCCCCAGCCGCCGATCCAGACGCTGGAGGTCATCGATGCGCTCCGCGAGCTGCGCTCTCTGGCGGCGGAGCGTGGTCGCGGCATCCGTCGTCGTGTCATCGAGCACCTCGCGCACGGCATCCAGTCCGAGACCCGCCTCGCGGTACGCGACGATCCGGTGCAGGCGCTGCAGGTCCTCCTCGGTGTACTGCCGGTAGCCGGCCGCGCTCCGCTCGGATGGCGAGGCGAGCCCCACCTCATCCCAGTGATGAAGCGTCCGCACGCTCACGCCGACGATGTCCGCCGCCGTGCCGACGGTCACACCCACCCGCGCGTCGTGCTCGACCATGGAGACCATTGTCGTTTACCTTCCGTCTTCAGGCGCGGGGATGCCGGTGGCCATGAGGTCGCGCGCCTCCTGGCTGTTCGGATCGAACTCGCGCGGCGCGGTGAAGACGACCCGGGCACCCTCGGGTGTGATGACCTCGATGTCCCGCGTGATCCACGGAGTGTCGCGCGGGCCGGACACGCTCCCGGGCACCAGCGCCTCGCAGGCCTCGGCCACCTCGTCGAGCTGACCGAGCACGCAGGAGAAGCTGACGCTCATGGCCGGCACCGCCGTGCGCTCGCCCTGTGCGGCCGGCACGAGCAGCACGTCCTGATACGCCCATCTGCGCAGATGCACCACCTGCCCCAGGTTGCTGAACAGTTCGATGAAGCCGAGGCCCCTGATCCAGAAATCGGTCGAGGCCGCGAAGTCGTGGGTGGGGATGGTCACGAACGCGGGCATCGCGTAGATCCCGCGGAAGATCTCCGGTGCCACGGCATGGATGCCCCGCTCCGACGTCGGTCCGATCTCGAATGCATTGAAGTTCTCGCTCATGCCTGACAGCCTCCGCCCTCACGCAGCGTGAGGGTCAAGTCCGCGCGCGCAGCGTGTCTGCGTCCGCCCGTAGGCTGGATGCATGCGTCTGGCCACCTGGAACATCAACTCGATTCGCACCCGCGTCTCGCGCGCCGTCGACTTCGCCGTCCGCGAGGACATCGACGTGCTCGCGCTGCAGGAGATCAAGTGCAAGCCGGAGCAGTTCCCCTATGAGCCGTTCGAGGCGGCCGGGTACCACGTCGAGGCGCACGGTCTGAATCAGTGGAACGGCGTCGCGATCGCCAGCCGCCTGCCGATCACCGACGTCGAGACGTCGTTCGCGGGGATGCCGGGCTTCGCAAAGGGCCACGAAGGCCCGGATGCCCCGCTCGAGGCGCGCGCGCTGGGCGCGACGATCGACGGCGTGAAGGTGTGGAGCCTCTACGTGCCCAACGGCCGCTCCCTCGACGACCCGCACTACGCGTACAAGCTGCACTGGCTCGACGAGCTGCGCAAGGCCACGGCCGCCGAGCTGCAGGCGAAGCCCGACCTGCCGCTCGCGCTCGTCGGGGACTTCAACATCATTCCGTTCCCCGAGGACAACGGCGACCCCGACATCGTCGAGGGCGTCTCGACGCACGTGTCGCCGCAGGAGCGCGAGGCGTTCTTCGCGCTGAAGGACGCCGGCCTCACCGACGTCGTTCGCCCCCTGCTGCCCGAGGGATTCACGTACTGGGATTACCAGCGCCTGAAGTTCCCGCGCAACGAGGGCATCCGCATCGACTTCATCCTCGGGTCCCGCGCGCTGGCGGATGCGGTGACCGGAGCATCCATCCACCGCAATGAGCGCAAGGGCGAGCAGCCCAGCGACCACGTCCCGGTCGTCGTCGACCTCACCTTCGGTGCCGCCGAGGACGACGACGACATGCCGATGATCTTCGCCTGAGACTCAACTCCCCATCTTGCCGGTGCGCACGGGGCCGGCGGCCGGGGCGTAGCGCAGGCTCACTGCGCCGTTCGCGCCCGCCTCGACGCCCAGGAGCGTGAGGTTCGCGGCATCCGTGCCCTCGGGGAACACCTTCTTGCCGCGCCCGAGCACGAGCGGATACACCCACAGCTGCAGCACGTCGAACAGTTGATCGTCGATCAACGTGTGCACGAAGTCGATGCTGCCGATCACGTGCACGTCCTGGTGCTGCGAGCGCAGCCAGTGGATCTCGGCATCCAGGTCCCCGCCGACGCGGGTCGACCCCTGCCACCCGAGCTCGACGTTCGGATTGCGGGATGCGACGTACTTCGGCACACGGTCGAACAGCTGCCCGATCCCACCCTCGGGACCGGTCGTGTGCTGCGGCCAGTAGCCCGCGAACAGGTCGTAGGTGCGGCGGCCGAGCAGGAGCGCGTCGAGCGTCGACATGCCGTCCATGACCCAGCGTCCGACCGCGTCGTCCGGGACTCCCGCCTGCCAGCCCCCGAACGGGAAGCCGCCGTCGGTGTCCTCCTCCGGACCGCCCGGAGCCTGAGCGACGCCGTCGAGCGTCGTGAACAGGTCGATGATGATCCGTCCGGTCATGATGCCGTCTCCTCTGCTCGAAGCGCACCGTGGTGCGCCCCTCCAGCGTGCGCCCATCCGCCACGTATGTCGATGGGTACCCGCCGCAGAATCCCTCGCAGGGCGGATGCCGCGGCATCCCCTCCCCCGTACCGTGGAGTCATGTCCGCACCATTCCGCGCGCTGACACCGCGCCAGCGTCAATCCGACGCGCTCCTGGCCGTCGTCGTGTTCGTCGCCGGCGTGCTCAGCGCGGCGCTGTCCGCCGCCGCCGAGATGTACGGCGATGAGCAGGCGCCCCTGTGGCAGGCCCTCGTCTATCTCGCCGTGATCGCCGCACCCCTGGCCTTCCGCCGGGTGTGGCCGGCGCCCGTCGCGATCGTGGTCGCCGTCGCGTACTTCGTCTCGGTCACCCTGCACATCCCCGAGATCTACGCGGGCAACGTGGCGATGTTCATCTCGCTGTACACGGTGGGCGCGTGGATGGCGAACCGCCGAGCGGCCGCCATCGTGCGCGTCGCGATCATCATCGGGATGTTCGCGTGGCTGATCATCTCGATGTACCGCGACGCGATCGACACCGCCCGTGAGGAGGACGTCATCGCCGGCGCCATGTCGCCGTATCTCGCCTTCATGCTGCTGAATCTGCTCATCAACGTGCTCTACTTCGCGGGCGCGTACTACTTCGGCGAGCACGCCTGGCGCTCGGCCATGCAGCGCCAGGCGCTCGAGCAGCGCACGGCCGATCTGGAGCGCGAGCGCGAGGTCACCGCCGCGCAGGCCGTGGCCCTCGACCGCGTGCGCATCGCACGCGAGCTGCACGATGTCGTCGCCCACCATGTGTCGGTCATGGGCGTGCAGGCCGGCGCCGCGCGCATGGTCATCGATCAGGACCCCCAGAAGTCGAAGGAGCTGCTCGGCGGCATCGAGTCCTCGGCGCGCGAGGCGATCGGCGAACTGCGACATTTGCTCGAGACGCTGCGCTCGTCGGATGCCGAAGCAGACGACGCTCCGTCGACGGTCGGACTCTCGGACCTGCCCGAGCTCGCCGCGGCATCCTCAGCCGCCGGACTGCCGACCGCGTTCACCACCGTCGGCGAGGAGCGCGCCGTGCCGTCGGTCGTGCAGGTCAGCCTGTACCGGATCGCGCAGGAGTCGCTCACGAACGCGCGCCGCCACGCCGGACCCGCCGCCACGGCGGATGTGCGCCTGCGCTTCACCGACCACGACGTCGAGCTCGAGATCGTCAACACCGGTCGCCGGGTGCTGACGCCGCGACCGGGGCTGGGGCAGCTCGGCATGCGCGAGCGCGCACTCGCCTCGGGCGGCGCGATCGAGTCGGCGCCGCGCGAGCAGGGCGGATGGCGGGTGCGCGTGCAGGTGCCTCTCGGCGCACCGGCTCTGACGGGAGCGATCGCGTGAGCGACCCGATCCGCGTGCTGCTGGTCGACGACCACGCGATGCTGCGGGCCGGGTTCCGGGCGATCCTCGACAGTCAGCCCGACATTACTGTCGTCGGCGAGGCGTCGACCGGGACCGAAGCCGTGGCCCAGGCATCCGCACTCCGCCCCGATGTGATCTGCATGGACGTCCAGATGCCCGACATGGACGGCATCGAGGCGACAAGGCGGATCGTCGCCGACGCCGATGTGGAGTCCGCGATCGCGATCGTGACGACCTTCGACCGCGACGACTACCTGTTCAGCGCGCTGGATGCCGGCGCCGGCGGATTCCTGCTGAAGAACAGCAGTCCGGAGGACCTCGTCTCAGCCGTCCGTGTACTGGCGGCGGGCGACGGGATGCTGGCGCCCGAGGTCACGCGCCGAGTCGTGCAGCGGTACGCCGGGGCGCGGGACGCCTCCGGCGGGGCGGCGGCGCGGCTCGAGCCGGCCGAGCCGCTGACCGAGCGGGAGGCCGAGGTGCTCGCGCTCATGGCGGAGGCGATGAGCAACGCCGAGATCGCGGCGCGGCTGTTCATCGGCGAGGCCACCGTGAAGACGCACGTATCGCGGATCCTGCAGAAGCTCGGCGCGCGCGACCGGGTGCAGGCGGTCGTGCTGGCGCTGCGCGGCGGACTGGCCTAGCTCTGTCCTTTCATACTGCTCATTGGTAAGATCAGTACCAGAAAGCAAGGAATCGGAGGATCGCCGTGTCCACTGCAACGATGACGAGCAAGGGGCAGATCACTGTGCCCAAGGATGTCCGAGAAGACCTGGGGCTGGTCGCTGGGTCGAAGGTGATGTTCGTGAAGCTGCCGAACGGGCAGTACAACGTGGTTCCGCGAACCCGAAGCCTCGCCGACCTGTCCGGGATCCTCTACGAGCCCGGTCGGCCCGCGATGACGATCGAAGAGATCAACGATGCGATCGCCGAGGGCGGCGCCGAAAGCGGCATGCGGGGAATCGAGCCGGATGCATGATCGGGATGGGCACGCGCCTTGTCGGCATCGACACGAACGTCCTGCTCCGCTACCTCACGCGCGACGATGAGGATCAGCACGCCGCCGCGGAGGAAGTGCTGTTGACGCTCACTGTCGAGTCTCCCGGCTTCATCACCCAGGTCACACTCGCCGAGCTGTACTGGACGCTCTCACGCGGCTACAAGTACTCGAAGCAGAAATGCCTCGGCGTCATCCGTGGGCTGGTGTGGAGCGACACCCTCGAGTTCGATGACAGCGAGGGCGTCGTGCGGGCGCTTCACCTCGCCGAGGAGGGCGCGGACTTCGCAGACGCCCTGATCCAGGTCACGATGGAGCAGTTCGGCGCGACCGAGACGGTGACGTTCGACCGCGCGGCGTCGGAGCGCCTGGGCTGGCGGCTGCTGGGCGGCTAGAGACGAAGAAGCGCCTGATCCGACTTCCCCCTGAGCCTGTCGAAGGGTCAGGGGGCGGATCAGGCGCTTCTTCTGGAGACGCTTTACGCGTTCACGAGCTCCGCTGCGTGCTGAACGCGCGAGATGAGGCCGTTGAACGCCTCGAGATAGCCCACGAGGAAGCCCGCGGTGCTCTCGTCCGTGACCTGGCCGTCCTCGGTGAACAGGCCCGGGCGGTCCTGGATGAAGCCTTCCGGCTGGCCCATGGTGACGGCGCTGAAGTGGCCGAGGATCGCGCGCAGGTGCTGCTGGGCAGCGGCGGTCGCGATGCCCGAGCCCGAGGTGCCGATCACGGCGGTGGGCTTGCCGTAGAACGACATGTCGCCGTACGGGCGGGTCGACCAGTCGAGGGCGTTCTTCAGGACGCCGGGGATCGAGCGGCTGTACTCAGGCGTGACGATGATGACGCCGTCGACGTCGGCGATGGCCTTCTTGTAGTCGAGCGCGACCTGGGGGAAGTCCCCGTCGAAGTCGGGCGAGTAGAAGGGCAGGTCCTTGATCGGGATCTCGACGAGCTCGGTGCCCTCGGGGGCGAGGTTCGCCAGCACACGCGCCAGACGGCGGTTGATGGAGGTGCTGGAGATGCTGCCGACGATGTATCCGATGGTGCGGGTCACAGGAGATTCCTTCTGTTCGGGCTCGGTGCGAGCCTGGATGCTTTCCCGGGTCTTAACGCTTGTCGAAGCAATCTATTCCCACGCATGCAAAGAAGGTGGGATCCGTCTCACGGCTGAACGTCGATGTCCGCCCCAGGGGGGATGCCGTCAGGTCATGGGATTCGTAGCGTGGACGCATGACCTCAGGGACACTGCAACTGAACGGCGTGACCAAGAGCTACGGCTCGCGGCGCGTGCTCGACGACATCTCCTTCCCCGTGCGAGCCGGCCAACTCACCGGCTTCGTCGGCGGCAACGGCGCCGGCAAGACGACGACGATGCGGATCCTACTCGGCCTGCTCGTCGCGGACGGCGGCAGCGTCACCCTCGGCGGCTCGGAGCTCACCGGCGACATCCGCCGCCAGTTCGGCTACATGCCCGAGGAGCGCGGCCTCTACCCGAAGATGAAGGTGCTCGAGCAGGTCGTCTACTTCGCGCGGCTGCACGGCTTCTCCAAGGCGGATGCCACGGCCAAGGCGACCGCCCTGCTCGGCGAGCTCGGGCTCGAGGAGCGGCTGAACGACAACATCGAGACGCTGTCGCTGGGCAACCAGCAGCGTGCCCAGATCGCGGCATCCCTCGTCCACGAGCCGGAGGTGCTCATCCTCGACGAGCCGTTCTCGGGCCTGGACCCGATCGCGGTCGAGACCGTCGCGGGGGTGCTGCAGGAGCGCGCCTCACGCGGGGTGTCGGTCCTGTTCTCGTCGCATCAGCTCGACGTCGTCGAGCGTCTCTGCGACGACCTCGTGATCATCGCCGGCGGCACGATCCGCGCGGCCGGCGCCCGCGACGAACTGCGCGAGCGGTACTCCGCTCCGCGCTGGGAACTCAGCGGCACCGGCGACGTCGGCTGGCTGCGCGACGAGCCGGGCATCACGGTCGTGGACTTCGAGGGCGGCAGCGCCGTGTTCGACGCCGATGACCCCGCGATCGCGCAGCGCGTTCTGCGTCGAGCCCTGCAGGACGGCGACGTCAGCCGGTTCGGCCCGCAGCATCCCACCCTCGCCCAGATCTTCAAGGAGGTCATCCAGTGAACGCGTCTCCTGCCGCCGTCTCCAGCGCCCAGGGCATCTGGCTCGTCGCCGAGCGCGAGCTGAGCACGAAGCTGCGCAGCAAGGCCTATCTCATCTCGACCGGCATCCTGCTGCTCATCGTCCTGGCGGGCGTGATCTGGGCGGGCGTCTCGTCGGCCAATCCGTCGTCGACGCCGGTCGCGGCGACGGCCGCGACGGCATCCGCCCTGGAGGATCTCGGCGGGTACGACGTGACCGAGGTCGGCGATCGGGATGCCGCGGCGGACCTCGTCGAGTCCGGCGAGGTCGATGCCGCCGTCGTCGACGACGCGTCCTCGGCGACCGGGATCGTCATCATCGCCGATGAGGAGGCTCCGCAGGGGCTGCTCATGGCGCTCTCGGTGACGCCCGAGGTCGAGCTCCTCAGCCCTGATGCCGCACCCGGCCCGCTCCGCTACCTGCTCGGCATCGCCTTCGGGCTCGTGTTCATGATGGCCGCGATGATGTTCGGCACTCCGATCGCGACGAGCGTCGTGGAGGAGAAGCAGACCCGCGTCATCGAGATCCTTCTCTCGAGCATCCCCGCGCGGGTACTGCTCGCCGGGAAGGTGATCGGCAACACGATCCTGGCGATCTCGCAGATCCTGCTGCTCGTGGCTGTCGGAACGGTCGGTCTCATCGTGACGGGGCAGACCGAGATCCTCGCGGGCCTGGGCGGCCCGGTCGTCTGGTTCGCCGTGTTCTTCCTGTTCGGGTTCATCCTGCTCGCGGCGATGTTCGCGGCGGCGGGGTCGATGGTGTCGCGCCAGGAGGACGTCGGCGCCACGATGACCCCGGTGATGTACCTGACGATGATCCCGTACTTCCTCGTGATCTTCTTCGGCGACAATCCGGTCGTGATGACGGTGCTCTCGTACGTGCCGTTCTCGGCGCCGGTCGGGATGCCGATCCGCCTGTTCTTCAACGAGGCCGAGTGGTGGGAGCCGCTGCTGTCGCTGGTGATCATGCTCGTCGCGTGCGTCATCGTCATCGCGCTCGGCGCGAAGATCTACGAGAACTCGCTGCTGAAGATGGGCGCGCGGGTGAAGTTCCGGGAGGCGCTGCGCGGCTGAGGGATGCCGGGCCGATCATGTCGCCTCATGACGAGGAAATATGTGGCTGCATGGAGGCGTTCTAGACTGCTGAACGCGGACGACGGGGTCGGCACAGGCTTCGACCCCGAAAGGCCCCATGAGCACGTCCACTCTCGACCGCAGCGCATCCACCTCCGTTCCCGTCCTCGACGTTCTCGCCGCGCGGTGGAGCCCGCGCGCCTTCGACCCGTCGTCGCCGATCGACGAGGACAAGCTGGCCGCCGCTCTCGAAGCGGCGCGGTGGGCGCCGTCGGCCAGCAACACGCAGCCGTGGCGGTTCATCGTCGCTCGGCGCGGCACCGATCTGCACGCCGCGATCGAGGGCGCACTCATGGGCTTCAACCGCGAGTGGGCGTGCGCCGCGCAGGTTCTGATCGCGGCTTTCGCCGAGCAGGCGGATGCCGACGGAAACCCGCGTCCGTGGGCGCAGTACGACCTGGGCCAGGCCGTCGCGCACCTCTCGGTGCAGGCGCACGCCGATGGCCTGTTCGTGCACCAGATGGGCGGTATCGAGCGCGATGCGCTGCAGGCTCTGCCCGGTGTCGAGGACCGGTTCGCCCCGGTCTCGGTGATCGCGCTCGGCGAGCTCGGCGATGCCACCGCGCTGTCGGAGAAGCTTCAGCAGCGTGAGGCTGCGCCTCGCGTCCGCCGCCCGCTGGCCGAGACGGTCATCGCCTCGGCGTAAGGCTCGCATACCGGTCCGAGATCAGGAGAACACCCCCGCATCAGGACGATTCTGCAGATTCCTCCTGATCTCGGACGCAGGTCCTGATTCCGGGAGGGCCGGATCGGCTCCTTACCGGGCCCTCAACCCGTCCAACGCCACCGCGAGCACGTCGCTTGCCAACTCCGCGCCGCCCTCGCCGCCGCTCGGCCGGTACCACTCGACGATCGAGTTGACCATGCCGAACAGCAGTCGGGTGGCGACCGACGGGTCGATGTCGCTGCGCACCGTCCCCTCATCCTGTGCAGCGCGCACGAGTGCGGTGACGCGACGGTCGAAGGCGCGCCTGCGCTCGAGCGCGGCCTGCTGCTCGACGCGATCGCCGTGCGCCGCCCGCGCGGCACCACGATGGCGTTCCGCTTCCTGCGCGACCTGCGCGAGCGGCGCAAGAGCCCCGCGTTCCTCGTGCGCCGTGGACTCCTGCTCGCGCGCCGCGAGCCGGCGATCGTGCGCGCGCT
>Ga0172374_1001838_pt1 | contig 13891 bp, 16 predicted proteins | sample LakKiv3m_FD_114536 | JGI IMG/M metagenome (GOLD analysis project Ga0172374, IMG submission 114536) | Freshwater microbial communities from Kabuno Bay, South-Kivu, Congo - kab_092012_10.3m | ecosystem: Environmental > Aquatic > Freshwater > Lake | place: Democratic Republic of the Congo... | reverse complement strand
GCGGTCAGCCGCTCCTGAACCTGCAAGCGCCGGGCGAAACCGTGGAGCACGCGCGCGAGCTTCGAAATGCCGACGACGTGGTTCCTGGGGAGATAGGCGATGTGCGCGCGTCCGATGATCGGCGCCATGTGATGTTCGCAGTGCGACTGAAACGGGATGTCCTTAAGCAGCACGATTTCGTCATAGCCGCCGACTTCCTCGAACACGCGCGCCAGATGCGCGGCGGGATCGTCCTGATAACCTTTGCAATATTCGCGCCACGCCTTTGCCACCCGGCGCGGCGTATCGACGAGGCCTTCGCGAGTCGGATCGTCGCCGGTCCAGCGGATCAGCGTGCGGATCGCATCGGTCACCTCGTCGGGAATCGCGTCACTTGCGGTCGTCGGCACCGTTTCGGTCACCGTGGTTCCCGGCAGAATTTCCGACATCGACAATCCCCTGATCCGACAGTCCGCATGTTGACGTTACGGCATGCTCAATTCGTTGTGGCGCAGCATGCAACATCGGGTCGATGCATGCGCGCCACAAGTCCCGATAATCGGCGGCAATCCAAGCTTTATGCGATTGACGCAAGCGAAAAGCCGGGCTTAATCCTCGTCAAAACCCGCATCATAAGGCGGATGCCAACGGACCATGGGGAGGATACCGGCATGAAGAAATTCAACCTGCTCGCAGCGACCGCGTTGACGATCGCGATCGCGACGCCTGCTTTCGCACAGGAAGCAACCGTTCCCGCCGAACCGCAGGAAAGCGAATTCACCAGCGCCAACGACATCGTCGTCACCGCCACGCGGCGTGACGAAACGGTGCAGGACGTGCCGATCGCGATTACCGCCGTCGGCACCGAATTGCTGGAAAATGCCGGGGTGCGGGACATTCGCGGGCTGGAACAGCTGGCCCCGTCGCTGCAAAGTTCGACCGGCCAGTCCTCGGCGACCGGCACCACGCTCTATATTCGCGGCATCACCACCGCAGGCGACAATCCCGGTTTCGAACCCGCCGTCGGCGTGTTCATCGATGGCGTCTATCGCGCCCGTGCGGGCGTCGCCGTGTCCGAATTGCCCGAACTGGAGCGGGTCGAGATCCTGCGCGGCCCCCAGGGCACGCTGTTCGGGCGCAATACGTCCGCAGGCGCACTGTCGATCTTTACCGCGCGCCCGCAATTCGACTTGGGCGGCTATGTCGAGGGCAGCTACGGCAATTACGACGCCTATGAACTGAAGGGCGCGATCACCGGCCCGGTCAGCGAACAGATCGCGCTGCGCTTCGACGGCGGCTACCGCAAGCGCGACGGCTATATCGAGGATGTGAACAGCGACCGCGCGTTCAACGATGCCGATCGCTGGTATGCGCGCGGCCAGGCGCTGCTCGACACCGGCGACCTGACCTTCCGCCTGATCGGCGATTATTACGAAACCGACGAACAATGCTGTGGCGCGGTCAGCGCGGTGCGCGGTGCGCTGGCAGGCGCGATCCAGACCATCGCAGCGTCGCAGGGGCTGGTCGGACTGCACACCGGCCCAAACCGGAACATTACGTTCCCAATCTTCAATTCCGTAACGCAACAATTCGACCAGACCAACTTCAATGCCAGCATTCTGCCTTTGGAGCGCAAGATGGCGGCCTCGCCCAATCGCGATTTCAGCGAGCGGGTGCGCGACTGGGGCATTTCGGGCGAATTCAACTTCAATCTTGGTGAAATGTCTATGACCTCGATCACCGCCTATCGCAACTGGCGCGCGCTCAGGAACCAGGACATCGACTTTTCGGGCATCGATCGCGCCTATCGCGAGGGATATCGCAATCGCCTGACCAACTTCACGCAGGAACTGCGGCTCCAGGGTTCGGCGTTCGAGGGCGCGCTCGACTGGCTGGTCGGCGGCTTCTACCTGAACGAAACGAACAATCTGCGCGATACGGTGCGGATCGGCAACGACGGTAACCGTTACGTGGATACGGTACTTGCCGGAGCCATCGGTCGCGCGCCGCCACTAGGCTTCGGTACACCGCTGCAATTCTTCAATACCCTTCCGGGCGTACCTCTTTTCGGGGCGGCCTTACTTAATCCAGCGGTGCCCAATACGTTCCCTGCTCTAAGCGCCGCCTTCGGTCAGATCGCGCCCATCGTCGGCTGCTTCCGCACGGCCGCAGGCACCGCACCGTCCGGGGTTGTTCCGGTGGCGACCTGCAATGCGCTGGGGTTCCCGAGCGCTCCGGTCCCCGGTCTGGCCGCGCTAGCCGCGTCGCCGCTCCCCGGCGCGCAACCGGGACAAGGCAACAACAATGACGATTTCCGCGTAAAAACCAACGCGTTCGCCGCGTTCACGCACAACATCGTCAATATCACCGATAGCCTGTCGCTGACGTTGGGCGCGCGCCTGAATTACGAAAAGAAAGAATTGACGGCCACGATCAACAACAATCTGGGAAGCTGCGCCTTCTTCGATCAGGTTCGCGCCGGCAATGCGGCAGCAACCGCTTATGCCAATACGCTTCGTCAATTGGGACTATTCAACAATCTGTTCCTGCTGAGCTGCAACCCGGCGGTGAATACCGAATTCAACGGCAACTACGCCGACGAATTCGACGAAACCAAGGTGACCGGCACCGCAAAGCTCGCATATAAGGTCAATCCGAACATCCTGATCTATGGCGGTTACGACCGCGGCTATAAATCGGGCGGTTACAATCTCGACCAAGCGACGTTCACCTCGGTTCTGCTGGGCGGGACCGGGCCTCGCGCTTCCGATCTGCAATTTGGATCGGAAAGCGTCGATGCATATGAAATCGGCGTGAAGACCAGCATCACGCGCGAATTCACGCTCAACGTGTCGGGCTTCTACCAGAAGTTCCGCGACCTCCAGTCGCTGGTGTTCAGCGGCAACAACTTCGTCGTCCAGAATGTCGACAGCACGACCAGCAAGGGCGTCGAAGTCGAATCGATCATCCAGCCGGTGCGTTCGCTGATCTTCCGTCTGGGCTACAGCTATATCGACGCCAAATACGACACCAGCAACAACTTCGCCAACACGCCGCTTCAGGGCTTGGAGGGCGAACCGATTTCCAACCAGCCGCTGCACACGGTGACGGTCGCGGGCACCTGGACCCCGCCGATCACGTCGAACCTCAACGCGCTCGTCCATGTCGACATGCGCTACAACAGCGAAGTCAACATCCCGTCGAGCAATCCCGACCCGGCAACCGGACGCACCATCCTGTTCAACCAGGGTTATCCGCTGGTCGGCGCGCGCATCGGTGTTCAGACCAGCGATCGGTCGAAGAGCCTGGAATTCTTCGTCGAGAACCTGACCAACCAATATTACCATGTCACCGGTTTCGCGGTGCCGGAACAGACCGGCAATTATGCCGCCTATCCGTCGACCCCGCGTTTCTATGGCGTGAAGGCGCGATTCGGCTTCTGACGCCGGGCCGATCCTTGCATCACCGCAACGAGCGCCGTCGGGAATTGTCCCGGCGGCGCTTTTGCGTTGGTTGCGGGTGCGATCGCTTGATCCTGTTGATCGACAGATGAAGCCGAATCGGAAATGATACAGGGTGACGAGCACCGGAGGAGACGGGTGCGCGACGCGGCCGTTTTTGGGGGGATAGCATGCGGCGCTACGGAGACGCGGACGGATCGACGGGCGGCAGCGCCGCGCACGTCCGCGCATCCCCCGAACTGGCCGCGATCGTCGGTGCCGAGCCGCTGACCCGCGCCGATATCGTCAGCCGGATATGGGACTATATCAAGGCGAACGACCTTCAGGATCCCAACGACAAGCGCCAGATCGTCGCCGACGACACACTAGCCAGATTGTTCGATGGACCGCGCGCGAGCATGTTCGACCTCGACCGGCACATTGCCAGACATTTGCGCTGAGGGGACAAAGCCTTAGGACGGCCATCCTTACCTAATCTTCGTCAAACCATTGAAATAGATCGCGTTTGCCGCTGGCGTGGTGACCCCGACCCGATTCGAACGGGTGGCCCTCAGATTAGGAATCTGATGCTCTATCCTGCTGAGCTACGGGGCCGCGCACGCACATTCTTCTGTTCATCAGCGAAGGGGCGAGCGTCAAGCCCCGTCTGCCCGGCATGTCCCCGTCAATTGAGGGCGTCGGGCGGTACCACCGGGACCAGCAACGGCGCGACCGCGATACCGTCGTCGATCAGGTCGCGCGCCTCCTCGCGCGTCGCCTGACCGTGGATCGGCGCTGACGCTTCGTCGCCACCATGCATGGCCCGCGCGCGAGACGCGAAATCGGATCCTACCCAGGTCGATTCGGCAAGGGTCGCCGCCTGTGCCGCCGCGATCTTTGCCAGCACCGCCTTCACCATTTGCGGTGAAGGCATCGCGGCGGTGCCGTCGTTCATCGAAGGCGCATCGGCGCGGCGATTGCTCCTGGTCGAAAGATTGGGCGCCATCATCGCCTTGCCGATGTCGGTATCGCCACAGACCGGGCAGACCAGCATCCCTGCCGCCGCCTGGTCGGCATGGGCCGCACTCGACGCGAACCACGCCTCGAAAACATGGCCGCCCGCACAGCGCAGGTCGAACAGGATCATCGGAAGACTTCCACCGGCGGTATCGCGCGACGATGCTCGACCACCGGAACGCGGGCGCGCACGTCGCGAACGTCGGCGGGATCGATCTCCGCAAAGCCAAGCCCGGGGTCGGTCGCCATATCGACCAGCACGTCGCCCCATGGGCCGACCGCCATCGAATGGCCATGGGTTTGCCGCCCGTCTTCATGCTCGCCGGTCTGCGCGGCCGCGACGACGAACGCTGCATTCTCGACGGCGCGCGCAGACAGCAGCGTCGCCCAATGCGCCTTTCCGGTGGGGCGGGTGAAGGCGGCGGGGATCGCAAGCACCGTCGCCCCAGCATCGCTGAGCGCCTGATACAATGCGGGGAACCGAATATCGTAGCAGATGCTGAGTCCCAGCATCCCGACCGGCGTATCTACCACCACACTGCGCGACCCCGGCGAATAGGCGGTCGATTCGCGCCACGCCTCTCCGGTCGACAGCGATACGTCGAACATGTGCAGCTTGTCGTAGCGCGCGCGGATTTCACCCATATCGTCGATCACGAACCCGCGATTGGCGAGCCGCTCGCCCGCTCCGCGCACCGCCAGCGATCCCAGATGCACCCATAGTCCCGCCTCGCGCGCGGCATCGCGGACGGCGGCGAGGACGCGGTCGTCATGCTCATCGACGATCCGCGCCCCGGCACGTGCGCGATCACGGTCCAGCAACCCGGACATTTCCGGCGTGAACAGCATCGCCGCGCCACCCGCCCGCGCGGCATGGACCGCATCGACCAGCGTGGCGGCGTTGGCGGCAGGGTCGATCCCGCTCGTCATTTGAAGAAGGGCGATGCGCGTCATGGTCCGCTACCCGATCAGCGGATCCAGTTTGCCGTCGCGTTCCAGCGCCGCCAGATCGTCCGATCCGCCGATATGCCGGTCGTCGATGAAAATCTGGGGCACGGTGCTGCGTCCCTGCGCGCGCTGGATCATTTCCTTGCGCTTCGGTCCGCCCATGGTGATGTCGAATTCGTCGAACGCCACGCCTTTGTCGGCGAGCAGCCGCTTGGCGCGGGTGCAATAGGGGCAAAACGCCTTGGTATAGATTTCGATTATGGCCATGGGGATCGAGGTGGGGATGCGCGGGGGGCTTTGTCAATCGCCGATCTCGTCACGCAGAACGCGCGCCCAGCACAATATCGTCACCCTTGTTGCCCCGCCGCGCTTCAATATCCGCGCGCAGGCAGCCGCCGTCGCGCCCGAGGTATAGACGTCGTCGACCAGCACGACGTGCCGTCCGGCCAGCAGCCGCGGCGCATCGGCATCACCAGCCGCTGCAAGCGCGAACGCCCCCTTCACGCTGTTCGCGCGCGCCCGGCGGCCACGCCCGCGCAGTGATCCGCCGCCAGTCGTCCGCAACAACAACCCGAGCGCAACCGGTGTACCGATTTGCCGCTCTAGCCCTTGCGCGATCAGCTGCGCCTGGTTGAACCCCCGCGACCACAGCCGCCAGCGGTGGAGCGGCACGGGCACGAGCAGATCGGCATCCCCCGGCACCAGCCGCGCCATCAGTCGCGCCAGCGTATCGGCATAGGCCAGCCTGCGGCCATATTTGAATTTGAGCACCACCGTCCGTGCGATGTCGCCATAGGCGACCGCCGCGCGCACCCCGTCATGAACCGGCGGGTCGGCCAGGCAACCGCCGCACAGACTGTCGCCGCGATCGATTTCGAACGGGCGAAAACATGCCGCGCACCAAGGCTCGCCTAGAAAGCGCAGACTGCCCCAGCAATCGGCGCAGAACCGGTGTGAGGCCACCGTCACCACGCCGCATCCCGGACAGCGTGGCGGCAGCGCAAACGTCGTGATACGGGCGAGCGGGGCGATCAGGGCGGAAACCACGCCCCCTTGTCGCGCGGGCTTTCCCGCTTCACAAGGCCGCCATCGTGGATGCATCCGAAATCTTTGATCGCAACGCCCGCATCCGCGCGCGCGACCGCGCCGCACGGATCGACGGCGACGGCGATTTCGTGCGGGATCACATGATGAGCGGCATCGTCGAGCGGCTGGATGCGATCGACCGCGATTTTTCGGATATCGTGGATATCGGCAGCTGGCGCGGCGCATTCTCACGAACAGGGGCGACCATCGCCCGGGTCGATGCCGGCGGCCTGTTCGCCCGCGCGTCGGGCGGAGTGCAGGTCGATGAGGATCGGTTGGCGCTGGGCGACGCGCGATTCGACCTGGTGGTGTCCGCCGCCAGCCTGGACCAGGTCAACGACCTGCCGGGTGCGCTGACGCTGATCCGGCGCGCGCTGCGTCCCGGCGGGATGTTCGTCGCTGCGTTTCTGGGTGCCGGAAGCCTGTCCGCGCTGCGACAGGCGCTGCGAAGCGCGGAGCCGGAGCCGCCCGCGCCACGCCTGCATCCGCAGATCGACGTGCGATCGGCCGGCGACCTGCTGATCCGTGCGGGCTTCGCCGATCCGGTGGCGGACAGCGAGACGATGTGGGTACGCTATTCGGGACTGGAGCGGCTGACCGGCGATTTGCGGGCTATGGCCGCGACGAACCTGCTGCGCGCGCGTCGCCCGATGACTCGCGGGGTTCTGGCACGGGCAAGCGAAGCGTTCGGCGCGCTCGCAGACCCCGATGGCAAGACGCGCGAACGGTTCGAGATCATCTACATGACCGGCTTTGCGCCGACATCCGGTGCCAAACCGCGACGTCGCGGCGGATCTACCTATGCCGCGATCACCGCAGGACTGCCTCCGGCGTAAGGGGCCGGCAGGGCCATGGTCCTAGACCAGCGCCTCCAGCAATCCGATCAGCGGACGATCGGCAGGCGGCATTTCCAGCCGGTGCAGTTCGACCGGGCGCAGCCATTTCAGCGCGCTGGCATGGTGCGGCACCGGTGCCCCCGGCCATTTCCGCAGCACATAGAGCAGCAGGACCAGATGCCTGTCACCGAGCGACTCGCTCGCGAACACCGCCGGTGCCAGGCAGCTCTGATCGATCGCCAAGCCCAGTTCTTCCGACAGCTCGCGCCGCAGCGCCAGTTCCGGGGTTTCGCCCGGATCGACCTTGCCGCCCGGAAATTCCCACAGTCCCGCCATCGGCTTGCCCGGCGGGCGCTGCTGAACCAGCACCCGCCCGTCCCCGTCGATCAGTGCGGCGGCGACCACCAGCAAAATTCCGCTCGAATCCGCACCGGAAGCTAGGTTTTCCTTAACCGACAATCGCTATTCCTTCCGGGTTGAATGGCTGAGGAACCTGTCTTGATCGACGCCCTACGCAAGTTGCTCGCTGACCGAAAGGCCGCGACCGCCGTCGAATACGGTCTGATCGCGGGATTGGTGGTAATCGCCATGATCGCGGGCCTGCAAGGTCTGGCGGGCGGTACGATCGCCATGTGGGATCAGGTTTCGGACAACGTCGCTGACGTCGTACCCCCTGGTTAACGCGCGTAAACCATGGGGGTTTAAGGGTTTTTCAATTCTGTCGCGCTAAATCGGATGTGCTGACCGGGCCTCTACCCCGGACCAGCCGGGTAGAATGAAGCAGTTTATTTCTTGAGATGGAGACCGGAATGCAGATTCTTCGCAAAATCTTTCGCGACAACAAGGGCGCGACCGCAATCGAATACGGCCTGATCGCTGCGCTGATCGCCGTTGCCGCAATCGCTGCGATGCAGGGTCTGGGCGACAGCCTGGAAACCACGTTTGAAAACGTGTCGGGCACGCTGAACGACAGCGTCAGCTAATACGCCCAAGAGTTCAGCGTATCGGGGGTGGCGCGGCTTCGGCTTCGCCGCCCCTTTTCATATGTGGCCTGCGGCGTCAGGCGCGCCCCATCGCCAGGAATTTCTCACGTCGATCGCGGCGCAGGTCGGTCGCATCGCGCCCGACCAGATCGCCCAGTGCAGTCTCGATTGCATCGCCCAGCGTATCGATCGCCGTGGCGGGATCGCGGTGGGCGCCGCCCAGCGGTTCGGGAACGATCGTGTCGATCACGCCGAGCGTCAGCAGATCCTGCGCGGTGACCTTCATCGCCTCCGCCGCGTCCGCCGCCTTGTCGGCGGTGCGCCACAGGATCGACGCGCAGCCCTCGGGTGAGATCACCGAATAGACCGCGTGCTCCATCATCAGTACCCGGTTGCCCGCCGCCAGCGCCACCGCGCCGCCCGATCCGCCCTCGCCCAGAATCGATGCGACCAGCGGCACGCCCAGATTGAGGCAGGCTTCGGTCGAACGCGCGATCGCTTCCGCTTGGCCGCGTTCTTCCGCCTGCACGCCCGGAAACGCGCCCGACGTGTCGACCAGCGTGATTACCGGCAGTCCGAATCGGTTGGCGAGTTCGACCAGGCGGATCGCCTTGCGATAGCCCTCAGGCTTGCCCATGCCAAAATTATGTTTGAGGCGACTGGCAGTGTCGTCGCCCTTTTCATGGCCGATCACCATGACGCTTTGCCCGCGAAACTTGCCCATTCCGCCGATGATCGCGGAATCGTCGGCAAAGGCGCGGTCGCCGCCCAGCGGCATGAACTCGTCGATCAGGCGGCCGACATAATGTTTGAAATGCGGACGTTCCGGGTGACGTGCGACCTGCGTCTTCTGCCACGGGGTCAGCCGCGCATAGGTATCGCGCAGCATCTTGTCCGACTTGGCCTGAATCCGCTCGACCTCCGCGTCGATGTCGAGCGCGCCGCCCTCCGCGGTGTCCCGCAATTCGTCGATCCGGCCCTGAAGCTCGGCGATCGGTTTTTCAAAGTCGAGAAAACTAGCCATAAGCGCTGGCGGTTAGGACCGGACGGGCTTCGCGTCAACGAGCGGGTGGCGGGTGTTCACCAACTCCACCAGCCGTTTCGAATCGACATGGGTATAGATTTCGGTGGTCGCGATGTCGGCATGGCCCAGCATCGTCTGAAGCGCGCGCAGGTCGGCGCCGCCCTCCAGCAGATGCGTGGCGAAGGCATGACGCAGGACGTGCGGGCTGATCCGGTCGGGCGGAATTCCTGCGTCGGCGGCGAGCGCCTTCAGCAATTGATAGAGGCGGAAGCGCGACAGATGCGACTTGCCCGACGGGAACAGCCAGGGCTGCCCCGCGGGCACGAACCCGCGCCACCGCGCCACCGCTTCGCGCGCGCGGTCGGACAGCGGCACCATTCGCTCGCGCCCGCCCTTGCCCTTCAGGATCAGGAAGGGGCGATCGCTGACCACGGCGTTGCGGGGAAGCGACATGAGTTCGGTCGCGCGCAGACCCGATCCGTAGAGCAGTTCGACCAATGCCGAGAGCCGATAGTCGGCGGGCGCGACATTGGCCGAGGCCAGCCGCTCGGCAATCGCGGCGAATAACCGATCGACATCGGCAACCGACAGCGTCTTGGGCAAACGACGCGCGGTGCCCGGACGCGGCAACGCATCCGAGGGATCGTCGCCGCGCAGTCCGTCGTCGAGCAAAAAGGCGTAGAATCGCCTGAGCGCCGCCGCCTTTCGCGCCACCGTCGCGCGCGCCAGATCGGCCCAGCCATCCGCCAGCTTCGCCAGATCGTCGCGCGAGGCGGTCGCGATTCCTCCGGGCAACGCTTCGGACGCCAGCCGCAAATCGCTGGCATAGGCCATCAGCGTATTGCGCGCGGCCCCCGCTTCCGCCGCCATCATCTCCAGAAACCGCCCGATCAGCGCGGTGTCCGAACCGCTGCCGCGCGGCTCCGCGCTCATGACCGCGACAGGGCCTCCGTCGCGATCATCCGGGCATAGCCGTCGAGCCCCACCACGCGCAGCGCGCTGACGATATGGAACAGGGCCTCGGGCGATACACCACGCCAGTCGGGCGTCTGCATGCCCGTCGCGGCCAGCAACATCACGGTGGCGGGTTGGCCATTCTGTGCGGCTTCGGCGATCGCGCGACTCCAGCTGTTTTCGGCCCCGACAGCCAGGTCATAGCTTTGCGCCGCCGATTCGATATCGCCTTCGCTCAGCCGTGCGAGCCCGGCGAGCCCCGCGAGAAACAGCTGTGTCCGCCGCGCCTCTCCGCCCGCCCCGTTGCCATTATAGGCGCTCACGATGTCGCCGCTGAACCGCAAGCGCGGATTGGGATCGGCCAGCGCGAGCAGCGCCTGTCCCAGCGAGCCCTGCACTGCCGTCCCCCGCCAGCGCATCGCCGCGCGGTCGAGCCCCGCGGTCAGCATCGACGCGATCAGCCGATCGGCGTCGCCCGCCAGTTCCGCGCTCGGCGGCAGTTGCGATGCGGCGCGCGCGGTCAGGATCATCCGAGACCAGTTGCCACCGGGCAGGCCGGGCTCGTCCCAAAGGGTGCGCATCGCCGCAATCCGGTCGGCCGCGGCCTGCGCGACATAGGCGGTGCGCAGGTCGCGCGCGACGGTGCGAACGCCGCTCGTGCCCTCCCCGCTTTCGTCGATCGCGGCATACAGGTCGATCAGCGCAGCGTTCGAAAGCACGCCCGCGCGCGCTGCCAGTTCGGCGAACATGACGCGACTTTCGGGAGCAATCGCAGGCGACAACGCACTCCAATGGCCGACATGACCGCCGACCGTCCGCATCATGTCGTCGGGAATCTCGCTCGCCGTGGCCATTGCCAACCCGTAGCGCCATGCGGTCAATTGCGTGACGCCGTCCCATTCGACAGTGACCGCGCGACGCCCGCCCGCCCCCGATCCGACGACCTTCTCGGCGAGTACGTAATCGATGCCGGTCGCGACGCGCTGGCGGCGCGCGGCGTCGATCAGCCGCCCGGCTTCATCGGGGTTCCCGCCCAGCCCGGCGCACATCGCCTGCGCCATCACCCAGCCGCGCTCGTTCGACACCGTGCGTGCGGTGCCGACCAGCGGGCACAAGCCGGCCGCGTCGCCGGTCGCCAGCTGGGCCTGCATGGCAATCTGATAGAGCTTGGGGGTATAATTCTCGACGTCCACCGCCTGCGTCACGCTGCGCGCCGCGGTCGATTCGCCCATGCGGATCAGCAACCATGCGCGTTCGGCGGCAAAATCCGCGCCGTTGACGCGCGACGGCGTATTGGTCTGCGCCATCAACACGCGGCGCAATCCGATATGCAGCCAGCGCGACGCGACCGGGGCATCCAGCCGCCGCATCAGCGTTTGCAGAAACCGCCCGTCCGCATTACCCCAACCGGTCGCATCCACCACCGCAGCGCCGCGCGTGGGAACACCGACGACGGTCAGCGAACGCCGGGCCGATTCGGGCAGCTCGTATCGCAACAATGCCGCCGGATCGAGCGGGGTCGGCGTCGGCGTGGGGCTTGGCGTCACGCCAGGCAGGGGCTGAATCACCGGCGAAGGCGCCGCCGTCGGCACCGAGCCCGGCCGTGGCGTTGGGGCGGGGGCAGGCGTCGGGGTGGGCGCAGGCGCGGGCGCGGGTTCGCCGAACCCTTCGGGCAACAGCGACTCTTGGCCGGTTGCGGGCAATCCGCTGGCCAGCAACGCGACCGCGATCGCGGGGATGGCGACCTTAGTTGGTGAGATTTTCAAGCGACACGGCCTTTTCGACGCGGACCGGTTCCTTTTCCGAATCGCTACCCGCCAGCCAGAACAGACCAGCGACAAGCGCGACGATTACGACGATCAGGATGATAAGCGAACGGTTCATCTGTTGTCCGGGGCCAGAGTTTTCTTGGGGTCGCGCCTTTTGCCGGACGCGATGTCGGCATGTATAGCGCCTGCGACGATGCTGCAAACCCATGACACCCCGAATGCGCCAAAAGCGCGGTGGAACGGCGAGCCGATCGTGCTCGTCGGCCTGATGGGTGCGGGCAAGTCCACGGTCGGACGCAGGTTGGCGCAAAGAATGCGACTTCCCTTCGTCGATGCCGATCACGAAATCGAACTGGCGGCGGGCATGACCGTCAGCGAAATCTTCGACCGGTTCGGCGAACCCTATTTCCGCGACGGCGAGCGCCGGGTGATCGCAAGGTTGATGGACGGTGCGCCCAAGGTGGTGGCGACCGGCGGCGGTGCGTTCATGAATGACGACACCCGCGCGCTGATCCTGGCGCAATCAATCGCGATCTGGCTCGACGCCGAACCCCATGTTCTGGCCGAGCGCGTCCAGCGTCGCGACACGCGCCCGCTGCTGCGCGGGCGCAAGCCGCTGGAGGTACTGACCGAGCTGTCGGCGATCCGCAATCCGATCTATGCGCTCGCCCCGATCCGCGTCGTCAGTCAGGACGCGCCGCACGATGCGACGGTGACCGCGATCGTCAGGGAATTGGGGTTATGACGGTTATCCCGGTGGCGCTGGGCAACCGCAGCTACGACGTGCGGATCGAGCGCGGGCTGCTTCGCCGCGCGGGCGAAATTCTGGCGCCGCTTTCGCGCGGGCGACGGATGGCGATCATCACCGATGCCAACCTGTCGCAACATCTCGCGACCTTGCAAGCGTCGCTGCGCGCGGCAGGCGTCGAGAGCGAAGCGATCATACTCGCCCCCGGAGAAGCGACCAAAAGCTGGTCGGTGCTCGAAAGCCTGACCGATCGCTTGCTCGATCTCGGTATCGAGCGGTCGGATCATGTCATCGCGCTGGGCGGCGGCGTGATCGGCGACTTGGTAGGGTTCGCGACCGCGATCCTCAAGCGCGGCTGCCGATTCGTGCAGGTGCCCACTACACTGCTCGCGCAGGTCGACTCCTCGGTCGGCGGCAAGACCGCGATCAACACGCGCGCGGGCAAGAATCTGATCGGCGCGTTCCACCAGCCCGCGCTGGTGCTGATCGACCCCGACACGCTCGACACGCTGCCGCGACGGCAATTGCGCGCAGGCTATGCCGAGGTCGTCAAATACGGGCTGATCGACGATCCCGAATTCTTCGCCTGGTGCGAAGCCAATGGTGCTGCGCTGCTACGCGGAGACCGCGACGCGTGCGCTTACGCCATCGCCCATTCGGTTGCGGCCAAGGCGCGCATCGTCGCCGAGGACGAGACCGAGACGACCGGTCGCCGGGCGCTGCTCAACCTTGGCCACACCTTCGGCCACGCACTGGAGGCGGAGACGGGCTTTTCGGAAGCACTGTTCCACGGCGAGGGCGTCGCGGCGGGGATGGCGCTGGCTTATGCTTTCTCGGCCGAACAGGGCCTTTGCTCTTACGAGGACTCCGCCCGCGTCGCGGTGCATCTGCGTGAGGTGGGCCTGCCCGCAAGCCTGTCCGATTGCGGCATCGACGCGAGTGGCGACACTCTGGTCGGCCACATGATGCACGACAAGAAGATGGAAGGCGGCACCCTGCCCTTCCTGCTCACGCGCGGGATCGGGCAGACCTATCTCGACAAGTCGGTGGATTTGGCTGCGGTGGCGGCGTTTCTGGACAATTAATTCCTCCCCCTCTGGGGGAGGT
>Ga0172374_1001834_pt1 | contig 13922 bp, 17 predicted proteins | sample LakKiv3m_FD_114536 | JGI IMG/M metagenome (GOLD analysis project Ga0172374, IMG submission 114536) | Freshwater microbial communities from Kabuno Bay, South-Kivu, Congo - kab_092012_10.3m | ecosystem: Environmental > Aquatic > Freshwater > Lake | place: Democratic Republic of the Congo... | reverse complement strand
CCTGGCAGCAGAACATCACCCCGTATCGCGTCTGGGTGTCGGAAATCATGCTGCAGCAAACCCAGGTCAGCACCGTGCTCGGCTATTTCGATCGCTTCATGGCCGCGCTGCCGACCGTGAAGGACCTGGCCGAAGCGCCGGAAGACGAAGTGCTGCACCTGTGGACCGGCCTGGGTTACTACACCCGCGCGCGCAACCTGCAGAAGACCGCGCAGATCGTCATGCGCGAGCACGGTGGCGAGTTCCCGCGCAGCGTAGAGGCGCTCAGCGAACTGCCCGGCATTGGTCGCTCCACCGCCGGCGCCATCGCCAGCCTGAGCATGGGCGTGCGTGCGCCGATCCTCGACGGCAACGTCAAGCGTGTGCTGGCGCGCTATGTGGCACAGGAGGGCTATCCCGGCGAGCCGAAAGTGGCCAAACAGCTGTGGGACGTCGCCGAGCGCTTCACCCCGCACGAGCGGGTCAACCACTACACCCAGGCGATGATGGACCTCGGCGCCACCCTCTGCACCCGCAGCAAACCCACCTGCCTGCTGTGCCCGGTGCGCAGCGGCTGCCAGGCGCACCTGCTCGGCCTGGAAATCCGCTACCCGGTGTCCAAGCCGCGCAAGGCACTACCGCAGAAACGCACCCTGATGCCGCTGCTGGTCAACGCCACCGGTGACATCCTGCTCTATCGCCGCCCCTCAACCGGGCTGTGGGGGGGACTGTGGAGCCTGCCGGAGCTGGACGATCTCGCCCAACTCGACGACCTCGCCGGGCAACAACAGCTGAGCCTCGGCGAACGCCGCGAACTGGAAGGCCTGACCCACAACTTCAGCCATTTCCAGCTGGCCATCGAACCCTGGCTGATCAAGGCAACCGAACAGCCAGGTCGCGTGGCCGAGGCCGACTGGCTCTGGTATAACCTCGCCACCCCGCCGCGCCTGGGCCTCGCCGCCCCGGTGAAGAAGCTGCTGAAACGCGCGGCGCAAGCCATTACCGCTGGAGAACCGACATGACCCGCACCGTACAGTGCCGCAAATACAAACAGGAACTGCCCGGCCTGGATCGCGCGCCCTACCCCGGCCCCAAAGGCGAAGACATCTTCACCAACGTTTCCAAGCAGGCCTGGGACGAGTGGCAGAAGCACCAGACCATGCTGATCAACGAGCGTCGCCTGAACATGATGAACGCCGAGGACCGTAAATTCCTGCAAGCCGAGATGGACAAGTTCCTCTCTGGCGAGGAATACGCCCAGGCCGAAGGCTACGTCCCGCCAAGCGAATAAGAATGCTTGTGGGAGGGGCTTTAGCCGCGACAAGGACTGGCATCCCCGCACACCAGCCGTCAGGCTCTCGATAGTGGTGCGCACGGCGCACCCTGCCCCTCACGAACCTAAGCGCCCGAAATAATTAAATATTTTTCAAACCCGCGCTTGACACTGATCCTTCAAATCCGTCTAATAGCGCCCCGTTGGCCCAGGTAGCTCAGTTGGTAGAGCAGGGGATTGAAAATCCCCGTGTCGGCGGTTCGATTCCGTCCCTGGGCACCATGATACTTAAACCCCTGATTCCGAAAGGTTTCGGGGGTTTTTCGTTTATGGGCCGCCTTCAACCCTTCCGTTTTGCGTACACCGGGAGGGTACACCTGATGGTTTTGGCAATGAGTAGACCCCACAAGGATTCTCGCGGCGTTTACTGGGTGCGGCGCAAAGTGCCCACAGAACTACAACCAATTCTCAGGCGTACCGAGTACAAGCGGTCGCTTGGCACGCGCGACCCCGAAGAGGCTGCCCGGCGTTTTCCTGCCGCATATCAAGACTCAGTTGAGTGCTTTGCCCTGGCCCGCGCTCAGTTGGCGGGATATTCACTGCTCAACGCCGCAGACGCTCAACAGCTTGCTTCTAGGTGGTTCAACCAAGAGCACGCCAAGATGCTCCGCACTGGCGACTACAGCCCTTACCTAATCAAAGGCTCTCCACAGAAAGATCCAGAGACAGGCGAAGACGTCGGCCCAATCTGGGAAAGTCTGCGCAGCGTACTCACCGACCTCAGCACGGAGAAATGGGCCGGTGCTGTGCGCCCCTTTGTCGAGAGCACCCTTTCGGCTCATCAACTCCCGATGCCGCCTGAACGCTCGCCACTCCTAGATCAACTCTTGGAGGCGTTCAGGGCAAAGCTTTTGCTGCTTTCGGACTGGGCCTACTCTGCCGTCTTTGCGAACGGTAGATATATCGCGCCGCCTCAAGTAGAGCCTCATGCTCCCTTGTCGGCGGAAATAGCCAAGCAAGAAGCGCAAACCGCAGCCGCACAACTGCCAATCTCCAAAGCCTTAGAGGCATGGGCAGAAGCCAAGCGCTTGGACGATGGCGAAGACCGCAGCACATTGAAAACCATCGCCGAGTTTTCCACCGTGATAACTCGCTTCATTGAGCTGCACGGAGACCTACCCGTCACCAGCATCACACGAGCGACCTGCCAGGCATTCCGCGCAGCGCTTGCTAAGATGCCGACCAGCGGTCGAGGCGTTCGCACACTTACAGCCCCCCAGGCAATCGCCAAGGCCGAAGCAGAGGGACTTCCGTTGGCTAGCCCAGCCACGGTCAGGAAACAGTTGAAAGCGCTGTCGACCGTCTTGAACTTCGCAAGCCAACGCCTGGGGCTGATACCGGAAGACCCCGTTTCAGCCTCGGGCCTACTCCGCAGCCTTGCCAAGTCAGCCAGGAAAGCCGAGACCAGAACAGCCGATGAAAAGGGCTACTCTCGCCGGGAACTGTCCTCCATTTTTAGCAGTAGGCTGTTCCGTGGTGATTGGTCTCCCCCAAGAGCGGATTATGGGCAAGCGCTGTACTGGCTGCCGCTACTCATGGCTTACACCGGGGCGCGCCGGGAAGAACTGGCCCAGCTATTGGTAGCAGACGTTAGACAAGACGCAGACGCCGGCTGCTGGTTCATTGACATGTGCCCCGGAGAAGGGAAGACGCTCAAGACATACAGCAGCCGCCGAAAAGTGCCGCTACACCCCGACTTGATAGAGCTGGGCTTTACTGACTACCTTCGCAATCAGCCAGCCGATGGCCGCGTCTTCCCGAAACTAAAGCCACACCCAATTGACGGCTATGGCCACGCCATTGGCAAGACATGGGAGAAGTACCTCAGAGAAGAGGTGGCGCTTGATTCCAAGGCCTCCCCCTCTCACGGCTTCCGCCACGCGTTCAAGACGCTATGCAGAGACGTGGGCATCGAGACCGCATTAGCCGATTGGCTGACAGGTCACGCCGCACCAAATGTGGGGGCGACTTACGGCACCTACCCAATGCGACGGCTATACGAGGAGCTGAAGAAGTTTCCAAGCCTTGCCAGGGAGGCGGGGTTACTTGTTTAGAGCACGCCAGAAAGCCTCCGGGCGCGATTCCTGAGTGTTTCCCCGGCGGCCCCCAACTTCGCCAAGGCATCGGCACGTTCGTTGCTCAGAACGCCGCTGTGGGCCTTCACCCAGCGGGCGGTAACATCCTTTCCTTGCAGTAGCTGGTCAATCCGTTGCCATAAGTCGAGGTGCTCCGGGGGCTTCTTGTCCGACTTCTTCCAGCCCTTGGCTTTCCAACTCGCCAGCCACCCCTGCAAGGCCTTTGCGATGTACTCGTTGTCCGTGTGCAGGATGATAGGCACTGGCTGCTTGCACTGCTCCAGGGCTTCAGCAACTGCCATTAGCTCGGCCCTGCTGTTGGTCTGAGGCTGACCCTCGGGGACTGGCCCAGCAATTTCCAGGCTATCGCCTTGTGGGTTGGTAAGCACTGCTCCCCAGCCCGCCTGGGCAAAGGGGCTGCCGTTGTTGTGGCATGCGCCGTCGGTGTAGATGGTGTAGGTGTTCATGGGATAGATGTCCTGCTGATTGGGGCAGGGGAAGCCTCAAAGTGGGTATGAGCCCCCCCTGACGATACCCACCTTGAGACCCCTCAAAAGTCCGAGGAGGCGTCCAGGTGGTCTGCTTCGTTGTAGAGCGAGGGTGGTTGGTAGTCGAAGGCCTGCGTCCTCTGCCAAGCCAAGAAGTCTTCCAGCTCTTCTGCTGAGAGAGTCGCTTCGTCATCGCTGGGTAGCGGCTGGGGAGAGACCGAGAACGCCCGCTGCAGCTTGTCCATTCCCTCGGTGGCCTTGAGGTTGTGCAGGTGGAAGCCAACTTCAGACATGGCCTTCTTGGCGACCTCTGGGCCGTAGGCTCCGGCAATGTTCGCCAGTAGCTGGGCAATCTCTCGGGCGGCTTTCTTCTCCTGCCAGCGTGAGTCCTTGCGTTCGCTGGTGCCGTCCCTCCTGGCCAGTCGCCAAGTCTCCTGCGCTGGATTCTCGTTCCAGTAATCCAGCAGGGCTACTTCAGCGGCTTTGCCAGTGAGTGCAGGGTCGATGCTGCCGGCTGCAATGCCTCGCTGCCTGACCTTCTGCCTCATCTTCTTGATGGTCTCCCGGTCAACGCCCAGCGCCGCCTCGGCTTCCGTCTTGTTCATGCGCCGGTAGTAGTCCGTTTCTGGCAGGTTCAGGCTCCTCCAGGCGTTCTCTACGCGCTCATCTTTGGTGAGGCGTAGCCCGTGGTTCTGGTTGGCCTTCCCTGAGGCAATCAAGGCATCGACCAGACCGCAGCCATCAAGGATGGTGGCCTCGATGGTTTCGCGCTTGAGATGTTCGTGTGCCCAGAACCTGTGGAAGCCGTCGACCAAATAAAACCGCTCTCCACGCTCAGGCTCTGCTCTGACGACCGATACCGGCGGAATGTGGTCGCCACGCCTGATTGCTAACTTGAGCGTGTCCAGATGCTCGATGGTGGCCTGTGAGTGCGTCAGTTTTTGCCTGAGGCATGGGGCGGCTGCGTTGCGGTTCTGCAGGCGGGGGCTTGTGATGATGTGGCTGAGGGGGATGGATTGATGTCGTCCCATGGACTACCTCAGCGAGTCCGAATGACAGGGCCGAGCGCCAGCCAGCGCGGCTGCTCAGTGTCCGACCGGAGGCAGTCGAGAAGGTCGCTGTCAGTCCATGTCAGGCCGGCATCTAGTGCCAGCTCCAGGGCTTCGGCAAGGCGAGTCTCCCGGCCTTTGCGCTCGGCAATCCTGTCCGCCAGATAGGTAAGGCGGTTGATGTGTTCAGGGCGTAGATGCAAGTTCAGCCGCACCAACTTGGAGGTGTTCTTCATTGGATGGATGTCCTTGGTGATAGGCGAACGCCAGCGCCCCGCCAGGGGTAGCCCTGCAGGGTGTCGGGAGGAGTCGCCGGGGGAGTATTGAGAGGCAGGAAAGACGCCGCCTGGAGCGGTTTTCCTTTCTGCTATTACTGGGGGTAAATAGGGCCCTGGGACTCGCCCCTATCTGGCAGTGGTGAAGATATTTTGCTCAGCTAGGGGCGCTTGATAGATGCCGACCATAGACATGCCAAGAGCGTTTACGTAGCCTCGCAGCAGGTCTTGTCACTTCTACTCCGTTACTCATTGTCGCGTTTCAAACGACTAGCCCAATGATATCTAGGGGTTACGCATGGACAAGGAACGTTATACGACACAAGTGGCGGAAAGCATTACCCCAAATGTGTCGTCTACTTATAGTTATGCAGCAAATCAATAAAATTGATATGCGTCATGGCAAATACGGATTCACTAGGGTAACAAAATGAAAAAAGAATTAATTCTTGCATTAGCAATTTTTTCAACTTCGAGTGCATTCGCAGTTGTAGACGAGAACAGTCAGAAAAATGCAATTTGCTATGTAAAAGCGAATGCTCCCGATCTTGTATTTGGTGAATTGCCATTCTCTTGTGATGGAAAGCCAGAATCTTTTGTTGCCAAAGTAAAGGAAGAGCTTGATTTTCTATCAACAACTGAACTTATTGAAAATTTAAACTATTGCAAGGTTAAAATATTTGAACCGAAGAATATGACAAATGTTGCTAGGGGCGTATGGGGTCTTAAAGACTCACCAATCATGTCAACAAATGCGGTTATAGCTGCATCAATTTCAGACGCATGTAAAATTATCAATGAAAGTGGTGAAAAAATATCTGCTCAAGAAACGGCTAGTAAGCCTGTTAATCCCCGCTACACAATAGAGGACTGGCTACAAAATCCCCAAGGATTCGGCACTGACCCGCAGTCGATAACGCAAGAAGAACACAACCAGTGTAAGGAGCTTGCTACGGTCGTAATGGGCGTTGTTAAGATGACCCAAGAAGGTGTCCCTGAGAACATCGTTCGCCAGACTCTCGTGGATTCAAATCAACTGTACCTGAACAATGCTCTCCGATATGCCCATTCTTTACAGCAATTCCCTCAGCATATGAGCGCTCAAATTGCAACGCAGTCATACGGGAACGCCTTTATGGTATGTTTCTTGAACAAAGGCGGTGAGATATTTAAGTACGGGAAACAGTAATTAAAGGAATTCGTCATTTAAATGCTAGGTTTACATATGTCATTTTTCGATAAGGTCAAGGAATCTTTAGCAAATCGAGTTGCCGAATTGGTGATTGCCTCATTTACGGCACTGCTACTGTGGGCTGCATATCAGGTTTCTCCGGAGATAATACCTGCGATAGAGTCGGTTAGTTCAAAAAAAGTTCTGCTAGCACTTCTCGTCGCATCCTTTACCCTCAACATCATCTTACTTCTTGTGGTTTGGTCTACCTCAAAAAAAGATTCCTTCCGTCTCAAATATGGCATCTACTGGGATATTAAAAAGAATCCGCACTGTCCGTCTTGCAAAGCACCGCTTGCTGCATACGGAGCTTATCAAATAGGTGGTGTCGGCTATCGCTGTATACCATGTAAAAAGGTATTCCCACTTACAGATGCTAGCGGCAAAGAAATTGAGCCGGCTCAAGCTCTTCGTGAGCTGTAGGCATAACAACTGGTATATGGACTCTCCCCACAAGTAGTGAGTAAAGCTTTGCTTTTGCACCTGTCGTCAGCGCGGTTGCATTCGTATATCCGGCCTGTTTTGGGCTTTCCGCCCTGGCCATTCTGTAGTTCGCGCAGCGGGGGCCAAGCGTTCAATCGATCACGCGGACCATCATTGTTATCGGCCTTGCTCCGCTGCAGGACTCGCCTGTTACGAAAGTGCTGCTGCTCACCACAACCACAAGAAATGCCTTTGCTCAGGTAGTAGCTCTTGGCGTAGCTGGAGCGCTTGATGCGCTGGCTCTGGGTCAGGTACAGGTGGCTCGTTCTTGCTCCTTCTGCTCTTCCAGCTCGGCGGCGAGGCGCAGGGCTTCAGCGAAGGAGGTCGGCAGCTTCGGTGCTTGCTGGGCTTCCAGTTCCATCCAGCGCTTGGTGATGGCGTAGCGCATCTGGACGTTGTAGCCAGAGACCAGAGTGATGGTCAGGTCTTTCGGGAGGAGGTAGCACGGCTTCTCGCGGCTGTAGGCGTCCAGATAGATACCTCCAAATTTGCTTTCATCTTCCCCGAGGGCTTCCAACATCTTGCGGATGGCCGGGAGGACGTCGCGGGTCACCCAGTCTTGGAACAGGCGGGCCTGGGGCTTGTCCGAGCGCATGATGAGCTTGTACAGGCCGGACTCGGAGATGGTCAGTACGCCGTTACCCCGAAAGCCGGGTAGTTTGACTACCCTCTTTTCCTCACCGGCAAAGGTCTGTTTTGCGTGGTACTTGAGGTTGTCGATGGTGAAACCTAACGCCGCCGCTAGGTCTAGAGCGATGAACCAGGGCTGGCCGTTCAGTTCAACGATGCGGATCGGGAAGGTGTTGCCCAGGATGGCGAAGTCGCGGGTGATGATGTTGCTCATGGTGTCTCTCCTAAAGACTGGTCAGTTGGGGGCCTTGGTGGCCTGCTGACGCCAGGAGAAAACAACAGGAGAGGAGACGCAGGGAGGAGAAAGGCAGCAGCCAGATACATTCACTTGCGTGGATGTTCTCGGCAGCGGTTGCAATTGGCTCTGAACGTGCTTCTAAAGTGTAGCCATCGTGCCGGGTAGACTGCAATTTCTCCTTGCTCTTGGGCATCCTATGGGCCGCTCCAGGGGATTGCCTGGAGGCTTCAAGACCAAGACAAGGAGTAGAACGGATGCAAGCTGTAGCAGCACCGACCAAGACCAGCCCGCATGTATTGGCAGACCAGACCGCCACGCTGCTGACGTATTGGCCGGAGGTAGAGCAGAAGGCGCCCCAGGTGCCGGGTGTGTGGTGGCTGGTGACCCGCCCGCTGGCTCAGGCTGTCGAGGCTGCCGGGGAGGTGGTGGTGACTGATGGCTGGTCTGACTGGTGGTACGCCAAGGGAGAGCGCCCGGAGGCTGTGCTTGAGGCGTTGGGGTTGGCTGACTTCCTCAGCTGACTTCCCCTTAAAACTCAGGGGAATTCCCCCGATTTACGCCAAGCCCCCGTTGGGTAACCTCCGGGGGCTTCGTCTTTGTGTTGCAGGTGATAGGCGTCAGGCAGTGGCGCTGGCCTTGTCCCTCGCCCGGAGGACAGTGCTGGTGCTGACTCCCAAGATCTTGGCCGTCTCTCTGATACCTGTCCCCTTGTTCAGCAAGGCCAGGATGCTGGCGTGCTTATCCTTGTCGATGCCTCGGCCTTTGTAAGCTCCCTGAGCCTTGGCCTTGGCGATGCCTTCGTTCTGCCTCCTGCGCCGGTCTTCGTAGTCCTTCCGGGCGACCGCAGCGAGCATATCCAGCAACATGTCATTGATGGCCCCCAGCATCCGAGAGGTGAAGGCATCGGCTGCCGTGTTGCTGGTGCTGGCCATGAATTGGTGAGAGGTGGGCAAGTCCAGGGCAACGACCCGCACCTCCTTTGCCTTGATGGTCGCCCGGAGTTGCTGCCAGTCGCCCTCTGTGAGGCGGCTCAGGCGGTCGACCTGTTCAACCAAGAGAACATCCCCCGGCTTGGCGTCGGCCAGCAGGCGGAACAACTCAGGACGCTGCAGAGAGGCGCCGCTTTCGTTCTCGATGTAGTAGCTAGCGATGTGCTGGTCATGGCTTTGGGCGAAGGCGTCCAAGGCAGACCGCGCTCGGCTGGCGTCTTGCTCAGAGGTGGATGCCCGGAGATACGCACGGACAAACATTGGTGACAGCTCCTTGTTGTCGTTTAGGTGTTGTCACTATGTATGTTGCCGTATGAGTAGTCAAGACCATACCAAACGACAACAAGCCAGGCGGCTGTTGCTGTTGTCGCTGAGGTATACCCAAAGGGAACGCCTAGCAGATGGCTGAATGGACTCGGTAGCACTATGGTTTGGCAGAGGCGAGGCTGCCCAGTGCAGGGCAAAGGACGCTGACGCAGTGACATCTTCCGCGCAGAAGGCATGGCGCGAAACGAACGCCCCCACCCCGGTACGGGGGGAAGACGCTCAATTCTCTATTACAGAAAGGCGCTCAGATTTTTTCACCAAAAATCCTCCTGAGAAGCCATCCTGTAACGGAAACTCACACTCTGGGCCTTCGTCAGCCGTAATAACTATGCTGGTCGGACACAGTTGACGTATAGTCAAATCAGGCGCTGACGCAGCCAACAGGAATAGCTTCCATCTAGCGAACACCGCAAGGTTATGGAAAAATTCGCTCCCTATTTTTTAGCTGGGCCCAAGGATGAAAGAACGCTTTGAAAATCCGCCCCTCGTAGAGCTCATAGCAGAGGTACGCTGGGATGTGGATGCTGGTCTCGCACCGGGAGCTCCCTTTTTCCAAGGTCCGAACAGCCAAACATCAGAAGAACTGCTCAATCGCTTGCTAGCCGAACTTGCTCAGGCAGGCTACGGCGTTTCAGAACGACTGATTCCGCCTGGCTTCCCCTTGATGAACCAGGCCCCCGCTGTGCGATACAAAAAGAGCGGTCGCCAAGCTTCTGCTTTAGATGAAACTGCTTCGACACTTTTCCAAGCGGGCGCTGGTCTATTTACGATAAATGCCGTCCCGCCCTATAAGTCATGGGATCAGTTTCGCCCTGTAGTTGCGCTAGGACTCCAGGCGCTCTTGAATTCAGCCCCACCTAAGCGCGGCGGATTTAGTCTCAAACTGAGATATATTGACGCCTTCAAAAGCGAGCTAACCCAAGGCCGCTCACACAGAGATTTCCTACAGGACATCATGGGAATTCAAGTAACCGTCCCTAAAGCTCTTGAAGCTTTTTCGGCTGATGGCTCTATAGTTATACCCATGCTACAGACTGTTATCCCGTTGAAATTCGGCACTCTCCAAATCCAATTTGCAGAAGGCCAATTGCAAGGTGAAGACGTCTTCCTGATGGAAAACATAGTAAGTATTCAGGGAGAGCACGAAGACAGGCTTGAAGCTATGCTCTCCGCATTGGACGAAGCACGCTTGGTTGTACATCAAAGCTTCATTGAGCTAACTCGCCCCATCCACGACCAAATGATTATGTCGGAGGGAGAATAATGGCTACTGTTGCTAACACTTTCAGCCCTCGTTATGCGTCATTCAGCGGCGTCGCCGCAATGACCTCTACTGCATCTACTCCTAGCTATGACCTGCAGGCCTTCTTTGACTGGCTAAAAGCATGCGGAGCTGAGGTATTTGAGAATATCCAAGAACTGATTGAACGCCTCAAAACCTATTGCTTGGAAGTACATTTCAGACCCACTTATGAGCTGCAATCTCCTGCAGTGACTCTAAGCCTGGCAGAAATGCACGAAGCAATAGCCAAAGAGCTCTACATCGAAAGCCTTGGCATGGTTCTTGACCCTCAAGCAGCTACCCGTCTCCGGAACCTTGCTGCAGTGGAACATGGCTGGGACGGAAGCGATGCAGAGCCTATGGCCCTGGGCTCCCTAGCAACACTGCAAAAATTTTTTCGAAACGCCAAATGCTTTGCAGACGATATCGGTTTCTTCCTAGGCTATGAAGGCGAAATCTTGATCAACTGGACTTCCAAAGCGGAAGGACTGATTGACATAGCATTCTATGAAGATTATGTCGTACTAAGCAGTGACACTGAAGAACTAAAGTTTTCTGTGAGCGACCCTGAGCTCTACAGATTAATCTCTAGCAAGTAGCGCGACTGATTCAGGTGGTTTTTTGAGCGAAGGGAATCATTCAAACCAGTGCGCGTTAGTTGCCTTAGTTGATTCTGACCTGGTTGCACGCGCACTTTATCCACCAGAGTGGGATGAGCGCGTTAAACGCGGATCGCCTGGATGCTTCAAGCGCAATAACACCTCTGTGACAAAGCATACCGGCCTCAGTTTTGACGAGGTCGTAAGCTATCTCAAGCGCGACGTTGAGAAACCTGATTCCACAGTGGTTGTTCGTGCGGTTGGGACTATTGGTGTTGCCAAGATCAAACAGCTTGGCCTGAACTATGACCCTGTAGTCCACTTTCAGGCATGGGAAAAGCCAACCGCCAACAACCCAGCGCACGCTGAGTTGTTCCCGTATACAGAGGCAGCTCTAGTAAACCAGAGAAAAGAAGTGCCTCGCGGGCTGAGCAGACTCATTTCAAATGCGCTTGAAGTCACAGTGATTACACCCTCAGGAGAGATTGAGGAAGTGATACAGCCGACTGCCGATAGCCCTGCCAGTACAGGCGCTTGACTCACAAAGCACCCAAGCCGAAGCACATCCAACGACGCTAACCGTCGCCTCCCCCTAGCTAAACATAACTGCTTCACCCAGCTAATAGAGTCTTCATGGCTAGCATGGCCAACATTTGTCCCTAGTCGTGCGTACACCATCTGCGTACACTATGCGCATGAACGCATGCCTCAAGGCTTAATTTTTGAGGGGTTGTAAGGCTACCCGGTGTCTCGGCGGTTCGATTCCGTCCCTGGGCACCATGAATAGCAAACGAAGAGCCTCAGCCATGCGCTGGGGCTTTTTGCTTTCTGCCTCCGGCAATTTGTCCGTGCCATTATTTCGCCTGCGCGACAAGCAACTGCAGCCAGGCGACACCCGCGCCCCAGAGACCCTCCATCGCCCGGCAAACGGCTTGGCGGTCACGGAAACGCTATGCTAGCTTGGCCGCCAGCCAGGACGGCCCGCCGTACGCCGGAGTGCATTCGAAGAAGAGGACACCACCCCATGGCCGAGGCGACGCCCGCGCTGGAAATCCGCAACCTGCACAAACGCTACGGCGATCTTGAAGTGCTCAAGGGTATTTCCCTGACGGCCAAAGACGGCGACGTCATCTCCATTCTCGGCTCTTCCGGCTCCGGCAAGTCCACCTTCCTGCGCTGCATCAATCTGCTGGAAAACCCGCACAAGGGTCAGATTTTCGTCGCTGGCGAGGAGCTCAAGCTCAAGGCCGCGAAGAACGGCGATCTGGTTGCTGCCGACAACAGGCAGATCAACCGCCTGCGCAGCGAGATCGGTTTCGTCTTCCAGAATTTCAACCTGTGGCCGCACATGAGCGTGCTCGACAACATCATCGAGGCGCCGCGCCGCGTGCTGGGTCAGAGCAAGGCCGAGGCCATCGAGGTGGCCGAGGCGCTGCTGGCCAAGGTCGGCATCGCCGACAAACGTCACGTCTACCCCAATCAGCTTTCCGGCGGTCAGCAGCAACGCGCGGCCATCGCCCGCACCCTGGCCATGCAGCCGAAGGTGATCCTGTTCGACGAGCCAACTTCGGCGCTTGACCCGGAGATGGTACAAGAAGTGCTTAATGTGATTCGCGCGCTTGCCGACGAGGGTCGCACCATGCTGCTGGTGACCCATGAAATGAGTTTCGCTCGCCAGGTTTCCAGCGAGGTGGTGTTTCTCCACCAGGGCCTGGTCGAGGAACAGGGGCCACCCGCCCAGGTGTTTGACAACCCCAACTCGGCACGCTGTAAACAATTCATGTCCAGCAATCGCTAACACGGAGCAACATGCATGCAGAACTATAAGAAGATCCTGCTGGCCGCAGCCGCTACCCTGGCTTTCGGCACCAGCGCTGTCGCAGCTGACAAACTGAAACTCGGCACCGAAGGCGCCTACCCACCCTTCAACCTGATCGACGCCAGTGGCAAGGTCACCGGCTTCGACGTGGAAATCGGCCAGGCGCTGTGCGCCAAGATGCAGGCCGAGTGCGAAGTGGTCACCTCTGACTGGGATGGCATTATCCCGGCCCTGAACGCCAAGAAATTCGACTTCCTGATCGCTTCGATGTCGATCACCGAAGAACGTCAAGCAGCGGTCGACTTCACCGAGCCCTACTACACCAACAAGCTGCAGTTCATCGCACCGAAGTCGGCCGACTTCAAGACCGATGCCGGCAGCCTCAAAGGCAAGGTGATCGGTGCGCAGCGCGCTACCATCGCCGGCACCTGGCTGGAAGACAACCTGGACAAGGTGGTCGACATCAAGCTGTACGACACCCAGGAAAACGCCTACCTCGACCTGGCTTCCGGCCGTCTCGACGGCGTACTGGCCGACACCTTCGTCAACTGGGAATGGCTCAAGAGCGACGCCGGCAAGGACTTCGAGTTCAAGGGCGACCCGGTATTCGACAACGACAAGATCGGCATCGCCGTGCGCAAGGGCGACCCGCTGCGCGAGAAGCTGAACACCGCTCTGCAGGCCATCATCGAAGACGGCACCTACAAGCAGATCAACGACAAGTACTTCCCGTTCAGCATCTATTGATGACCTGACGGCATTGCGCCGCCCAATGGGCGGCGCAATTGCCCGAGCCCTCCGATGATTTTCGAACTCCACGGATTCGGCCCCGCCCTGGCCGCCGGCACCCTGATGACCATCCAACTGGCGCTGTCCGCGCTGGCTGTAGGTCTGGTGCTCGGCCTGCTCGGCGCGCTGGCCAAGACTTCGCCGTACAAGCCGCTGCAGTGGCTCGGCGGCAGCTATTCCACCATCGTGCGCGGCGTACCCGAACTGCTCTGGGTGCTGCTGATCTATTTCGGCACGGTTGGCCTGATGCGCAGCCTGGCCGACCTGCTTGGCGTCGAGAGCCTCGAACTCTCTGCCTTCGCCGCGGGCACCATTGCCCTCGGCCTGTGTTTCGGT
>Ga0172374_1001833_pt1 | contig 13928 bp, 15 predicted proteins | sample LakKiv3m_FD_114536 | JGI IMG/M metagenome (GOLD analysis project Ga0172374, IMG submission 114536) | Freshwater microbial communities from Kabuno Bay, South-Kivu, Congo - kab_092012_10.3m | ecosystem: Environmental > Aquatic > Freshwater > Lake | place: Democratic Republic of the Congo... | reverse complement strand
TCTCGATCGGATCGGTGGTGATGTCGAGCATCTGCAGCTCCATCATCGTCTGGTAGACCCGTGGAAGCCGGGTCATGATGGTCTCGCGTGGCAGGTGCGACACGTCGAGCCAGACGCCGCCGTTCTCGGTGCCGCGTCCTTCCTGGATCTCGGTGTAGGCCGCGAGCGCGACGCGGTCACGGGTCGACAGCTCCATCCGCTCGGGGTCGTACTTCGCCATGAACCGCTCGCCCAGCGCGTTGCGCAGGATGCCACCCTCCCCGCGGGCGGCCTCCGAGATGAGGGTGCCGGCGGCGTTCTCGGGCTCGATGATGCCGGAGGGGTGGAACTGCACGAGCTCGGGGTCGCGCAGACGAGCTCCCGCGTCGACCGCGAGCCGGAACGAGTCGCCCGTGTTCTCGTCGCGGCGGGAAGAGGTGCGCCGCCAGATGCGGTTGTGCCCGCCGGCGGCGAGGATCACGGCGTCGGCGTGGATGAGGTAGCGGGTGCCGTCGGCCTGGTCGAAGCCGTAGGCGCCGAACACGACGTTGTCGCGCACCAGGAGGCGGGTGATGTAGACGTGGTCGAGGATGGGCACGTCCAGCTGCTCGGCTTTGCGCACGAGGGTGCGCTGGATCTCGAGGCCCGTGTAGTCCCCCGCGAACGCCGTGCGGCGGAAGGTGTGCGCGCCGAAGAAGCGCTGCGAGATGCGTCCGTCGTCTTCCCTGGCGAAGTCCATGCCCCAGCGTTCGAGGTCGCGGATGCCGCGCTCGGCGCCCTGAGTCACGATCTCGACGGTGTGCGGGTTGGCGAGCAGGTAGCTCTCCTTGATGGTGTCTGCGGCGTGCTGCTGCCAGCTGTCTTCGGCGTCCATGGTGCCGAGCGCCGCGTTGATGCCGCCGGCTGCGAGGGAGGTGTGGGCGTCGTGGCGAGGGCGTTTGCCGACGGCGAGCACATCGACGCCGCGTTCGGCGACCTCGATCGCCGCGCGCAGCCCGGATCCGCCGGTGCCGATCACGAGGACCGTGGTGGAGATCTGTCGTTCGGGTGCATTCATGATCTCGACGCTAGTTAGGCGATCCTAATAACTCCAATGCATAGTTCGACTGGAAACCATGCGGGTAGGCTATGGATATGAACCTCGAGCAATTGCGCGGGTTCGTCGAAGTGGCCCGCCTCGGGCACTTCACCCGCGCCTCCGAGCACCTGCACCTCGCCCAGCCCTCCCTGAGCCGACAGATCTCGACGCTGGAGCGCGAACTCGGCGCCGAGCTGTTCCACCGCGCGCGCGGCCACATCGCACTGACGGCCGCCGGCGAGACGCTCCTCCCCCGCGCTCAGCGCATGCTCGCCGAAGCGGACGCCATCCGGGAGGAGATGGGCGAGCTGGCGGGACTCCGCCGCGGACGCGTGCGCCTCGGCGCCCCTCCCACGCTCTGCATCAGCCTCGTCGCCGAAGCCCTCAGCTTCTTCCACGGCGCCTACCCCGACGTCGATCTGCATCTCACCGAGAGCGGGTCGCGCCTGCTGGTCGAGCAGCTGGCGGTGGGTGCGGTCGACATCGCGCTCGTGACGCAGTCCGATGCGACGCCCCCGGCCGGGGTCAGCCTGACGCATGTCCCCCTGCTCACGGAAGAGCTCGTCGTCGTGTCCTCGGCCGCCTCGCCACCCGTGACCCACGGACCCTCGATCAGCCTGGACCACCTCGCCACTCTGCCCCTGATCGCGTTCGACGAGAGCTACGAGCTGCGCGCCACGATGGATGCCGCGTTCCGCGCGGCCGGCCTCACGCCGAAGCTCGCCCTGGAAGGGGCCGAGATGGATGCGGTGCTGCGCTTCGTCGAACGGGGCGTGGGGGTCGCGGTCGTTCCGGCGATGGTGCTCTTCGACCGCCCGTTGCTTCGTTCGGCGCGGCTCTCCCACCCGGCGATGACCCGCACCGTGAGCCTGGCCCACCGATCGGATGTGACCCCGGCGGTCGCCGTCGCGGCCATGCGCCGGGCCATCGTGTCGACCGCGGCGGCCGTCGCGGAGCGGGACCCGGCCATCACGAGCCTGCTCTGACTCGGGCGGACAGGAAGGCTCCGGGAAAAGCGAAGATCCCCGCCGCTTTCGCGACGGGGATCTTCGTACTGTCTCAACACAGTGTGCGCCCGAAGGGACTCGAACCCCTAACCTTCTGATCCGTAGTCAGATGCTCTATCCATTGAGCTACGGGCGCCCAGCCCGCTCAGCGGGCCGTGGAACAGCCTACAACAGTCCCGAGAGGAAAGCGAAACGAGGGGTCACTCGTCGTCCGCGGCGGCCTTCTGCTGCTTCTTCCGGCGCTTGGCCTTCGCCCGCTGCTCCGAGGAGAGAGCCTGCAGATCGACGAGGCGCAGAGCCTGCATCCTCGCCTCGCGCATGCGCGAGTAGTCGGGGTCGTGGTCGGGGCGCATGCCCTCGACCCGCAAGCGGCGGTCGAGGTTGTGGCGCACGTCGGCCCAGGCGGCATCGCGCGCCTCCTCGACGATCCGCTCGAGGCTCGCCCGATCCTGCATCATCTCGCGCAGGCGCTGAGCCACTCCGGTGGACTGCTTGGCGCGGCGGCGCAGGTTGCGCACGTCGCGGTCCCGGTAGTCGTGCGTTCCGACCGGGTCGGAGTGCCGGCCTCGCGCGCGCTTGCGCAGTGCCGTGACCGTGGCCGCGGCCTCTTCGGACTCCTCCGCCATCGCCCGCAGCGCCTCCCGCGCGTCGTCGATGTACTTCTCGGTGTCGAACACGCCGCCCTCGGCGATCGTGCCGATGAGGATGTGGTTCTTCACGGCGAGGCGCGCGGCGGCGGTCGCGATCGCGACGCCTTCGGCGATGGCATCCGCTGTCCGTCCCACCGGCACCTCCTCTCCACGAGCGTACCGGTATCACTGGGGCCCGGTGTCGGCCAGAATGGTTCGCAATCAGCATGCCCCATCCATCCGACATCCGCGGTTCCGCTCTCGGATGCGCGCCCGCAGGAGTCCCATGAAACGCCTCGACCTCACCGGGAGCACGACCGTGATCACCGGGGCCGCGCACGGCATCGGAGCCGACATCGCGCGCCTCCTCGCGGCCCGCGGCGCGCACCTCGCGCTGATCGATCATGACGGGACCGGACTCGCCGCGATCGCCGCCGAGCTCCGCGGCGTCCGGGTCACGACGCACGTCGTCGACCTCCGCGACGACGACGCGGTCTTCGCCTCCGCAGCGGCCATCACCGCGGAGCATCCGCGCATCAACGCCCTGATCACGTGCGCCGGCTCCTCCATGCTGGGCAATCTCGAGCAGTTGACGATGGAGGAGATGCGCTGGCTCACCGACGTGAACCTCTGGGGCACGGTCTCGGTCACCAAGGCTCTGCTCCCCGCCCTCAGCGCCGCACCCGCGGCGCACATCACACACGTGGCCAGCGTGTACGCCCTCGCCGCTCCGGCCGGACGGATCCCGTATTCCCTCAGCAAGTTCGCCGTCCGGGCGTTCTCCGAGGCGCTCCGGCACGAGCTGGAGGGCTCGTCCGTCAGCGTCGGCGCCGTGTATCCCGCGGGTGTGCGCACCGGGATCATCCTGCACGGCCGGTACGCCGCCGCGATCGATCCCGCGGTGGCCGCTCGAGCCGCCGCCGCCCAGGCGGCGATGTACCACACCGACCCCGCTGACGCCGCGGCGCGCATCGTCCGTGCCACCGAGCGTCGGGCCGCTCGCACCATGGTCGGACGGGAGGCGCGCCTGATCGACGTGCTCACGAGGGTCGCACCGTCGTCGTACTGGCGCGTCATGCGGCGCCCCCTGCGCGCAGCGATCGACACGACGACGCCGCTCTCCTGATCGCGGCCGGTCGGTCAGCGGACGGCGCCCACCCAGATGCCGGATGCCCAGGCCTGCTGGTCGCCGTTGCAGCCGACGGATCCGGCGTAGCCGCGCACCACGGCCATGCAGTTGGCGAGGAACTCGGGGTCGCCGCCGAACAGCGAGCCGTAGGCCGACGACGACGTGAGAGCTCCCCACACCCGGAACTGGTAGATGTGGGCCAGCTCGTGGGCCATCGCCCAGTTCAGCCGGCCGCTGCTCCAGTTCACGATGTCCGCCCGGTACTTGATGTACCCGTTGCTGTTGGCGCACGCCGGAGCGTTTCCGCCGGCGCACGAGGAGGACTCGTAGAGTCCGACCCCGCCGCCGCCGACCAGGTCGAGAGCCGCCCGCACCCGGGCGTAGCCGCTCGGCCCGCTGGAACTCCAGGCGGGACCTCCGGGTCCGGAGCTCTGCGCGGCCTGCCACGAAGCGACCTGGGTGCCGATCTTCTCGGCGAGGGCGTGGACGGTCGCGGTGGCCGCGGCGACCGTGTCGGGGTTCTCCTTCTCAGCCAGCACGGTCTGCTGAGCCGAGAGCGCCGCGGCGCGGTGCGCGGACGTGTCGACCATCCCGGTCGCCCCGCTGAGCGCGGTGCTCAGCGCGGCGATCTCGGTGAGGAATGCGGGGCGCGCCGCGAGCACGGACGCCCTGTCGGCGGAATCCTGCTCGGCCCTCTCGACGGAGACGGCCAGGTGGTCCGTGCGCTGGGCCGCGTCCTGACGCTGGTCGGCGAGTGCGCGGAGCTCCGCCACCGCCTCCGCCCGCTCCGCGTCGAGGCCCTCGGCGCGGGCGAGGACTCCCGCAGCCAGAACGACCGCCAGCGCGACGGTGACCGCCAGTGCGCGTCGCATCACGGCAGGAACCCGGTCGTGTCAGCGAGATCCGCGTCCTGCTGGGCGATCTGCGCGCGGAGCTCGGTGAGCCGCTCCGCGAGTTCGAGGTTCTGACCTCGCGAGTCGTCCAGAGCGCGCTCGACGCGGACGATCTCCGCCTTGACCGCGGCGAGCGCCGTCAGACGCTCCTGATCGGCGATCGCGACGAGCGCGACACCGCCGACCAGCAACAGGCATCCGACAGCGACAGCAAGACTTCGCATCTCGCTCCCCAGGACAGCGCAACAGTTCCGGACCCACTCCGATCGCACCAATATACAACCGGGGCCGCGTCTGTCGTCCCCGATCTCGCCGCGACGGCCCGTCAGATCACGAGGTCGCCGTCGCCGGCGAGCCGCCGCTCGGCGGCCGACTGACCGCTGGCCAGGTGCGCGGGAACGATCCGGCGCAGCGCGTCGGCATCGCGGGCGATGACCGCGTCGAGGATGATCCGGTGCTCGTCCGCCATCGCGACGAGGTCGTCATGCTGTCCGAAGAGCCAGCGAAGGCGCGTGAGGAAGACCGCGATGAGCTCCGCGAGCATCTCGTTCCCGGCGAGCTCGACCGCGATCTCGTGGAACTCCGCCGCCGCGATCCGAGCGGTCTCCGAGTCGTCCACCAGCGCGGCAGCGAGCTCGCGCTCGTAGGCGTCGCGGAGGCGGGCGATCCCCGACTCATCGTGCCGCTCGGCCGCGAACACGAAGATCAGGGTCTCGATCGCCTCGCGGACCTCGGCGAAGTCACGGATGTCGCGGTAGGTGAACTCGCGCACCACCGCCCAGGTGCGCGGCCGGGCGACCACCACGCCCTCGGCGACGAGGGTGCGGATGGCCTCGCGCACGGGAAGCCGTGACACGTGGAGCTCGGCGGCGATGTCCCGCTCCACCAGTCGGGATCCGGGCGCGCGTCGGCCGAGGATGATGTCGTCGCGCAGAATCCTCGTGACCCTGACCGACTCCAGCTCGCCCCGTGCCCCCACAGCCCCCGCCATCTGGGCATTCTTGCACTTCAGTCGGGGATCCTCAACTTTGGTATCCCAACACGCCCGGGCCGGTGCGGGCGGGTCGGTCACCCCGCCCGCACCGGTGAGGCGCGTCAGGGCAGGCGGTTGGCCTTCGCCAGGTTCGCCGTCAGTTCCTCGGCATTCTGGCGCACCACGTACGCCGGGCGGTCGCGCTCGGCCCGCCAGGACTCGCTCAGCGGACCGATGTTGACGGTGTCGAAACCCGCCTCGTCGTAGAACCGCGTCACGAAGGCGACAGCCTCGTCGTCTCCCGCCGTGGCGAGGGCACGCCGGTTCGGGGTCCCCGCCGGCGCGCCGTCGGTCGTGATCTCGGACGCGAAGATGTGGTTGAACGCCTTCGCGATCTTCGAGGAGGGAAGGGCGCGCTGCACGAGCTCCGAGGTGGTGGTCTCGCCCTTGTCCAGCGCTTCGATGTGGCCGTCGCGCTCGAAGTAGTAGTTGTTGGTGTCGAGCACGATCTTGCCCGCGAGCTGTTCGGCCGGGAGCTGATCGATCGCACGCAGGGGCACGGTGACCACCGCGACGTCCGCGGCCGCTGCCGCTTCCTCCGCCGTGGCGGCCTTCGCGCGGGGTCCGAGCTCCGCGACGAGGTCGGCGAGCGTCTCCGGCCCGCGCGAGTTCGCGATCACGACGTCGTAGCCGTTCGCCACCGCGACGCGCGCGACCTGGCTGCCGATGTTTCCTGCACCGATGATTCCGAGAGTTGTCATGCTCGCCCCAACGCGCGAGAGCGACGACTATTCCCCCGCTGACTCCGTGCGGGACAAGTCGACGGCCGTCAGCTGCGGGCGAGCGCGTCCTCCGCGGCGACCCAGGCGAGCATGGCGCACTTGACGCGCGCGACGTATTTCGAGACCCCGCCGAGAGCGGCCGCATCGCCCAGCAGCTCCTCGTCGGGCTCGATCTTCCCGCGGGAGCGCATCGCCTCGCGGAAGGCCGCGATCCGCACCTCGAGCTCCGCCACCGTGAGTCCTTCGGCCAGTTCGGCGAGCAGCGACGCCGACGCCTGAGAGATCGCGCAGCCGTGGCCCTCCCACGCGATCGCCTCCACCGAGCCGTCGGCCGCGCGATGCACCTGCAGCGTGATCTCGTCGCCGCACGTGGGGTTGAGCTGGTGGGACTGCGCCGCGATCTCGTCCCGCAGACCGTAACCGTGCGGCGTACGGGAGTGGTCGAGGATCAGTTCCTGATACAGGTTCTGCAGGTCGCTCATGCGCCCCTCCGGAAGAACTCGATCGCTCCGGCGACGCCGTCGATCACGGCGTCCACCTCGGCGTCCGTGGTGTACAGGTAGGTGCTCGCCCGTGTCGACGAGGTCACACCGAGACGCCGGTGCAGCGGCTGGGCGCAGTGGTGGCCGACGCGCACCGCGATGCCGAGGTCGTCGAGGTACTGACCCATGTCGTGCGAGTGGATGCCGGCGACGTCGAAGCTCGCCAGGCCCACGCGCGGCAGGTCGATGCCGGCGCCGAGCACGCGCACTCCGTCGATCGCACCGAGACCCTCGACCAGACGGCGACCGAAGGCGGCTTCGTGGGCGGCGATGCGCGGCATCCCGACGGCCGTCAGGTAGTCGATGGCGGCGGCGAGCGCGATGGCCTGGGACACCCGCTGCGTCCCCGCCTCGAACCGCTGCGGCGGCGGAAGGTACTCGGCCTCGGTCGTCGTCACCGTGGTGATCATCGAGCCACCCGTCAGGAACGGGGGCATGGCGGCGAGCAGGTCGCGACGCCCGTAGAGGGCGCCGATGCCGGTGGGGCCGAGCATCTTGTGCCCCGACAGCACGGCCAAGTCGACCCCGAGCGCTCGCACGTCCAGCGGCAGGTGCGGCGCCGACTGGCAGGCGTCCAGCAGCGTCAGAGCGCCGACCTCTCGCGCCAGGGCGACGAGGCGATCGACCGGGTTGATCACGCCGAGGACGTTGGAGACGTGCGTGAACGCGACCAGCTTCGTGCGTGGGCCGATCAGTTCGGCGGCGATGTCGAGGCGAAGGGCGCCGTCGTCGTCGAGGGGGATGACCTTCAGCGTGGCACCCGTGCGCGCGGCCAGCTCCTGCCACGGGATGAGGTTCGCGTGGTGCTCCATCTCCGTGGTGACGATGTCGTCGCCCGCGCGGAGCCGGAGGGGCTCGGCCTGCGCCCCACCGCGCCCGAGGGAGGCGTTCGACAGGGAGTAGGCGACGAGGTTGATGGCCTCGGTGGCGTTCGAGGTCCAGACGATCTCGTCCTCCTCCGCCCCGACGAAGCGGGCGACCGTGGCCCTGGCGTCTTCGAAGAGCTCCGTCGCCTCGGCCGCGAGCGTGTGCGCACCGCGGTGCACCGCCGAGTTCCTGGTGGTCGCGAACTCGCGCTCGGCGTCCAACACGGCCGACGGACGCTGCGAGGTCGCCCCCGAGTCGAGGTAGGCGAGAGGATGCCCGTTCACCTCGGTGCCGAGGATGGGGAAGTCGGCGCGGATGCGCCGCACCTCGTCCTCGGTCAGGGGGGCGACGACGTCGACTCCGGGAGAAGCGCTCATCCCTCCAGTCTCCCATCCGCCGAGCACCCTGGGGCGGCGGAGGCGTTCGGTCACATCCGCGCGAACCGCGCCCTGGCGATGCAGAAGATGCCGTAGATCGCGAAGCCGGCCCCGACCGCACCCAGGACGAGACGACCGAACGGCAGGTCCAGGAGACTGTGCAGCGCGGCGTCCAGCCCGGCCGCCTTGTCGGGGTCCTGCGTGACGGCGGCCACCACGAACAGCACACCGGTCACTCCGACGGCGACGCCCTTGCCCAGGTAGCCGATGACGCCGAGAGCGATGATGCCGCCGCGCGCTGCGCCGGTCGGCATGTCGAGCAGTTTCTCGAACGATCGCATGATCGCGCTGACCACGAATCCGACGCCCACGCCGATCACGGACAGCCCGACGATCACCAGCAGCGCGACGCCTCCCGGTGCCGCGAGCACCACCTGACTGAGCGTCTTCGAAGCCTCCTCGGACTCCGCATGCCCGCCGACGGCGTAGACCAGCGCGAGTCCCCCGATGACCAGGTAGGCGCCCGCGATGCCGAAGAGCTTGAGCCGCTGTCCCCATTTCTTCGTCTCGGCGGGGTCGGCGGCGAGGAACGCGCTCGCGATCTGCCAGACGGCGAGGGCGATCAGTCCTGCGGCGATCAGCAGGAGCAGCAGACCGCCGATCGGATTGTTCCGCACCTGCTCCATCGCCCCGTCCTGGTCGGCGTCACCCGATCCGCCGGCGGCGATCGAGATCGCGATGGAGCCGATGATGACGTGGATCAGTCCGAGCACCACGAACCCGGCACGGGCGATGCGTCGGAACGCCGTGGAGTCCTTCGCCACGCGCGCCGCGTGCTTGACCGTGCTCATGAAGGGAAGGGTATCCCGGCGGAGCGCCGCCGAAGAGGGGGTTGCATTCCGGCGTTCTCGACCGGAGACCTAGTCGGCGTCCGCGACCGGCTGCCGGAGGATGGTGCGCAGCTTCGCCGGGTCGGTGCGCCGCAGGTCGCTCAGGTAGATCTCGTGATGCCGGCCCGTCATCCGCAGGCCGTTCTCCGGGATGAAGCGGTGATGCAGTTCGTCGAGCACCGGCCCCTCGTCGTCGAACGGCCCGACGTGCAGCGTCTGCACGCATCGTCCCTCGGCGAGCGTCTCCAGCCGCACCCTCGACAGCGCGGGGAGCGGCTCCTTCTTCTTCTCGGCCTTGCGGGCGACGGTCTCGACGGCGTCGGCGAACATCGGCCTCGTCACGTGGTCTCCCACCAGGAGCAGGAGCGTCCATTCCCACGCGGATTTGTCGCGCCGAGAGGTGAACGACTCCATGTCGTCGGCGTGCCACAGCCCTTCGAGCGGCATGACCACGGTGTCGATCCCGAGCTCGGTCCGGCTGGCGAACTTCAGCGTGTAGGCGAGGGGGAACAGCGCGGACACGGCCTCCGCATACGCGGGCGCCGTGTTCGGGTCTCCGCTGCCGTCGATCATCAGATACTGCAGCGGCGGCACGTCGAGGACACGGAACTCTCCCCGCTTGGCGCGATACGCATCGATGGTCTTCTTGGGGTCGATCGCCGCCATGGCGGGCCTCCTGACTGGTGCGCTCTGGTCGTGGGCCCAGTGTGACAGGGAGGTCCGACAGCGGGGAGGAAGGGACCGCCCCTCCCCGCTGTCGCCGTCAGGCGTGCTCGACCGGCAGCCAGAGCTCGCACGAGGCGAAGTCGCCGCTGAACTCGAGATAGCGCACGATCGAGGGCCCCGGTCGCAGCCGCCAGGGATTCGACGGGAACCACTCGGTCGCGGTCGCCGCCCAGAGGTCCTGCAGAGTCTGCGGGAACGGTCCGCGTGCCGCGAAGACCGCCCACGACCCCTCCTCGACAGACATCGCATCGAGGTCCTCCGGCACGGGCGTCGAGGCCGACAGCGCGACACCGTGCAGGTAGGTGAGCATGCTGCCCTCCGGTGCGTCCGGGTCGATGCCGGCGGTGACGGCGAGGATGCCTGCCGGCTCCGCGTCGCCGAGCGCCTTGAGCCGCTGGTGCTCCTCTGCGGGGAGAGCGGCGATGTGCGCCTGGATGTGCGGATTGACTCCCTGGTGGATGAGCGGGACCTCGACGGCGTGGCCGGTGAGGACGAATGCGGGCTGGTGGACGATGGTGACATCCATGCGGGTGCTCCCTTCGACGCTCAGGCGGAACCGGAGCGTGGGTTGTGTGCGGAGAGGACCCCCGTCTCGCCGCGCATCCGCGGGCCCGATCCCGTGCACGGCACGGAACGCGCGGCCGAACGCCTCGGTCGAGCCGTACCCGTGGCGCACGGCCACGTCGAGCAGGTTCCCCGCCCCGGACGCGAGCTCCGCACCGGCGAGCGTCATCCGACGACGGCGCACGTACTCCGAGAGCGGCATGCCGGCCAGCGCCGAGAACATCCGTCGCAGGTGGTACTCGGTCGTCCCGTGGGCGTGAGCGAACGCGTCGACGTCGAGCTCCGCGGCGTGATCCGATTCGACCAGGTCGACCAGGGCGTTGAGCGTGGCGATCATGAGGTCCTCCTTTCCTCACCATCGTCTCCGCGTCGCCTCACGCGCACCCGACTTCTCCTGCCGGATGCGATCGGCTCGCCGCGGCGTCAGAGCTCGACGGGCGGCGCCGGCTCCGACTCCGCTGCTTCCGGGTGCCGCGCGAGGTTCACGATGGCGGCGATCAGCCCGCCCCATACCGTGACCATGGCGATGATCATCATGATGATCGCGATCGGGCTCATGCTCCCGCTCCCTTCGTGGTCGTCCCGAGCGTCGGGATGGCCGAGGTCTCCGCGTCGGGCGCGTACTCCTCCTGAGCCAGGAACCGGTCGTACTCGGGGTCGTCCTTCGCATGGGAGCGTCTGCTCCACGGCACGGCCGACAGCAGCAGCGCCAGCACGACCAGGGCGACCACCATGCCCCAGCCGAACACGGCGAGGAACCACACCGGGTAGCCGCTGTACGGCTCGGAGATCTTCGCGATCAGCTCGCTGATGAAGAGGTAGCCGAGCACGATCGGGGCGAGCACGCCGACGAGCAGCTTCCAGACGGTGCCCACGCGGAAGCTGGAGCGGCGGTTCAGGTGCTCGACCAGCGCGGGGAGCTTGTGCAGGAGCCAGGCCACCACGATCACGGCGATCAGCGCGACGGCCATGATCCCGAAGGAGTTCACGAAGGCGTCGACGGTGTCGAGCACCGTCAGCGCCGTCGTCGTCGAGAACAGCGCCATCGACACGAGCGCGAGCGGGATCGCCACGGTGAGCGTCGTGCGGACCCGGGCCCAACCGAGCTTGTCCTGCAGAGCCGCGACGATCACCTCGAGGATCGAGATCAGCGAGGTCACCCCGGCGAAGACCAGCGCCCCGAAGAACAGCACGCCGATGATGGAGCCGCCCGTCGCCTGCGAGACGATCGTCGGGAACGCCACGAAGGCCAGACCGATGCCGGAGGTCGCCACCCCGGCGACATCCGTGCCCTGGGCCTGGGCCATGAACCCGAGTGCTGCGAACACGCCGATGCCGGCGAGGATCTCGAACCCGGAGTTCGCGAAAGCGACCACGAGACCGGAGCCGGTGAGGTCGGTCTTGCGCTTGAGGTACGAGGAGTAGGTCACCATGATGCCGAAGGCGACCGAGAGCGAGAAGAAGATGTGTCCGTATGCCGACGCCCAGACTCCCGGATCCGCCAGCGCCTCCCAGTTCGGGGCGAAGAACGCGTCGAGACCGTCCATCGCGCCGGGCAGGAACAGCGACTGCACGACGAGGATCGCGAACATCACGGTCAGTAGCGGCATCAGGATCATGTTCGCGCGGCCGATGCCCCGCTTCACGCCCAGCGCCATGATGACGATCACGACCAGCCACACCACCACGAGGGGAAGGCCCACCTGCGGCACGAACTGGGTGGAGACGCCGACGTCCGCGACGGACTCGGAGCGCAGGAAGTCACCGGCGAAGAAGGCGTCCTCGTTCCCCGGTCCCCAGGTCAGCTGCGCCGAGAACCAGGTGTACATGGCCGCCCACGCGATGATGACCGCGTAGTACACGGCGATCACGACGCAGATGAGGACCTGCCACCACCCCAGCGGCTCCGCCGCGCGGTGCAGGCGGCGGAATGCCAGCGGCGCCGAGCCGCGGAACCGGTGTCCGATCGCGTAGTCGAAGAACAGCAGAGGGATGCCTGCCGTGAGCAGGGCGCACAGGTACGGGATGAGGAACGCCCCGCCGCCGCCCTCGTACGCGACGTAGGGGAATCTCCAGATGTTCCCGAGGCCGACAGCCGAGCCGATCGCGGAGAGGATGAACACGTTCCGAGAGCCGAAGGCCTCGCGTCTCGGGGTCTGCGTCGTTGCGGTGGGCATGCGGGCGAGACTACCGGAGGGCCGGACCCGATTCCCACTCGACACCGGTTTCGCCGACCAAGAGCACGGGCGCGCGACGACCGCTGAGTCAACGAGAAAACCCCCGCCGGAGCGGGGGTTCTTCTGCGGAGACGAGGGGATTTGAACCCCTGGTCCCCGTGAGGGGACTCCACCTTAGCAGGGTGGTGCACTCGGCCGGACTATGCGACGTCTCCAGGCACCCGACCCGAAAGTACGGATGCACCTAGCCATCATAACGGGTCTGATGATCGGACACGAACCGAGCGTGCCCTCACCTCCCCGCCGAGCCGGAAACCGCCTGGGATACTGACCGCATGACCGGGATGCCGTTGGCGTCGGGCGGAGCATCCGTCGAGGCGCGCGAGGGACTGTGGACGAGGCGGGCGACGGGATACGGCGTGGTGCTCGCGCTGCTGGTGGTGTCGTACGGACTCTGCGCCGTGCAGCCGAGCACCGATCCGAGTCCGTGGGCGTTCCTCCCGATGCTCGCGACGGTCGCCGTCGTGTTCTCCGTCACGGGAGCGAGTCGGATCGCGCAGCGGGTGTCCTGGGTCGTGCTCTCCGCCGCCGGTCTCGCGGCGATCGTGGCCGGAGCGCTCGGCGCCGACGGTCCCGTGCTCGCCATCCCGCTGTCGGCCGCGTCGATGATCGCCCTGCTGGTCGCTCCCTGGGTGATCATCGCGCACCAGGTGACGCGTCGCGGGCTCGACCTCGAGGCGCTCCTCGCCGCGGTCACCGCCTACATCCTCGTCGGCATGTTCTTCGCGTTCGTGTACAACCTGATGTCGCAGATCGCCCCCGATCCGCTGTTCGGCGCCGAGAACCCGGATTCCCTCGGCAATCAGCTGTTCTTCTCGTTCACGGCGCTGACGACCACGGGGTACGGCAACCTCGTGCCGGTCGGCACCGGCGGTCAGGCGGTCGCGATCGCCGAGGCCATCACGGGGCAGCTGTTCCTCATCACCGCGGTCGCCCGGATCATGCGCGGCTCGAGCGCAGGGCGCGGCACGCCCACACCCGCCTGAGAGGAACGCCCCCGCCCGGCGAGGATGAGAACATGACCACCGTCTCCGCGCCCCGGATCGAACACCATCGCGAGCCGTTCGGCATCGGCGAATCCCGTCCGCGTCTGAGCTGGACACTGTCGGATGCACCGGAGGGCTGGCACCAGGCGCGCTACGCCGTGACCGTGATCCGTCCGGGCGCCGAGGAGACGTTCGAGGTCGCTTCCGCCGAGCAGGTGCTCGTCCCGTGGCCGAGCCGCCCGCTGGGCTCCCGGGAACGGGTGGGCGTG
>Ga0172374_1001828_pt1 | contig 13964 bp, 12 predicted proteins | sample LakKiv3m_FD_114536 | JGI IMG/M metagenome (GOLD analysis project Ga0172374, IMG submission 114536) | Freshwater microbial communities from Kabuno Bay, South-Kivu, Congo - kab_092012_10.3m | ecosystem: Environmental > Aquatic > Freshwater > Lake | place: Democratic Republic of the Congo... | reverse complement strand
CCTGGCCACCAACGCGCGGCCGGAGCTCACCAGCATCGACGCCAATCTGCAACAGCTCGGACGTCAGGCGGCGCTGCGCGTGTTCGATGCGATCGACGGCATCGACGTCGGCGAGGGCGCGCATCACCTTCCGGTGCGGCTCGTCATCCGCGGATCGACGATCCCGCGGCGCTGAGCGCCCTCACGTCTTCGTCCACCAGGATTCGCTCGACGACGACGCCGTCTCGAGGGGCATCCATCGCGTCAGCACGTCGGGTTAATCGCGCGATATTCCAGTGATATCGGCTATTGTCAGCGCAAACATCGCCGTGCTAGCGTGCAGACCTCGGATGTATGACCTCACTGACGGAGGTAGGAAATCGATGTCCCTTCCCGCTGCTCGCACCGAATCCTCACGATCCCGATCCGCCCTTGCGGCCGGCGTGCTCCTCGCCCTGGTGGCCGCGTCGTTCACCGTCGCCGGTCCCGCCGATGCGGCGACCGAAGCACCGTCGGGGACACCCATCGCGAACTCCCACTACGTCCTGCTCGACGTCGACTCGGAATCGCCGCCCTACCCCGCGCCCCCGTCCCTCGACGGCACGGCCGCCGGAGCGTTCGACGGGGACTACGCCACGCAATGGGCGTCGAAGTACAACGGCGGAAGCCCCGATCCGATGCCGCACTTCCTCACGTTCGACGTCGGAGCGACCCACGCTCTGACCGGAGTCGGGTACTCGGTGAAGGTGCAGGGCAACGGTCCTGCGGCGAACGTGAAGGTGTTCACCACGAATGACGCGGACGTGGCGAAGGACGGCACGTCCTCCGCCTGGGCGCCGGCGGGAGCGGCGACCTTCCACCAGCCGACGAGCAACACGGAGGTCCAGTTCGTCACCTTCGACGAGCCGGTCTCCGCCCGCTACGTGCAGTTCCGCGTCGTCGATGCCGTGAACGGTTCGAACAACGCCTCCGCGTCGGAGATCGTCGTCTACACGACCGACGAGGACACGACCCCGCCGGAGCCGGCATCGCCGTTCTCGGTGAAGGTCGATTCGGTCAACACGACGGACTGGAAGTACCCGGACGACACCTCGGCGAGCACGTTCATCGACAGAGACGGCACCTTCCGCTTCCAGCAGGCGCACGCCCTGTACGGCAAGACGTCCTCGCGGGCATGGAGCTTCTTCACCGGCACCCACCTGGACGACGCCGTCCGCGACGCGACGATCAGCGGCGCCGGCACCAACCCCGACACCACCGCGTTCTGCGACGGAAGCCCGACCGGGGTCGAGGCGACGGTGGCGCAGGGGTCCACCTCCTACAGCCAGGCGAACTACTGCGACCTCACCCAGATGTGGGTCGATCCCGACACCGGGGACTGGTACGGCCTCGTGCACAACGAGTTCACCCCGCAGCCGTTCGGCGACGGCCTGCACTACGACTCGATCGACTTCGCCGTCTCGACCGATCAGGGGAAGACCTGGTCCATCCCCGGGCACGCGATCACGTCGCCCTACAGCACGGCGCGCGGTGACACCGCGGCATTCCCGCAGCAGACGTACTACTACGGGGACGGCGATCCCCGACTGTACGTCGACTACGCCTCGGGATACTTCTACGCGTTCTACGGGTCCCGAGTCGTGAACAAGGGCGGCAGCTGGGTCGCGTTCCACCAGCACGTCGCCCGTGCTCCGATCGCGGAGAAGATGGCCACGGGCTCGTGGCAGAAATGGTACGACGGCGCCTGGACGCAGCCGGGCATCGGCGGCAAGGAGAGCAACATGACTCCGGTCACGGACTCCAGTCCGACCGGATACACCGCCCCCGACGACGAGTACGACCCGAACACCCCGGGTACGGCGCAGCAGCAGGTGAGCACCGGGCAGATGCCGCCCACCTCGCCGCTGTTCGTGATGGACGTCACGTACAACGCGCACCTCGGGCTGTACATCGGCGAGCCCCAGCACCCCGATCAGTCCGGCAAGGCGCCGCAGGAGTTCTACGCGACCGACAACCTCGCCACCCAGAAGTGGTTCAAGCTCGGCGACACCGGAGCGGACTACACCTCGGCGTCGTGGTATCGCTGGTTCGTCGACCCGGCGAACAAGTGGAGCTCGGCCATCGTCGGCAAGTCCTTCCGCTCCTACTGCTCGTTCGGGTGCATGGACGGCTCCTCGGCTCAGTACGTCAACGTGACGATCGACGCCGACGAGCCGGCCGCCGTCCTCGACACCTCCAAGACCTACTCCATCGGCAGCGGCGACCAGAGGCTCACCGTCGCGGACGGGGGAGGGATGGCGAGCAGCGCGACCGAGGCGGACGCGGCGTCCGGCGCCTGGACGTTCGCCGCGACCGGGGACGGCGCTTACACGATCGCCAGTCACGCCGGAACGCTCCTCGGCGTGGACGGCACCCGCACTGCCGACCGTGCCTGGCGCACACCCCTCACCCTCACCGACCCCGCTGAGGCGGGCGTCGGCCAGCAGTGGTTCGTCCTCCCGAGCAGGTCGGCGACGACCGGAGAGAAGACCGACACGGTGCGTCTCGTGAACAGGTTCAGCGGCCTCGTGCTCGGCCTGGGCGCAGGAAAGGCCGAGACGGTCCCTGCTCGGAGCTGGGATCAGCAAGGCGACACCACGGGCGGTCTCGGCTCGACCAGGGCGCAGACCCTGACCCTGGCGGAGTTCACCGACAGCACCGGATCGACTCTGGCTCTCACGCCGCCGATGGGCTGGAACAGCTGGAACGTCTTCGGCTGCGCGATCGACGAGAGCATCGTCCGCAGCGTCGTCGACGCGATCGCATCGAACGGCATGAAGGCGGCCGGGTACGAGTACATCACCGTGGACGACTGCTGGATGGCCCCCACCCGCGCCGCAGACGGCAGCCTCCAGGCGGACCCCACCCGCTTCCCCAGCGGTATGAAGGCGCTCGGGGACTACGTGCACTCGAAGGGCCTCAAGTTCGGCGTCTACGAATCGCCGACGGAGGGCACATGCCAGAAGCGACCGGGAAGCTACGGGCACGAGACGCAGGATGCGCAGGCTTTCGCATCCTGGGGCGTCGACTACCTCAAGTACGACTGGTGTCAGACGAGCACGACGGAATCTCCGAGGATGTGGGCGGAGAACCCGGGGATGACGGAGAAGCAGCTCGCGCAGAAGCTGTTCACCCGGATGTCGGACGCGCTGGACGCCACGGGCCGACCGATCGTGTACAGCCTGTCGGCATGCTGCTCCGCTCTGGACTTCCCGCAGTGGGCCGGTTCCGTCGGCCAGCTCTGGCGCACGTCCACCGACATCTCCAATTCCTGGGACAGCGTGATGTTCAACTACGGGAAGACGGTCGGACACGCGGCGGCAGCGGGTCCAGGGCACTGGAACGATCCCGACATGCTCGAGGTCGGGAACACGTCGAGGCCAGGGCTGTCTCCCGACGAGACGAAAGCGCATCTGGGGCTCTGGGCGCTGATGGCCGCACCCCTCGTCGCCGGGAACGACGTGCGCAGCGCGTCGGCCGAGGTGACCGCTTTGCTGACGAACCCGCGCGTGCTCGCCATCGACCAGGACCCGCTCGGATCCGCCGCTGTGCGGGTGCGGGACTCCGCCGGGATCCAGGTGCTGACGAGGCCGCTCGTGGACGGCTCGCGAGCGGTGGGCATCCTGAACACCGGCAGCGCGCCCGCGTCGGTCACGGTTCCCCTGAGCGAGGCGGGCTTCGATGCGGGGGCGGTCGATCTGACCGAGGTGTTCACCGGGAAGGAGTCCCGAGCGGAGTCGGCGATCACGGTGGAGGTGCCGGCGCACGGACTGGCGCTGTACCGCGGGATGGTCGACAGCCCCGCGGCGCTCGGCATCACCGGGCCCGCGACGGTGGCAGCCGGTGCGACAGCCGAGATGGTCATCACGGCGCACAGGGCCACCGAAGCCACCGACATCGCCGTCACAGCGCCGGACGGCTGGACGGTCACCCCGGCCACCACCAGCATCCCGCGGGGGCAGTCGAAGACGCGGGTGACCGTGCAGGCACCGGCGGGGGCGTTCGGGCCCGCCGAGATCGCCGTGACGGGGAGTGTCGTTGACGCCCTCGGCGGAGACACCCACACGGTGTCGGCGAAGACGACCGTCACTGCGACCTGCGGAGCGCAGCCGCAGGCTCCCACCGCTGTCGTCTCGGTCGACAGCGCCGAGAGCAGGCTTGAGAACACACCGGGGGCGAACGCGATCGACGGGAACCCGTCCACCTTCTGGGGGACGGACTGGTCGCAGACCAACGCTCCGCTCCCGCACGAGATCGTGGTCGATCTGGGTGCCTCCCAGATGGTCTGCTCGCTCTCCTACACCCCGCGTCAGGACAACCAGAACGGTCGGATCAAGGACTACGAGGTGTTCGTGAGCGATTCCCCTGCCGCTCCCGGCGCCGGCGCGACGCCGGTGCTGAAGGGCCAGGCGGCCGCGGGAACCGCGACCCAGACCCTCGCCTTCGCGCACCCGGTGAAGGGTCGGTATCTCACGCTGCGGGCGCTGAGCGAGCAGGCGGGCAACCGGTGGACGGCGGTCGCGGAGCTCGCGGTCGACGTCCGGCCGGCGCCCGCGCTCGACGCCACCGTCAGCGCGGTCGGCAGGTGCGTGGCCGGCAAGGCGTACCTCGCGGTGACGGTCCGGAACGGGGAGGACGTGCCGGTGAAGGTCGAGATGACGACGGACTACGGAGCGAAGTCGTTCGCGGCGGTCCGACCGGGCGCGAGCGCCTTCCACAGCTTCGCCGTCCGCGCGAAGACGCTGCCTGCCGGTACCGCCGGTGCTCGCGTCACAGCCGTGGTCGACGGGCACGAGGTGACCGCCGATCTCCGCACCCCGTTCGAGGAGATGCGCTGTGGCTGAGCCGATCGGCAGCGGACACGGCCACCGGGCCATCACCCGACGCACGGTGCTGCAGCTCGGAGGGATGGCGGCCGTCGTCCCCTTCCTTCCCGGGATGATCGCGCCGTCGCCGGCAGCAGCCGCCGTCATGGGCGCCGGAAGCGAGGCACTCACCGCCGCAGGACCGGGGGATGCGCTTCCCGCCGGATCGCTCCGCTACACGGCGCCGGCCACCGCCTGGGAATCGCAGGCGCTGCCCATCGGCAACGGCCGCCTGGGGGCGATGATGTTCGCCGGAACCACGGAAGAGCTCATCCAGTTCAACGAGAACAGCCTCTGGGGCGGCCTCAACGACTACGACAACGCGCTCGCCGGTCAGCCGGACAGCGCGTACGACACGAGCATCACCGGGTTCGGCTCGTATCGCGATTTCGGTGCGGTGCGGGTCGCCCTCGGAGCGGTCACCAGGGTCACCGCTCCGGGAGGGCCTTATCAGGACTCGAGTTCCGGCGAGACCGTCGCACAGACGTACGACGGCAGGACCACGACCAAGTGGTGCATCATCGGACCGCCATCGCACGTCATCTGGCAGGCGGAACTGGCGACGCCCCAGGCGACCGCGTCGTACAGTCTCACCAGCGCGAACGATGTGCCAGAGCGCGACCCGCAGCAGTGGACGCTGTCGGGATCGAACGACGGCGCGGCGTGGACTCCTCTCGACGCGCGCACGAGTGCGCCGTTCGAGCAGCGGGGCATGACCAAGACGTACACCTTCGCGAACACCACCGCCTACCTCTTCTACCGTCTCGATTTCGTCCCCAAGGCCGGGGTGAGTCACTTCCAGATCGCCGAGATCGCCCTCGCCGGGATCTCGCTCGCCGCGGCCGCGCCGGTCGCGGACTACCGTCGGTCGCTCGATCCCCGGACCGGCGTTCACGAGAGCCGTCACTCCACGACCGGCGGAACCATGACACGCGAGGCGCTGGCCGTCCGTGACCCCGATGTGCTGGCTTTCCGTTACGAGACGGACGATCCGGACGGGTTCACCGCGGTCGTCTCGCTGACCTCGGCGCAGGGGGCGGTGACGACAGCGGATGCCGCGGCCGCTCGCCTCGGATTCGCGGGGGAGATGGCGAACCGGCTCGGCTACGCGGCCACCCTGCGGATCGCCGACACCGACGGCACCGTCACCGCGAGCGGAGCGGCGCTGCGCGTCGCCCGTGCCAGCCGGATGACGCTGCTGCTCGACGCGCGCACGGACTACCGGCTCAGCGCGGCGGACGGCTGGCGCGGCGAGGATCCCCAGCGCGGCATCGACGCGAGCCTGACCGCCGCGGCCGCCGTGCCCTACGCCGACATTCGCGCCGCCCATATCGAGCGATTCGCGGAGGTCATGGACCGCGCCTCGATCACCTGGGGAGAGTCCGAGCCCGCCGTGCTCGAGCTGCCGGTCGACCAGCGTCTCACGCGATACGCCGGCGGGGGCGACGACCCGAGCCTGGAGCAGGCGCTCGTCGGATACGGCCGATACCTGCTGGCCAGCTCCTCGAGGCCCGGAGGCCTCCCGGCCAATCTGCAGGGGCTCTGGAACGACAGCAACACGCCGGCCTGGGCGTCCGACTACCACACGAACATCAACGTCCAGATGAACTATTGGGGCGCCGAGACCATGAACCTCTCCGAGACGCATGAAGCCCTCGCCGAGTTCATCCGGCAGGTCGCCGTCCCCAGCCGCGTGGCGACGCGCAACGCGTTCGGGCAGAACGTCCGAGGATGGACGGCGCGCACGTCGCAGAGCATCTTCGGCGGCAATGCCTGGGAGTGGAACACCGTCTCGAGCGCGTGGTACGCCCAGCACCTCTACGAGCACTGGGCCTTCACGCAGGACCTGTCCTATCTTCGCGATCTCGCGTATCCCCTCATCAAGGAGATCTGCGAGTTCTGGCAGGACCGGCTGAAGGCACTGCCCGATGGGACCCTTGTCTCGCCGCTGGGCTGGTCACCGGAACACGGGCCGCGTGAGGACGGCGTGATGCACGATCAGCAGATCGTGTGGGACCTGTTCCAGAACTACCTCGACTGCGCCGATGCCCTCGGTGTCGATGCCGACGAGCGTGCCACGGTCGCGGATCTGCAAGCACGGCTGGCACCGAACAGGATCGGCAGCTGGGGGCAGCTGCAGGAATGGCAGACCGACCGGGATGATCCCGCTGACACCCATCGGCACACCTCGCATCTCTTCGCCGTGTACCCGGGTCGGCAGATCACGTCGGCGACCCCGGAGCTCCAGGCCGCCGCGCTCGTGTCGCTGAAGGCCCGCTGCAACGAGCAACCGGGCGTGCCGTTCACCGAGTCGAGCGTCATCGGCGACAGCCGCCGTTCCTGGACATGGCCGTGGCGGGCTGCGCTGTTCGCGCGGCTCGGCGACGGTGATCGCGCACGCTCGATGCTCCGCGGCCTGTTGCGGTACAACACCCTGTCCAACCTGTACGCCACGCATCCGCCGTTCCAGATCGACGGCAACCTCGGCATCGTGGGCGCCGTGGCGGAGTTCGTGCTGCAGAGCCACGAGGGATTCATCCACCTGCTCCCGGCGCTGCCGACCGCGTGGCCGGCCGGGGCGTTCGCCGGCCTGCGAGCCCGCGGCGGGTACGAGGTCAGCGCGGAGTGGGCGGACGGGAAGGTCACCTCCTTCCAGGTCGTGGCCGATCGCGCTCCGGATTCCCGGCCGATCCGCGTGCGGGTGAACGGGCAGGACCGCATCGTGCGGCCTGCGCTCACCGCGTCAGGCACGACGCAGGACCTCGGCGAATGGCAGGCGCCGGCGGTGACGACGTCCGTCGACGTGCGGTGCACCGGTCCGCGTGCGGTGCTCGCCGTCACCGCCACCAACCTGGAGGCCGTGCCGACCGACATCACGATCACCACGGCGTACGGTGCCAGGACCTTCACCGCGGTGAAACCGGGAGGCAACGCCTTCCACGCTTTCACGACGCGCGCGCGGACGATCCCCGCCGGTTCCGTCGCCGTCACGCGCACGGCGACCATCGACGGCGTCGCCACGACGAATCGCAGCGAGGTCGCCTACTCGCAGAGCACCTGCTGACCCGCCCCTGGAAGAAGGAGAACGAAGATGCACACATACTCGTCCCCGCGCCGATCGGCGCCGCTCCGGATCACGGCGGCGGTGCTGGGTGCCGCCGTGCTCGCCGTCGGTGGCGGAGCGCTCGCCGCGACCGCCGCGGAGGAACAGGGAGAAGGCGACGTCGACGTCACCGTCGACATCGCGCCGGTCGAGCAGCCGGGCGTCCTGGCGATGAGCATCGCCGGCACCACGGCGGCGCTCACCGAGTCGGGCTCCACAGCCCTGACCAGACAGTTCGTGGGGAGTCTTCCCCGCGTCACGGTCACGGACACGCGGACGTCGGCCGAGATCCCGGATGGCGCGTACTGGTACGTGCTCGGCACGGCCAGCGACTTCGTCGGCAGCGCCGGGCAGCCCGGCATCACCGCCGGGCACCTCGGGTGGCGTCCGTCGCTGGTCGACGGCGGTGCCTCGGGACTGGTCGCGGTCGGAGACGAGGTGATGACCGAGCTCGACGAAGAGACCCTGCCCGGCAACGACGTCGGACTCGTCGACGAGGAGCTGCTTGCCATGACAGCCGACTCCGCGGAGGTCGCCACGGAAGGCCGGTGGACGGCCGAAGCGGAGCTGTTCCTGAAGACGGATGCCGCGGTGTCTCCGGGAGAGTACACCTCCGTCCTCACTCTCTCGCTGTTCGAGTGATCCTCCGCCGCGCGGCCCTCGCCCTGATCGCCGTCGCGTTCAGCCTGACCACCGTCGACGCCGCCCTCTCCACGCTGCCGGCCCACGCGGAGGGATCGGAGCCGACCGTCTCCTGGGCGGCCGTCCCCGCCGACGAGGAGGGGCCGGACGGCCGGCGGTGGGTCGAGAACGTGCTCGACCCCGGAGCCTCGAAGACGGAGCATCTCGCCGTGACCAACCTCGGCAGCGACCCGGTGACGTTCGCGCTCAAGGCGGCCGACGGCTATTTCACCGACACCGGCCGCTTCACCATGCTGCCGTCCTCATCGACGTCCGTCGACGCCGGTACCTGGATCGCCGTGCAGGACACCGTGGACGTGCAGCCAGGGGAGACCGAGGTCGTGGCCTTCACGATCAGCGTGCCGGAGGGCGCGGCGCCCGGAGACCACCCCGCGGGCATCGCCGCCACCGTTCTGGCGAGGCCCGCCGCGGGAGACTCGCAGGCGGTCGGCGTCGAGGGCAGAGTCGGCTTCCGCGTGCTGACCCGGGTGACGGGCGATCTGACACCGGCGCTGGCCGTCGACGACGTCGTCGTGAGGTACGAGTACTCGTGGAACCCGTTCGCGCCGGGGCAGGTGTCGGTGGAGTACACGCTCCGGAACGAGGGCAATGTGGCGCTCGGGGTGAAGGATCGGGTGGTCTCGGTGTCGCCGGGCGGCGACGATCCCGGAGAGACCGGTTCCCCGGAACCCACCGAGATGTTCGCGGGCGACGAGCGCACCATCCGCAGCGAGGTGCAGGACGTCTGGCCGCTCGGCCCGCTCACCGCGCGGGTCGCGGTGCATCCGACGGCGCTGCAGGGCGGGGAGCCGGTGCTCGAGCCGGTCACTGCGGAGGTGACCGCGTGGGTGTTCCCGTGGCCGCAGTCGGCCGTCGTCCTGATCGTCGCGGTCACCGTCGTCCTGGTGCGGCTGGACATGCGCCGCCGCCGTCGGGTGTGGGCGGAGCGCATCGCCGAGGCGAGGGCTCTCGGGCGCGCCGAGTCGGACGCCGGGACAGCGGGGTGACCAGGGGCGACGGTGTCGGCGGCCCGTGTCATCATGCGAGCATGGACACCCTCCGCCTTCGGCTCTGGGCCGAGAACGACCTCGAGCTGCTTCACGCCGCGAACACTCCGGCGATGACGGCGCATCTCAACGGTCCGGAGAGCGCGGAGGAGATCGTGGAGCGCCATGCGCGCTACCTGCGCCTCCGGGATTCCGGCGAAGCCCGCCCTTTCGTCATCGAGGACGAGGCCGGCGAGTCCGTCGGATCGATCGCCTTCTGGCACATGGACTGGCGAGGAGAGCCGGCCCTGGAGACGGGGTGGTTCGTCCGTCCGGAGGCGCAGGGTCGAGGGGTCGCGTCCTCCGCGCTCGCCCTCCTCGTCCAGGACGCCCGCATGCATCGAGACGGCAGGCGATATCTGACGGCGTTCCCCGCCGTGGCCAACGCCGCCTCGAACGGGGTGTGCCGGCACAACGGCTTCGCGCTCGTCGGCAGTCTGACCGAGCGGTTCCGCGGGGCGGAGCTGACCGTCAACGAGTGGGCGCTCGACCTCACGACGGCGTCGGATACACCTGCCCCTTGAGCAGCCGCGCGAGGTGCGCGGCGTTGGCCGTGGAGGTGCGGATGGCGGAGGCGACCTTCTCGGGCGTCCCGTCGAGGTCCTTGTAGTCGGTCGTGTGCATCGCTTCGCCGTTCCAATACACCGATCCCTGGGCGGGGACCGTGAAGCCGACGTCGTTCAGGGCCTGGAACAGGATCGCCGCGATGTGATGGGCGCCGTCCTCGTTGCCGACGATGCCGGCCACGGCCACCTTGTCGAACAGGGTCGGGCGCCCGCGCGCGTCGGTCTCGCTCAGCTCGGCGTCGAGGCGCTCGAGGACCCGCTGCGCGACGCTCGAGTGCTGCCCCATCCACGTGGGCGTCGCGAACACGAGGATGTCGGCGTCCAGCACGCGGCGGCGGATGCTCGGCCACTGGTCGTCGCCGCCCATGTCCTTCTGCACACCGGGGCTGAGCTGGAGGTCGACGGCGCGCACGAGGCTGCCGGTGACCCCGTGCCCGGCGAGCGCGTCGAGCATCTGGGTCGCGAGGAGATCGGAGCTGGAGGCCGCGGGCGAGGGCTTGAGGGTGCAGGAGATCGCGACGGCCGTGAGGGGAGCGTTCATGCTCTCAGGACACCAGGCGATCGTCCGGACGCACAGGGGCTTTCCGCAACCGGGCTATCCTGGTAGACGGCACCGACGACAGGAGATCCCGTGATCCTCAGCTTCCTCTTCTTCATGATCCTCTTCCTCGGGGGCTTCTGGCTGTTGGGCATCGCGCACGAGCTGCCGGACTTCCAGGCGCTCACCTTCTGCGGCGGCCTCCTGCTCGTCACGCTCGCCCTGGCCTTCGTGCTCCGGGAGCGCGGTTCGGCCACCCGCCGTTCCAAGAACTGGTCGGGCAACCCCACCGAGTGATCTCGGCCGGCGTCACCGGCGCCGCGCGAGCCGCGCTTCGAGGTTCGCCCTGACCGCCGGCCACTCCGGCTCGATGATCGAGTATTCGACGCTGTCGCGCAGCGCGCCGTTGCGGTAGCGGCTCATCGCGCGCATCACGCCGTCCTGCTTGGCGCCGAGTCGTTCGATCGCCGCGCGCGACTGGAAGTTCACCCACTGCGTGGTCAGGCCGACCCGGAACACCCCGAGCGTCTCGAAGGCGTGCCGCAGCAGGAGCAGCTTGGACTCCGCGTTCGTGCCGCTGCCGTGCGCGGACGGTCGGTTCCACGTATAGCCGATGTGCAGCCGGGGCACGTCGGCGACGAGGTCGTAGTACGAGGTGAGTCCGAGCACGCGACCGGTGGCATCGAAGGCGGTGAACGGGACCATCTCGCCCTTGTCGACGAGCGAGATGCGACGGTCGACCTCTGCTGCGACGCCGTCGGGTGCCGGCACCGAGGTGTACCACGCCGTCTGCCACAGGTCGCCCTCCTGGACCGCCTCGATCAGCCCGTCGACGTGCGAGCGGTCGAGGGGGCGGAGCTCCACGAGCTCTCCGGTGAGGGTGACGGGGGACGGGGCGACGAGGAAGGCCATGACGACATTCTCGCGGACTCACGCGGCAGCGACGGGCACCGCGCCCTGGCGCAGAAGCCGCTGGTAGGCGAGCACCAGTTCGATCGTAACGTCGAGCTCGAACGCCAGGCTCGCCAGGTGCGGGCCCCGGAGCAGCTCGGCCTCGGCGTATGCCCGCGGAGTGATGAGCCGTGACGCCGCCCACTCGTCGGCCTGCCTCTCCTGCTGCGCGCGGATCGCCGAGGTCGTCGCGGGACCATGCCCGAGGTGCGCGTGGCCGAGCTCATGAGCGAGCACGCTGCGCGCGGTACGCACGCGCATGCCGGGACTGAGGCGGATGGTGCTCGTCGCCGGGTCGAATCCGCCGAGAGTGGGGCCGCTGCGCTCGACCACGCGCAGGCGCTGATCCTCGGCGAGACGGAGCAGGTGCTGCATGGTTCGCCCCCTCGTGCGGTTGCTCGCCGGGGTGCGGCACGCCCCGGGCTATTGGTAGAGGTCGTCCGTGTCGGCATCGTGTCGGACGCGGGATTCGAAAGCGGCCTCGGGGGTATCTTGTCGCGGGCCTGCGACATCGAGGGGGCGGCGGATCGGCGTGACCCGCCCCGCCGCATCGCCGTCGGCCCGGAGCCGCTCCTCCGCACGGGCGAGCAGCATGTGCGGCTCGAGATGCAGGGCCGCGCAGACCGCGTACACGACGGGGACCGGGATCGCGCGCTTGCCCGTCACGTAGTTGTCGAGCGCGCTGCGGGCGATCCCGATGCTGCGCGCCATGGCCGCGATGCTGCTGCGCTCCGCCGCGATCTCCGCACGCATCTGACGACCGACCGCTTCGTTGTATTCCTCGGCAGATGTCTTCACCCGGCTCACCATAGCAGCGCCCCGACGCCAAAATGCCGACATTCTGGCTCATTCGAGAGTCATGCGTGTCCGGTCGGGGTGTTACTGTCGGCGCATGGGGACACAACTGCGTCGTTTGTTGGCAACCGAGGTCGAGAGGGCGCGGCTGCACGCCGGGGTCTCCTTCTCGCAGCTGTCGGACCGTTCGGGCATCGCTCCCGGCGCCCTCGCCGACCTCCTCGAAGGGCGAGAGGACTTCACGGTCGTGGATCTGGTCCGCATCGCCGGCGTACTCCGGGTCCCGGTCACCGCGCTGCTGCCCGGCGCGGCAGGCGACGGCTCCTGACGCGGTCCGCTCCGGGCGGTAGCGTGGGCGCATGAAGACCGTTCCCTTCGGATCCACCACCGCCCCCGCCGTCGTCGCCGGGATGATGCGCATCGACGACAAGGATGACGCTCATATCCGGTCGCTGTACGAAGCCGCGCGCGCGTCCGGAATCGACTTCTTCGATCACGCCGACATCTACGGCGGGAGCATGCACCACTGCGAGGAGCGCTTCGCGGATGCGCTGCAGCTCAGCGCGTCCGAGCGCGACGAGATCGTGCTGCAGACCAAGTGCGGCATCGTGCCGGCACAGGGCATGTTCGACTTCTCCTACGACCACATCGTCGGTCAGGTCGAAGGCTCGCTGCGCGCCCTCCGCACCGATCGCCTCGATGTGCTGCTGCTGCATCGCCCCGACATCCTCGTCGAGCCGCAGGAGGTGGCCCGCGCCTTCGACGATCTCGAGGCCGCGGGAAAGGTCAGGGCGTTCGGCGTCTCGAACCACACGCCGCGTCAGATCGACCTGCTGCGCACGACCGTGCGGCAGCCGCTCGTCGCCAACCAGCTGCAGCTCTCCCTGACCCACGCGCCGATCCTCGCGCAGCCGGTTGCGGCCAATATGGCCGCCCACGAGCAGAGCGTGGTGCGGGACGGCGGCGGCATCGTGGAGTACTGCCGCATCAACGGGATCACGATCCAGGCCTGGTCTCCCTTCCAGGACGGCTTCTCGCACGGGGTCTTCCTCGGCAACCCGGCCTACGCCGAGCTCAACGAGGTGATCGATCGGCTCGCTGCAGCCCACGACGTCACGCCGCTCGCGATCGCGACCGCCTGGATCACCCGGCACCCCGCCGGAATGCAGGTGGTTCTCGGCACGACGACCCCGCAGCGGGTGCGGGATGCCGCCGCCGGAGCCGACCTCGAGCTCAGCCGTCCCGAATGGTACGAGCTGTTCCGGGTGGCCGGTCACCTGCTCCCGTAGGCGGTCACCGCCGCGTCGTCTACCCTGAACTCATGCCGTTCCTGTTCTCGCTCCTCGTCATCGCGTTGATGATCGGCGCGCTGATCGACATCATCACCCGGGACAACGTGCT
>Ga0172374_1001824_pt1 | contig 13974 bp, 11 predicted proteins | sample LakKiv3m_FD_114536 | JGI IMG/M metagenome (GOLD analysis project Ga0172374, IMG submission 114536) | Freshwater microbial communities from Kabuno Bay, South-Kivu, Congo - kab_092012_10.3m | ecosystem: Environmental > Aquatic > Freshwater > Lake | place: Democratic Republic of the Congo... | reverse complement strand
GCCATAAACTTCATAAAAGAAGCCAACCAAGCCGAAAAATGCGCTCAACAAGAAAATCCCGAAAGGATTCGGGATTTTCTCAAAAAGATTGGTTCGAACTTCCGCATTGCCGACCGCACTTTGTTTTTGGATTTCAAAAATGCCTTCAAAATTACGGAAAAATACCATACCGAGGCGCGAAGCGCCGAGGCTGTTTCTTACGATTTCACAAAAAGTGAAAATTGGCGGAGACGACGGGACTCGAACCCGTTGAGCAAGGGTGGTAATCCTTCGTCAGCAACCTGCCGTCCCCACTGTACTATTAATATCAGCAGTGGACCGTAGACGAAAGTAGGGATGTTCTATTGAGAATGGGAAATTGGCATATACAGCCTCACAAAAACTCTTCGAAACAAAAAAAAGCCCCCGTTAAGGGGCTTTTCCATGCGTTAAGTTAGGATCACTTAAGCTCTACTTTGGCTCCCGCATCTTCGAGTTTTTTCTTGGCTGAGTGTGCATCTTCTTTCTTAGCGCCTTCCAATATTGGTTTTGGTGCAGCTTCTACAAGATTCTTAGCTTCTACAAGACCCAGTGAAGGATTAATTTCTCTCACTGCCTTGATAACTGCTATTTTATTTGCACCTGCTTCAGAAAGTATTAAGTCAAATTCTGTCTTTTCTTCGGCCGGTTCACCGGCTGCTGCTCCTGCTGCTGGGGCTGTACCCATCATTACTGGGGCTGCTGCTGTAACTCCGAACTTTTCTTCAAGAGCTTTAACTAGATCGTTAAGTTCCAAAACGGTCATTTTTTCGACCATTTCCATTACTTTTTTTGCGTGTTCTGATAATTCTGCCATTTAAGACACCTCCTTTTAATTTTTTTTGCTGTCCGAAACGGCCGATAAGACCCGGACAAATTTACTTTGTACACCATTTAAAGTTCTTACAAACCCGCTGATCGGGGTATTAAGCAAACCAACAAGCTGCCCAAGTAGTTGTTCTTTTGAGGGTAGAGTGCTTAATAATTCTACCTGCGAACCTGTGTTGTATGTTCCATCAAGAAGAGCCGATTTAATCTTGAGCCCAAACTTTTTTGAGGATTCGACCAACGCTTTGATAGGTCCAATTATGTCAGAATATGAAAACACCACTGCTGTTGGACCGTTTAGGTCGTTTTCCAACTGCTCAGCTTTGATTTTTTCCTCTTTTAGGGCAACTTTTAAAAGTGAATTCTTTGTAACCACCAGTTCGGAATCCACGGATTTGATGTGCTGTCGCAGTTCGCTTGTGGCTGTACCTTTGAGACCAGTTAGATCGGCAAAAGTCATGCCTTTAGCTTTGGCTACTTTCTCTCTAAGGCTCTTAACTAGTTGTACGTTTTCATTGTTTGGCATATGTATGCTCCTTTAAATTAAAAAAACCCGCTCAAAGACGGGTTATAACAACTGGCTAGATTTACTTCTAGACTTACTGTGTTTTCACCTCGGCGGGGCTTAGTTTGTGCGGAAAAGTACCGCACGTGCCCGCTGTCTTTGGCAACATTGGTTAGTTTACACGAATAGGGTGTGGTGTCAAGGTGTGGGATTGTCTAGTGTGGGTAGAGGTTACTGCATTCAAATTTGAGAGTTTAGATGATTAAATACAAAAGTTATGGGCCTGCCTCTGGTGAGGGGACAGGACTCAACATTCCCGTCCTGCGGGTTCAAATCCCGTCAGGTCCACCAACACCGGATCTTGACAATAACTAATGTATATTGTAGTATCCAGTTGTTGAGTCCGTAAATTCCATACCCGAAAGGGTGCGGGACGGGAAGCAAAAAGCCACGCTAACAAGCGGGCTTTTTTTGTTTTTTCTGGCTGTTTTACTACAGCCCATCTGCCAAACACTGTAATCTATAGTATACAATGGGGAGAAATTACACGTTCAGTTGTATCTCAGCCTATTCATTCTATTCTAAATAGACACAGCTATGTAGACACGGTGGAATTCATAACTAAAATTGGCAATGTGATCCCACTTTCTCTTCAATTTATTAAGCCCAAGGTTACGCTGTTGCACTACAACGTACCACCGGATAAAACTTTTTTTCAATGCTGTGTCGCGATTGTTGGTTCTAGAAGAATGACGTCGTATGGTAGAAGAGTGCTGGAAAGACTGGTCCCTCCTTTAGTTACTGCCGGAGCATCTATAGTATCCGGTTTTATGTACGGAGTAGATAACGACGCGCATCGGATTGCTTTGGAATGCGGTGGAAAGTGTATAGCTGTTTTGGGATGGGGGCTTAGTTGGGTTAAGCTTCCCGTAAACCCAAATTTTCTGATCATCAGCGAGTATGAAGATGATCAAAAACCGCAATTATGGATGTTTCCAAAACGCAACAGAATTATAGCCGGGTTATCTGAAGCGGTTGTAGTGGTTGAAGCCGGAGAAAAGTCGGGGAGCATTATCACCGCGGACTGGGCTTTTAAATACGGCAAGAAATTGTATGCGGTACCCGGTCCTATCACGTCAAGCGTTTCGGTTGGAACTAACAATTTAATTCAGGCCGGAAAAGCAAAGATACTTATCAACGCAAACGACGTCCTTAAAGATATGGGGCTGGGAGTAGTAAAGGACCCCGACATCCGGCAAAACAAATTTCCTATTTTGACATGTTTATTCAAGGAACCGATGACTCCGGATGAGCTTGCAGTTACACTACATCGGGATGTTTCCACTGTTAGCTCCGAGCTTTCGTTGTTGGAATTGCAGGGTTTAGTTTATGAGGAGAATGGAAAATATGCTAGCACGAATTGAATCGGTGGCAAATGTAGGTTTAAAGGGAGTATTGGTTGAAGTAGAGGTAGATGTGGCAGAAAGGGGTTTTCCCGGATTTAATATAGTTGGTCTACCGGGAAAAAGTGTTGAGGAATCCAAAGAACGTGTAAGGACAGCTATAATAAATTCCGGATTTGAATTTCCCAACAAAAAAATTACTGTCAACTTAGCACCAGCCGATTTGGTTAAGGAGGGGAGTTGCTACGATCTTCCTATTGCTGTTGGAATTTTGATAGCTGCCGAAATTGTAGGCCCCGGAAGAGAAAAGGAGATTTTCTTTGGCGAACTTTCGTTGAACGGTGCTGTTCGTCATACTAAGGGGGTGTTGTTAGTTAGTATCTTTGCCCGAGAAAACAATATACAGAGTGTGTTTGTACCTATTGATTCAGCAAAAGAGGCGGCCGTAATAAATGGCGTTGATGTTTATCCGGTGAATACACTTGGAGAACTGGCACTTCATTTAAACGGTACCCGATGCATAAATAAATTGGAAACAATTGAAATAAAAAGTTTTTCAAAATCTTGTTCTTCGGATTTTGATTTTATTGAAATTGTAGGTCAGGAGGTTGCCAAACGGGCACTAACCATTGCTGCGGCGGGTGGCCATAACATTATCATGGTAGGTCCGCCGGGAAGTGGAAAAACCATGTTGGCGCGAGCCCTGCCCTCTATTCTCCCGCCGCTTACGTCAAAAGAGGCTTTGGAGGTAACAAGAATATACTCCGTTTCGGGGTTGCTTCCTGCCGGAGAGGCTTTTGTAAGGACCAGGCCGTTTCGTTCTCCGCACCATTCAACTTCTCTTGTAGGTCTTATAGGTGGCGGTAGTAGGGCAGAGCCGGGTGAAATCAGCCTTTCACATTTGGGAGTGTTATTTATGGACGAATTGCCGGAATTTCCAAGAAGTGTTATGGAATCAATACGTCAGCCAATGGAAGACGGCAAGATAGTTGTATCCAGGGCGATTGCCCGGGTAGAGTATCCTGCCAATTTTATGTTGGTTGCTTCTGCCAACCCGTGCCCGTGTGGTTATCTTGGCCATCCAAAAATAGAGTGTAAATGTGGAATTTATCAAATTGAAAAATACGGCCGAAGAATTTCCGGACCTATTTGGGACCGTATAGACATACGCATTACCGTTCCTGCCGTTGATCCGGAAAAACTGCGTGATACCACCGGCCTCCTTATGCAGATAGGAAAATCTTCACAAGATATTAGGGAAAGTGTAATAAAATCTCGAAATATTCAGAATTTGCGTTTTGAAGGACTAAATTTGTATACAAACTCTCAAATGCAAAACAAAGAAGTTAAAAAATATTGTTCTTTAGGGGTAGAAGAGTCCCACCTTCTTAAAACAGCAGTTGAAAAATACAATTTATCGGCCAGATCGTATTTTAGAATACTAAAAGTATCTCGTACTATTGCTGATCTGGAGGGTATAAGTGACATTTGTTCCAGACATATAGCAGAGGCGTTGCAGTATAGAGTGTCAAAGTGAATATACACCCTCGTATAAATCTATTCGTTTTACCGAATAGTCCGGATTTAGTACAACCGCCAGAACGTCGACTTGTTTACGTTGCTTTAAAGCCGGAGCGTACGTTTCGGCCATTCTTTGAATCTGGAACAATTTTCTTTTGCCGACCATCTCTTCGGGAGTTCCGTAGTAGTTTCCAACTTTGGTTTTAACTTCTACAAAAGCATACGTGCAAAATCTAGTAAGACAAATAATGTCAATTTCACCCCACTTATTGCCCCAGTTGCGTTCAATTATCTTATAATTTCGTTTTTGGAGAAAAGTACAGGCTAAGTCTTCGCCCATCTTACCTACAGTTTTGTTTAGATACTTCATTTGGTTACTTAACACCGATTCTTTCTAAAACTCAAACCTCAAAATTCCAGTTTGAATAGAATAGGCCAAACTACGTTAGAATCGACATCGATCGGGGCCAGACCCCGCTCGGGGCTTCGCCCCTAGTACCTCACCGCTCCTCCTGTATAAAGATCACGGACTTGGGTGGCGGTGAGAGCGTAGTTATAGAAGCGGATGTCATCCAGAAGTCCGGTGTAATAATTTGCGCCGACTTTTCCAATTACCGGGTTGGCTACGGCAAAGGCTGTGGCGGATATGACCGTTACCAAGTGCCAATTTGTATCGGATACCGTGTTTCCGGCATTTCCGTCCACATAAATAGTCGGCGAGGAAAAGCCGTTGGCGGATATCACGTTAGAAGCCAGGGTGACGGAGTGCGTTCCGTCAAGATACAAAATACTTTTGTTGCTGGTTGTTGTCTGTTTCATCCAGAACGAAACTGCGTTGATGCTTGTTGTAGAGGTGACAGCCACGTTGCTGGTAACTCCATCAAAACTTAAACAGTTCTGCAGTTTACAGTTGGCAGTAATTGTCGCACCGGTGTTGGTGCCGGTGTTCCCATTTCCCGACGCGTCGTTGGCAGTTGTGCCGCTGGTTTCATCAAAATCCCAGTATGCCACCGGCTTCCCGCGGTTATAATCCCACGCCACCTGTGCCGCCGAACGAGCGTAGTTAAAAAGTTGTACCTGGTCCAACTGTCCTTCCAGGTTGCCCACTCCTTCAATTCTGCCCAGATCCAAATCGGTAGCATTAAAGCCTGTACCGGTTGTGACGGCCACATGCTGCCAGCCACCGGCAGTTAAAGTGGGTGAGGCAGTGGCTACCCCGTTAATGTAGTAAGTAGGTGTTGTAAAGCCGGTAGCTGAAACTGTTCCCGAAGAAGCTGAAACATATGCACTGCCGTTTAGGTCAACAAAGTATTCTGTAGTGGTAACCGGCTTGACCCAAAACTCAACCGTGTTGACGGCAGTCGGCCCTGAGCCCACATCCACAAAATCATCCACTCCATCAAAACTCAACCCTTTCCCAATTTTCCCATTTACCCAGGTTGGAGCGGCTGATCCTGCCCCAAAAGAACCTGTGTTAGCATTCCCAGACGTATCAAATGCAGAGGTTCCCGTCCCCTCATCCATTTTCCACTCTGCCACGGGAGCACCACAGGTAGTACCCTGACCTGGGGGACAGTAGGAATCAGTATTGGAATCAGAGGGGATATTGGTGGATGTGGTTCCGGTTGAACCCAGTTTAAGGGCTGAGCCTCTGTTGTAATCCAGTTTTACTTCTTCGGGGGAGAGGGCGTAATAATATAATTTGAATTCATCTACATCACCCACAAAACTGGAAGCGCCGATGTTGATGGATGTCCCAAATGTTACGCCGGTTGTGCCCGATGCTGAGAGTTGCCCATCTTGAAAAATTTTACATACACCTGAGCCATCAGAAATAGCGACAATATGGTTCCATGCATTGAGGTTTAAGGCGTTGCCTGTACAACCACCATATACTGGTTTGGATAGGGTGCTGGTGGTTAGTTTGGTGGCAGTTACCAAGGTTTTGCTGGCCACACTGGCTGTGGGTTTGACCCAGATAGAGACAGAGTTGGAATAGGCAGGATCGGTGATGGTTGAAGTGACAGAACTGCTGGCGGTGACACTCAAAGCTTTTCCAAACTTGCCAGCCATATTCCAAGTACCGCTGGTGAGTGTGCCATTTAATGACGAACCTCCGTTGCCTAGGTTATGTGCTGTTGTTCCCTGGCCTTCATCAAAGTCATAGTATGCAACAGGTGAGCCAACGGGGGAACCAACAGAAGGGTGGGAGGCATTCATGTCGGAAACTATTTGTTTCTGTGTCCGGGCATAGTTGTAGATTTTGACATCATCAATCATTCCCTCCAAGTTTCCTACCCCCTCAATTCTTCCAATATCCAAATCCGAAGCGTTTAAAGATGTAGCTGTTGTTACGGTAACATGCTGCCATGTACCTGCCGTGACAGTTGAGGTGGCCACGCCGTTAACATAAATAGTTGGAGATGTAAAACCTGTCGCCGATACTGTTCCACCTGAAGCACTAATATATGCGCTTCCGTTTAAGTCTATAAAATATTCGGTAGTGGTAGTTGGGTTTACCCAAAAGGAAACTGTATTAACCGCTGTTGGCCCTGTTCCCACATCTACAAAATCATCACTACCATCATGCTTTACCGCCTTACCAAACTTCCCATTGGTCCACGTTGGGCTGTTAGTGAGGGTGCCGGTGTTTTCGTTTCCGCTATTGTCATATGTTGACGTACCCGATCCCTCATCAAGTTTCCAGTGTGCCACCGGTCCGGGGGCCCATTCGTAGAGTTGCGTGACTTCGGCTGGTGACAAAACTCGATTATATACTCTAAGCTCGTCAATAACCCCGCTAAAAGGCCTTTCGACAGAATTATAACGTCCTATTTGTGAAATATAATTATTGGGCCAAGAGATGTTCTCAGTATTACTGTACCCCAAGTATCCATTTCGATAAAGTTTAAGACTTTTTGTGGAATTATCATATGTAACGGTTACAAACAACCAAGAGCCACTGGCAGCTTGACCTCCCGGATTTCTCATAGTACTGCCGTAGACCATAAAAGTTCCCTCTCTCATGTATATAGAACCTATACCTGTGTAATCACCAGAACCATAAACTATAGTTTGATAATCTCCGTTATACGTGCTTTTCACCCAAGCTGAGATGGTAATTTGAGAAGATGAAGGAGTTGGGGACGCTAAATTTATTTGATCATTACTCCCATCAAAACTCCCTCCATTTCCAAACTTTCCGGTTGCATTGGTGGCACCATTGGTGTAAGTACCACTATTGCCATTGCCGGAGGAATCGACGGCAGTACCGCCAGCTGTTTCATCCATCTTCCACCAACCGACCAATCCGTTATAAAGGTTGAGATTAGCCTCGGCCAGACGGACGCTTCCCTGATTATAGTCAACTTTGACCAAATCCGGATTTAGCGCGTAATTATAGATTCTGACACTATCCATAAACCCCTTAAAGTATCCCGTTCCAACCTTGCCAAGTGTAATGGTGGTGCTGTCAAAAACAGCCGGCTGGGTGTACGTTACCAAAATATGTTGCCACGTGTCTGTCACCAGCGTAGTAGAAAGGGCGCCATTGACATAGATGAGGGGCGCAACCGCAAATCCGTTGGCTGAAATTACTCCGGAAGAAACAGTAATGGTGTGTGTTCCGCCGTCAAAGTCAACAAGGCTGGTAGTGAGACTTTTGGGATTGACCCACAAAGAAATGGTTTGAATATTGGAAATTGCGGTTCCCACAGAAACATAACTGCCGGTGCCGTTAAACTGCAGCGCCTTGCCAAATTTGGCATTCTCGCTCCAAGTAGCATTGGTTACTGTCCCGTCAAGGCTTGCTCCGGTGCCGGTATTATGAGCAGTATCTCCCTGACCTTCGTCAAATTGCCATTCTCCAACCAGAGCAGGCGACGGGGCGTTGATGACCACACTGGCATCATCCAGCACAGGTGTGGCATTGCGGGCGGTATTGGCGGTAAGAGTTATTTTGTAATAAAAATTGGCTCCGGTCCAACTCAGCCGTGACAGATTGATAGGGTTTGACCCGGTATTCAGCGTGTCCGTGCCGTTTAAACTGCCTGTTGAGCTGTACCAGCTGGTGTTGTTTTGGCTAAACTGAACCGTGGCCTCAGTCCCCGACGGTTTAGCGGACAACGTATAGTCAAACTCGTCAATGGTTGTCACGCTTTGTCCGGTCAGCAGATTGGTGGATGTGACGGTGGCAGAAGCGGCGTATATGCCGGTGGTAAAGCTGACCCAAGTGCCGTAGCTGGTGCCTTCGGGGTTTGTGGCATAGGCCCGCACAAAATAAGTGGTGTTTGCACTAAGCCCGGTGATGTTGAGAGTGTAGGCGCCTGTGCTAAAACTGCCGTGTTCGTGGACATCCCAAGTGTCAGCTTGTGTCAGTCCATAGGTAAAGCCTCTCACTGTGGCATTGCCGCCGCTTATGCCCACAATGGTACCGTTGCCGACAGCTTGTGACGGCGTTACATTGCTTGCGGACTGTGTGGTGAGATACACACCCGGGGAATAATACACGATAACGTCGTCCAAGATTGGTGTAGCAGTATCATTAGCAGTGTCAAATTGTGCCTGATAGTAAAAATTTCCGCCGGCCCAGTTTAAGCCCAGCAAATCAATGGAGCTTCCCTCGGCCAGATAATCACCCTGGGATAGGGTATCCCATTCGTTGACGGTGTTTGCCGAGTTTCTCCATGTGACGCCGTCCTGGCTGAATTGTACTTTGATGCCGGTATTTACAGGAATTAAAGAAGCTTTGTAGCCAAACTTGTTGATACTTTTAACACCTGCGCCCGATAACATATTGACAGAGGTGATGGTTCCCGTGGCAGAGTAGGTAGCTGCCATAGCCGGACGGGCAGACACAAAAAAAGAAATTAGAACTAAAAACAGTAAATACTTCATAACATATTTATGATAGCAGATTTTGGAAGTTATCTCTTGTTGCCATTTGCCAGCTGGCTTTTGGATACGTATCAGTCCATGCTTTGGGAGGCTTGGCTTTTTTATTCTGCCATTTGATTTCCCATCCAAAAAGCCGGCCGCCTTTGTCCTCAATCAAATCAATCTCCTGTTGGTCGTAAGTCCGCCAAAAATAGAGATTGGTTTTCCAGCCCGGCCCAAGCTGGGTCTTGTATTTTTCGGCGATGACAAAATTTTCCCACAGTTTACCCACATCATCCCTAAGACTTAGGCTATTTTGATTATTAATCAGGGCATTTCTGATACCTAAATCAAAAAAGTAAATTTTTCTGAGTTTTCCCAGTTCCTTCCGGAGATTGCCGGAATATGGAGAAAGTCTAAAAACAATAAAAGACTTTTCCAGAAGGGTAATATAATTAACAACTGTTTGTTTGCTAACCCCAACAAGTGTTGCCAACTCGTTATAGGACACTTCGTTGCCAATTTGTAAGGCCAAAGCTTGGGCCAGTTTAAGGACAACTTCCGAATTTTTGAAGCTGGTAAATGTTAATGTGTCCTTGAATAGGTAATTTTCTGCCAAATTTTTTACCCTAGCTGCCTTTTTGTCCATTCCGGCTGTTTGGTAAACGTCCGGATACAAACCGTAAATAAGCAAATTTTCCAGTTCGCGGTTAATTTCTAAGTTTGATTTTCCAGCTAAAATTTCCGAGTATGACAAAGGAAAGAGCCAGTAATCAATTGATCGTCCGGTCAAAGGTTCGTTGACCTCGTTGGCCAGCTCAAAAGAGGATGATCCGGTAGCAATAATTTGCTGGTTGGGGAAATTATCAGCCAGAAGTTTTAATTTTAAGCCGATATTTTTTATCCGCTGGGCCTCGTCAATAATTATTAATTTATTGTCACCAATGATAGTTTTTAGGGCAGTGGATGTGTTGGCTTCCCGTAATTTAACCAATACATCCTGTTCGTCACAATTGAGGTAGGTATAAGCTGAGGTAAGGCTTTTAGCCATAGATTTAACCAGAGTGGTCTTACCCACCTGTCTGGCTCCGTAGACGATAACCACTTTGCCGGTAAAAAGGCTGTTTTTGAGGCTGGTTTCGATACTTCGATGTATATACATGTCCCCATTATATATAAATTAGGCAACCTGTCAAGCCCAATTTAACCTTAATTAAAAAGTTATTTAACGAAAGTATCTTTATCGTAAAAAAGAAACTTTGCCCTTATCATTTTTCTAGTGTTCTATTCTTTTCAAAACCTCATTGCCGCCTATTACCAATGCCGGAAGAAGAAGCGATTAAAGCATTCATCGGCCAAGTTTGAATTTGATTTGGAAACTGAAATAACAGCCCTGGAGGTGCTTCTTAAAAGCCACACCTACAGGCCTTCGCCGTTTTCGGTTTTTGTGGTTACCGAGCCAAAAGTTAGGGAAATCTTTGCGGCGGCATTTTGTGACAGGGTAGTCCACCACCTTCTTTATAGCTTTTTACTTCCTGTTTTTGAACCCAAATTTATTTTTGATTCTTACGCTTGCCGAAAAAACAAGGGCGCGCATCAGGCGGTAAAAAGACTGTCAAAATTTTTAGAGAGGGGTAACATGTTTTTCTTGCAGGCCGACATCAAAAATTTTTTCTGCACCATCAAACATGACATCCTTTTTAATCTCATCCAAAGGCACGTATCTAACCCCAACATACTTTGGCTTGCAAAGACTATCATTGACTATGATTGTGCCAAAGATCCACTTAAAAAAGGCCAGCTTGCGCTTTTTTCCAAAGTGCCTGCACACAAGTCACTTTTTAATGCGCCGCTTGGGCGGGGACTGCCCATAGGCAACTTAACCTCTCAGTTTTTTGCCAATTTATATTTAAATGAGCAGGACCAATTTGTTAAACACAAGCTAAAGTGCAGATATTACATTAGATATGTGGATGATTTTATTATTTTGGATGAAAGTAGGGAAAAACTTTACCAAATAAAACAAAGCATAGAGGAGTTTTTACAGCAGAGGATGTTGTTAGAGCTGCACCAGAATAAATGGAGGATTGAAGACACCGAAAAAGGTATAGATTTTTTGGGCTATGTAGTTAAAAAAACACATATTTTGGTGAGAAAGCGTGTGATTAAAAATCTTAAAAAGAAACTATATCAATTTCAAAAAGATCCTACGGATCGTACTTATATTTTATCCTGTATCAATTCTTATTATGCCCATTTTAGGCATGCTGACAGCTACAAACTACGAAAAAGTCTTTGGAAAAAGCACTTTGGGGTGTTAAAAAATTTTTTACAACCGGCGGATGATTTTAAGTTTTTTAATACTACCTAGGGGCGGACCACCACACGAAACCCGTTATTGCTATTGGTATTGCTAGTGTTGTTGTTATTGACATTGGCACAACTGTTGTTGCCAAGTTTACGGGCATTGGTACCACTATTGGCAGCAGCCGCTTTTTAGCCTCCTCACTTTAAAACACTTAAAAAAACTGATCTCTGCCAAGGCAGGGTACAATTTTTTACTCAACTATCCCAAGTCAAAGACAAGGGGAAAGAGGCCGCAGTATTTGATGGCACACTTTGTATAGCAAAAGCTATACAAATTCCGGCCACGTTAACTTACCTTTAACCATCCACCGGTCATCTTACCTATCTCATCAACAAACTTGGAAAGCACTTCGTACTTTTTGTTGCTGATGATATTTAAAGAGTAGCATAAGCGGACATAAATTCTCAATCTGTCTATGTTTTGGCTAACTTTTTTTAAATGAGGAACTTTGTCTTGAACAGAGTTTGCTACTATAACCCAATCTAAAATCTCAAGTGAAGTTGTTTTTAGCCTTTCACCCAAATCATACTTGTATTCGCGCGGAAAATTATGTGTTTCCCGATAAATTCTAACCAAAAGATCGTAGGTTTTTTGAAAGATTAGTAAATGTGTGTGGTGTGCCATACCTTATAGTATACTTCAGAAAAAAATTTTCTCAAAAAAAGGAGCCAAATAATCAGATACTGCCTAGGGGCGGACCACCACACGAAACCCGTAATCGCCATAGGTACCGCTAGTGAAGTCGTAGAAATGGACATTGGCACAACTGTAGCCGCCAAGTAGACGGGCATTGGAACCACTACTGGCAGCAGCCGCCCATACGTAATTGACGTCGCCGTCATTGCAGGTTTTTTGGTTAACATAAAAAATGTTAGTTTGGTAACAACTTAACGGAATATCCAGGTTGGCGGAGGCTTCACATACAGCCCTGTAGTCACTGTTTACTGCACTATCACAGCCTGAGCCGTTACAATACGGCAGGGCTGATTTATTGCCGGTGGCGCCGGCCCAAGTTTTTAGGGCGGCATTGGTGGCCGTTACGTCAATACCCAAACATCCGTCACCGGTGCATAAATCACGCGTGCCGTCAAGGCAGTCGGATATGGCTAGGGCAGAGATCGAAGAATAGCCGGCCGAGCCGTTTTTGGAAGCGTCAATGTTAACGCCGTTTACATTTGAAACAATTTTATACCACTCACCGGCAGAAGCGGCCGTCATCCTGTCTTTTAGGGCAGTGGGAGTAGCCGCGCAGGTGTAAGCCCCCGGGTTGCCGGTATCATCTCCCGCGCCTTTATTCCATGATACACTGTCAGCCACTGTTTTTGACCAACAGGCAGAGCGGCCGTTTGAGGTATACCAATACCAGCCCGGGATAGAATTGCAATTGCACTCTGTTAACATGGTCCATGTTGATTCAGCCAGTTTTACCTGCCCGCCACACACGGTGGCGTTAGTTTTGGTGGCTATTTTTTGTGGAGTGTCAAAAGTGTCACTAACTGACAGGGAAGCCGCGCGGACAATTGCGTACCCCATGGTCAGCGCCAGTATCCCAACACTCAAGGTTGCTATGCGGAGGGCTGTTTTCTTTTTTAGCATCTATTCTATTCAAGCAAATTTGGGGGGTAAATGCAACAGGGGTGGGGGAGCGGGGAGCGGGGAGCGGGGAGCGGGGAGCGGGGAGCGGGGCCAGACCCCGAGCGGGGTCTGGCCCCGGCCCCAGGGAGGCCTGAACTCCGAGCGGGGTTCCGAACGGGGCGAGACCCAAACTCTAGGCAAACTGGAAATTACCTACTTGAAAATAACAATATTCGTTGTACAAATATTTGTTATATGCCAAGTACCAACGCAGTTAAAAAATATTTAAAGGGCGGGATCTACCACGTTTACAACCGTGGAAATAATAAGGATCTGATCTTTTTTTATGAGGAAGACTACTTGTTATTTAAATATCTACTTTTTCGGTATTTAACTAAGCCGACTAATGGCAAAAAAATTCAGAATTATTCAGGGGCGATTAAACTGCACGCATTTTGCTTAATGCCCAACCATTTTCACATGATACTCGAACAGTTAGGAAACAAAACAATGTCGGGGTTTATGAAAAGTTTACTTGTAAGTTACTCGCTGATTGTAAATGGCAAGCACAAAAGGGTAGGGCATGTATTTCAGGGAGTGTACAAAGCGAGATTGTTAGCTACAGATGCGGATCTGATGACTGTTTCAAACTACATTCACTTAAACCCGGTCGAGTTAGGAAAAGATCCCACAGGATATCTATATTCAAGCTACCGTTATTATCTTGATACCAACAAAGACTGCGAGTTTCTCACTAAAGACAAGCTATGTAAATATGTGCCAGGATTGACATCGATCGGGGCCAGACCCCGCTCGGGGCTTCGCCCCTAGTACCTCACCGCTCCTCCTGTATAAAGATCCCGGACTTGGGTGGCGGTGAG
>Ga0172374_1001823_pt1 | contig 13977 bp, 9 predicted proteins | sample LakKiv3m_FD_114536 | JGI IMG/M metagenome (GOLD analysis project Ga0172374, IMG submission 114536) | Freshwater microbial communities from Kabuno Bay, South-Kivu, Congo - kab_092012_10.3m | ecosystem: Environmental > Aquatic > Freshwater > Lake | place: Democratic Republic of the Congo... | reverse complement strand
TGGAGATGGCAGAACGCGTTGAAGCGATTCGTCAAAAGTTAAATCAATACGGGTATGAATATTATGTGCTCGACCGACCGAGTGTCCCGGATGCGGAATACGATCGTCTCATGAACGAATTGATTGAAATCGAGACGGACTATCCGGAACTCCGGAGTCCGGATTCCCCGACGCAACGGGTCGGCGGCGTCCCGCTCGATGCGTTCGTCAAAGTGACACACGACACGCCGATGCTGTCGCTCGGGAACGTCTTCTCCAAAGAAGAACTCGTCGAATGGGTCGAACGGATCGTGAAAGATCTCGGCTACAGTCCATTGTTCGTCGCCGAGCTCAAGTTTGACGGACTCGCCGTATCACTGAAATACGAAGACGGACGGTTCGTCCGCGGTGCGACGCGCGGTGACGGGACGACCGGGGAAGACATCACGCAGAACCTGAAGACGATTCGCTCGATTCCGCTCCGGTTGAATGAAGACGTCACGTTCGAGGTGCGCGGTGAGGCGTACATGCCGAAACGGTCGTTCGAACATTTAAACGACGAGCGGGAACGCCTCGGCGAACCGCTATTCGCCAACCCACGTAATGCGGCGGCAGGCTCGCTCCGACAGCTCGACTCGAAAATCGCGGCGTCGCGGAACTTGGCGTTCTTCGCCTATGGGCTCGTCTCGACGGACGACCTCGTCGCCTCGCATGACGAGTCGCTCGCGTATTTGCACCGGCTCGGGATTGCCGTCAGCCAAGAATACACGACGTGTCATACGGCCGATGAACTATGGGACTATATTGAAACGTATGTGACGAAGCGGTCCGAACTGCCGTACGAGATTGACGGCATCGTCATCAAAGTCGCAGCCTACGAAGAGCAAGAACAGCTCGGCTTCACGGCGAAGAGTCCGCGTTGGGCCGTCGCGTATAAGTTCCCGGCCGAGGAAGTCGTGACGACGATTGAAGACGTCGACTTCAGTGTCGGACGGACCGGGAAAGTCACGCCACGCGCACGGTTCGCACCGGTCTCGGTCGCCGGGTCGACCGTGACGTATGCGACGCTCCATAACGAGGACTTCATTGTAGAGAAGGACCTTCACATCGGGGACCGCGTCGTCATCAAGAAAGCCGGGGACGTCATCCCGGCCGTCGTCTCGGCGCTCGTCAGTGAGCGGACCGGGGAGGAGACCGAAATCGTCTTCCCGACCCATTGTCCGGCCTGTGAATCTGAACTCGTCCGGTTAGAAGGGGAGGCGGACCATCGTTGCGTCAACCCGGAATGTCCGGCCCAACTGCTCGAAGGGCTGATTCATTTTGTATCACGCCCGGCGATGAATATCGATGGGCTCGGCGAGAAAGTGATCACGCAACTTCATGCGTCTGACCTCGTCCATAACGTGGCCGACCTGTATCGCCTTGACCGAGAGGCGTTGCTCGCGCTCGACCGGATGGGCGAGACGTCGGTGACGAATCTGCTCGCGGCAATCGAACAATCGAAACAGAACTCGCTCGAGCGTGTCTTGTTCGCGCTCGGCATCCGTCTTGTCGGACAAAAAGCGGCCGTGTTGATTGCGGAACGGTTCGAGACGATGGAAGCGGTCATGGAGGCATCGGTCGACGAATTGACGTCCATCGATGGTATCGGTACGAAGATGGCTGAATCAATCGTCTTATACTTCGAGAAGCCGGAAGCGCGTGACCTCGTCCGCGACCTCGGAGCGGCAGGGGTCAACCTGACGTTCAAAGGTGCGAAACGACCGGTCGACGCCGATGCGCCACTCGCCGGAAAGACGGTCGTCTTGACCGGGAAACTACATGAGATGACGCGTGGCGAGGCCGGGAAGCATCTCGAACTGCTCGGTGCGAGCGTCACAGGAAGCGTCAGCAAGAACACCGACCTCCTCGTCGCCGGCGAGAAGGCAGGCTCGAAACTGACGAAAGCCGAGTCGCTCGGCATCGAAGTGTGGGATGAGGCGGCATTGCTCGCCTTCTTAGCCGACCAATCGTGAACGAGGTCCTCCTGAGGGAGGGCCTTTTTTTCATTGACCTGATTTTTAAATGTTTCCGGTCGTGAGCAGGTTCGCACCGTCAACGGACGGGTAATGATTAGTATCTACAAATACTTTTCGACACCAAGACCCTACACCACGACTCGCGCACACTCATCCTCCATCCCTCTCCCGTGCCGGAGCGTGTCACCGCAGACGTTCGTCACACCTTAGAGGAGGGGACCATCATGCAACGCACCAACCGACGTTTCATCGCACTCATCACATTCGTCCTCGTGTTGATTGGCATGTGGGCACCGCATGGAAGTTACGCGAACACGCCGATGACACCGACACCAATTTATGCACAAATTGATTTGAGCCCCGAAGAAATCGAAGCGTATGATGACGCGAGCCTCATCTACGCGGACGTCACGTATTACGGGGCGCGTGAGACGTCAACGATTTGGCGGTTCATGATTGATGAGACAGAGGTCGACTTGACGACAATCGATCAAGTTACCTTGTATGACAAAGCCGGTGTTCCTTATTCATTTCCGAACGCCGTCTATGCGTTTCAGATGGAGGAGCTTGCAGGGGAGTCGAGCGAACCGGGTGATGACGGGACAGAGACGGTTCCGGACGTCGATACTCCGGTCGAGCCTCCGCTCGTTGAGCCGGAACCATCACCAGAAGAACCAGTCACCGAAGAAGTGACCGCACCTTCCGTTACCCCAGCAGTTGCTATCAATCAATTAGTACTCGGTGCCGACGGGCCGATCGAGCGTGTGTTAAGCGGAGATTTGGTGACGTATCGGCTCGTCATCGAGGTGACGGGTGCTCCGATTGAGAACTTGTCTGTGACCGACACGGTGCCCGAAGCGTTGACCGTCGTCGCGGATTCGGTCGAAGTACTCGGCCCGGAAGGCTCGGTCGCTCCAACGACTGTGAGCGGACCGCCTGCCTTTAATTGGACGTTCCCAACGATACCGGTCGGGACGACGACGATTCAGTTCGACACGTTCGCACCAGATGTGACGAGTGAGACCGTCGTGACGAATACGTTCTGCATCGGCGTCGAAGATGAGACAGTGCCACCAGCTTGTACGGAGGCGAACGTCACGGTCGTAGCGAACGAGACGATCGGCCTCGAGGTCGGCAAAGAAGCGAACATTGACCAAGCCGTCGTCGGCGGGATGATCCCGTATACGTTCGTCATCGAGAACACAGGTGAGACGGCGCTCACAATCACATCCATCGAAGATGAGTTCTTTAGCGGCGACATCGACACCGAGGCGGTCGACACGTTCAATGCCAACATCCGCGAGCGTTTATTGGCACTCGTCGGCGATGACGGGCTGCTCGCCGGAGAACGGGTCGAGACGACCGTCAACTTAGCGATTCCTAGCGATTACGACCGGACCAACGCCCCTGAAATCGGGAACGTGTTCCGCGTCGCGGCGACCGATGCTTTCGGTCGGGTCATCGATGCGGAGAGCCAACAGATCGTCTTATTGAATCAAGCCGACTTCACCGTCACGAAGACGGCGCGTCCCGAAGTGGTGCATCCTGGTGAGGCGATTCGCTATACGTATACGATCACGAACACGTCGAACGTCACGTTGTACTTCGTCGACGTCCGTGACGAATGGACGAGCGGGGCGTTGACGGTGAAGGAACAGCGCGAGACGACCGAGACGCTCCGAGACGGCATGCGTGCCCTGGCTGAAGTCGAGAACGGACTCGTCCCCGGCGAAGAAGTCGTGCTCGAGATGGAGAAAGTGCTCTTGCCCTCTTATGATGTGCGGGCCGGTGCGGTGCTCACGAACCGGACGACGTTCATGTTCGAAGTCAACCGTGAGGCGCGCGTGTCACGCGCGGCGGAGGCGACCGTGCACGTGAAGCAACATATTCCGAAGCCGGACGCCGATGACCGTGATGACCAAGATGAATCGGTCTATGTGCCGGAACCAACGACTCCGGTGACGCCAGACCAGGCGACCCTCCCGATGACCGGCACGACGAAAACATGGGCAACGGTACTCGGTCTCGTCTTGATCGTGCTCGGCCTCCTGTTCTTGACGCATCGACGTCGTCCATCCATGAAAGCGTGACGTGGAAACCCTTCAACGCCAGTTGAAGGGTGTTTTGCTGTGAATTAGCACTGATTCCGGTTCGACACTTTTTTCAACGGACGATTTTGTTATAATGGACGAAGTGTAACGAATCGATTCATTAAAGGAGTTCAGACATAGATGAAATGGAAACAATTGATTATCCCAACACTCGCCGCGACCGTTTTTCTCGGCGGGTGCTCGATGAAAATCCCGATGGGGGAAGAAGAAGTCACACCGACAGGCGAAGAGACGGCAGCTGAAGGGGTCACTCAAGCGATTGAGGCGCGCGATTCGTATTACCAGATGGTCATTCCGTTCAAACCGGCGGCGGCTCGAGGACTGGCTCAACGTCAAGTCAGCTCATCGCTCGAACTCGAAGAAGTGGAGCTCGGCCTCATGCGTCATTCGACCGGCGCGTTCGACCCGGAGAAGTACGCCTATCAAGAAGGACAGCTGTTGACGAGTGAAGACGTCTCGCGTCTGCTTGGCCGTAAAGACAAGACGTCGGAAGGACTCGTCCCGCTCAACCCGGCGTATGCGAACGGGACGGCCGAAGTGGCCGAAGATCAGTTCGTCGAGGCGAATCAACAATCGCCGCTTTATTTGGCATCGCTCGTCGAGCAAAACTATATGACGAAAACGGATAGTGGGTATCAACTCGGCGGTGTGTCGTTCGCCTTGATTTTGAATCAAGAGTACGTGTTCCAAGCGCCGAACTTCGGTCCGACGTATACGGAAAAACTCGATGAGAAGAAAGTCATCGCCGAAGGCGAACGCATGGCGAATGAGCTCGTCGCCCAGTTGCGGAAGCGCGAGGACTTTAAAGACCTCGACATCAACGTCGCCTTGTACATGAAAGCGCCGCAAGGTTCACCGACCCCAGGAAACTATATCAAATCGGCATTCGTCGGCTCAGCTGATGAAGTGACGGCGAACGACTGGACGGCCATCGATGAGACGTACTATTACTTCCCGTCTGCCCAGGCGACGACGGAAGTACGCGACGATGCCCAAAAGTTCTCTCTCTTCAGTGACCGAATCGCCGATGTGTTCCCGGATTTCAGCGGGATGATCGGGAAAGGGTTCTATCAGAACGGGGACTTGTCACGAATCGAAATCGACATCCCGATCCAGTTTTATAGCCGGGCCGAGCTCGTCGGGTTCACCCAGCACGTCGTCGGTCTGCTTGAGAACCGGTGGGAGTACAACCGCAACGTACCGGTCCGCATCAACGTCACTTCACTCGGTGGCGAACAAGAAGTGACCATCGTGTTCGAAGAAGGCATGGACAGTCCGAAAGTATATTTCTAAGCGCAAGAAGGCATCGTGATGAAACGAATGCCTTCTTTTTTACGTATGCTAAGTAACGAGGAAAATCTTTGACCTTCTTTGACCAAATCGGTAGAATAGACTTAACAGAATCGGGAAAGGGATAGGTGAGGTGAAACGAGATGGCAAAAAACTATTATGACGTCCTTGGCGTGCCGAAACAGGCGTCCGACCAAGACATTAAACGAGCATATCGAAAACTGGCAAAACAATACCATCCGGATGTGAACAAAGATCCGGGCGCACAGGACAAGTTCAAAGCAATCCAAGAAGCGTTCGACGTGCTGAGCGATCCCGATAAGAAAGCGAACTATGACCGCTATGGCAGTCCAGAAGGACCGACGTTCGGCGGCGGGACTTACAGCGGCGACGGATACGGGGAAGGATCGGCCCAGTTCGAAGACTTGTTCCGCCAGTTTGGCGGCGGGTCACGGACGACGTCACGGACGTTCGGGTTCGAGGACATGTTCGGTAGCTTCTTTAACCAGGCTGTCGAAGAAGACCTCGACGAGACGGTCCGCGTCAACGTCCCACTCAGTCAATTGACGTCCGACTCCAAAGTGAGCCTACGTCTCCAATCGGGAACGGTCAACGTGAAAATCCCGCAAGGTGCCCACGAAGGTCAAAAGTTGCGGCTCAAAGGCAAGAGCAGCAAGGTCGGACAAGCGGGTGACCGCGGCGACGTCTACGTCGAGCTCCACTTCACTGATGACGATACGTACCGCCGGGAAGGGGCGAACGTCATTACCGTCAAACGGTTGCGTCCGCTCGCTTTCCTCGACGGCACCGAAGTCGTCGTGGCGACACTCGATGGCGGCCGGGTCAAACTGAAAGTGAAACCGGGGTCACGTCCGGGTCAACGGATGCGCATCCCGGGGCGCGGGTTCATGACCGCCTCGAAAGTCCGGTCGGACCTATTCGTGCAACTCGAAGTCGATTTGCCGCTAGATGCCGCCCACCGGTCTGTTTACGAACAACTCGAACGCTGAGCCTAAGGAGGAAGCAGAATGGATTTCAATCGATTTACCGATAAAGCACATGAAGGCATCGTCAGCTCGCAGGCGCTTGCGAAGCAGTACCACCATAGCGAGATGAACGAATGGCACGTCTTGGCATCGATGATTTCACAAACGGACGGCATCGCGCCGTTGCTACTGCAAAAAATGGAGCTGAGCGTCGCCGATATCGAGGCCGAGGTCGCGATGGCACTCAAGAACGCGCCGAAGCTGCAGACGCCGACGACGCCGATGATCTCGGCCTCGCTTTTGAACGTGTTGACGACGGCAGAACGGGAAGCGACCGGCATGAGTGACGAGTACGTCTCGGTCGAGCACGTCCTGCTCGGGATCATCATGAACAAGAGCCAAGCGCAGAGCATGCTCGAACGTAAAGGTGTGACCGAAGAGAAGCTGCGTGAGGCGCTCGTCGCCGTCCGCGGCAACCGTCGCATCACATCGAAGTCGCCGGAAGCGACGTATGACGTCTTGACGAAATATGGTCGCGATTTGATTCAAGAAGTGAAGACCGGCAAAATCGATCCCGTCATCGGGCGCGATAGTGAGATTCGCCGTGTCATCCGCATCTTGAGCCGGAAGACGAAAAACAATCCGGTCTTGATCGGAGAGCCGGGTGTCGGGAAGACGGCGATCGTCGAAGGGCTCGCCCAACGCATCGTTCGCGGCGATGTCCCGGAAAGCTTGAAAGATAAGACGATTTTCAGCCTCGACATGAGTTCGCTCGTCGCCGGGGCCAAATATCGCGGTGAATTCGAAGAACGGCTCCAAGCCGTCTTGAACGAGGTGAAAGAGGCGGAAGGCAAAATCATCCTCTTCATCGACGAACTGCATACGATTGTCGGGGCCGGCAAGTCCGAAGGGGCGATGGATGCCGGGAACATGCTCAAACCGATGCTCGCCCGCGGTGAACTCCACTGTATCGGTGCGACGACGCTTGATGAGTATCGCCAATATATCGAGAAGGACCCGGCACTGGAACGCCGCTTCCAACAAGTGCTCGTCGACGAACCAGACGTCGAGGACACGGTGTCGATCTTGCGTGGGTTGAAAGAACGCTTCGAGATTCACCACGGCGTCCGCATTCACGACAACGCGCTCGTCGCGGCGGCCGTGTTATCGAACCGCTATATCACCGACCGGTTCATGCCGGACAAGGCGATCGACCTCGTCGACGAGTCGTGCGCGATGATTCGGACGGAGATGGAATCGATGCCGGCCGAGCTCGATGAACTCGTGCGCCGTGTCATGCAACTCGAGATCGAGGAGGCGGCTTTGAAGAAAGAAAGTGATGACGCCTCGAAGAAACGGCTCGACGTGCTCCAACAAGAGCTCGCCTCGATGCGGGAACAGTCCGATGCGCTCCGCCTCCGTTGGGAGAACGAGAAAGAGTCGACGCACCGCGTTCAACACATCCGAGGCGACTTGGAGAAAGTGAAACTCGAACTGCAAGAAGCCGAGAGTCGCTACGACTTGAACCGGGCCTCGGAACTCAAATACGGACGCATCCCAGAACTCGAGCGTGAACTTGCGGAAGCGGAACGGCTCGCTGGCTCTGTGACGCGTGAACTCGTGCGCGAAGAAGTGACCGAGGAAGAGATCGCCGAGGTCGTCTCGAAGTGGACAGGCATCCCGGTGATGAAATTGACCGAAGGGGAACGCGATAAGCTGCTCAATCTCGAGACGGTGCTTCATCAACGCGTCTTCGGACAAGACGACGCGATTCGCCTCGTCAGTGACGCCGTCATTCGGGCCCGGGCCGGCATTAAAGACCCGAACCGCCCGATTGGGTCGTTCCTCTTCCTTGGACCGACCGGTGTCGGGAAGACCGAACTCGGGAAAGCGCTCGCCGAGGCGATGTTCGATTCAGAAGACCATATCGTTCGTCTCGACATGAGCGAGTATATGGAGAAACACGCCGTGTCGCGTCTCGTCGGGGCGCCTCCCGGTTATATCGGCTATGAGGAAGGCGGCCAGTTGACGGAAGCGGTCCGCCGCAACCCGTACTCGGTGCTCTTGCTCGATGAGGTCGAGAAAGCGCATGCGGATGTATTCAACATCTTGCTGCAACTGCTCGATGATGGTCGCTTGACCGACTCGCACGGCCGCGTCGTCGACTTCAAGAATACGATCGTCATCATGACGTCGAATATCGGGGCCGACATTTTGCTCGAGGCGGCGAAGGACGGCGTCATCGATGAGGCGGAAGAACGTCAAGTCATCGAACGGCTCCGTCGCCACTTCCGGCCCGAATTTTTGAACCGGGTCGATGAGACGATTCTGTTCCACCCGCTCACCCGGGCCCAAATCGGCCAAATCGTCGAGAAAGCGGTCGCGCGCATGGGCAGTCGCTTGACGGCGCGCTCGATTCGAATCGAGATTACGGATGCCGCGAAAGTGTTCATCGCCGACGAGGCGTATGAGCCTCAGTTCGGGGCCCGTCCGATCAACCGGTACGTGCAACGGACGATTGAGACGAAACTCGCCCGCAGTATCCTCGCCGGAGACATCGAGGACGGCCAGACGGTCGTCATTGACGTCGAGAACGACGAGTTGACGCTTCGTCCCGCGACGGTGACGCATTAAACAACGAAAGAGCGCTGGCTGATGCCGGCGCTCTTTGTTTAGGTGGTCGGTGCGGGTTGATAGGTGCAGTACGGCTCCTCGGCCTTATAGTCGCCGGTGACGGCGTACGCCCGAGCCCGCGAACCGCCGCAGACGTAACGATACTCGCAGTAGCCGCATTTGCCGTGATGGGTGTCGGGGTCACGGAGCGACCGGAAGACGGGATGATGCCGATAGATGTCGGCGAGCGGCATATGTTTCACGTTGCCGCACGTGATCGGTAAAAACCCGGACGGTTGCACGTCGCCCGTGTGCGAAATGAACACGAAGCCGTTGCCGTCATTCGTGCCGCGCGGGGCCTTGGCGAGGTCGTCATGCGGATGGCCGATGGGTGGCAGGCCCTCGTCTTTTCGTCGCTGATTCTCTTGCCGGGCGATGCGCCGATAAAACTGGGCCTCGGTCGTCGAGATGATGAACGGGACGTGCTCTTGCAACGCGAACGCCCAGCGCAACACGTCCTCGTGATGTTCCGGGGAGATCGGTTGCAAGAGCGACCCGCGACCGGTCGGTACGAGGAAGAACAGCGTCCACACCGACACGCCGAGCTCGCCGACGAGTTTGGCGATTTCCGGGAGTTGGTCGACGTTATATTCCGTGACCGTCGTATTGATTTGGAACGACATGCCTTCTTCCCGGAAGTAGGAGATGCCGCGCAGCGTCCGCTCGAAACTGCCGCGCGTGCCGCGGAAATAGTCATGCGACTTGGCGTCCGGACCGTCGAGCGAGAACGCCCAACGTGTCAATCCGGCATCTTTCGCCCGTTTGACGGCGTCATGGGTCATGCGCGGCGTCGCCGATGGGGTCATCGAGACGCGCATCCCGAGCGAGGCGGCGTATTCCGTCAGCTCGAACAAGTCTTCGCGCATGAGCGGGTCGCCCCCGGTGAAGACGAGAATCGGGTTGTCCATCGCGTGGATGTCACGGATGAGCGCCTTACCTTGCGCGGTGTCAAGCTCACCCGGATATCGATGGAACTGGGCCTCGGCCCGGCAATGGACGCATGACAGCGCACAGGCACGTGTCACTTCCCAAATGACGATGAACGGATTCTCGTTGTAGTCGATTCGTTTCATACGGACACCGCCTGTCTTGCCATGATGCGGGTGACAGCCTGTTTGGCCGAGTCGACGCAGTCCGGGAGACCGACGCCGTGCAAGATCGCCCCGCAAGCTTCGATGCCGTCGAGGGAGGACATCGTCTCCTCGAACGCCCGCACGTATTGTTTATGGCCGACCTCATACTGCGGCATCGTGTCGACGTGCCGCTCGACTTTCGTGAAGAGGGGCGTGCCGACGTGTTGGATTTTCCGAAGCTCACCGAGCGCGAAGGCAGCGACCGTCTCGTCGGACTCTGCCAACAAGTCGGGCACGAACGCGGAGCCGATATAGACGCGTAACAGCGCCTTGTTGTCGGGCGCCATATGCGGCCATTTCTTATGCATCCAGCTACAAGCGGTCAAGGCGTTGCCTTCACCTTTGGCGATGACATAGCCCGTCCCGTCGAGTGCCGCGACGTCTGCTTTCTCGAACGCCGCGAGCACGGTGATGGAAGACGTGCGTTTCAATGCCGACAACCGTTCTGCTTCCGGGAGACCGAGGAGCGGGCCGAGCGCGTTCGGCGAGGTCGCTAACACGATGCCGTCAAACGACTCGACCGCCCCGTCCTCGAGCACGACTTCATGGGGACGGACAGCCGCGACCCGTGTCTCGAGACAGAGGCGGTCAATCGACGGACGGAGCGCTTCGATGAGGACGCCGAGCCCTTGTCCGAGCGCTAGAAACTTTCCGGCCTCGCGCGGTTTGACACCGGCTTGAACGGGCGGCGTCAATGCTTTCATACCGAGAATCAGGCTGCGTGTTTTCTGTTCAATCGTGATAAACTGAGGGAAAGTAGACTCGATACTCATATCGTCGAGCGTACCATTGTAAATCCCGGACAAAAGCGGTTCAATCATCGCCTCGACGACTTCTGACCCAAGCCGGGCCCGAAAGAACGTGTCGAGCGAGATATCGGATCCCGCATAGACGCGGGGCAGCACGAGGTCCAGGCCGGCGCGGAGTTTGCCGCGCCACGTGAATAGATCCGTCTTGACCATCGGCCAGAATTTGGTCGGGATGCCCATGACCGAACCGGCGGGCATCTGCCGCAGTCGGTTCCGGACGTAAATGTACGACGTCCCGGTCATCGACCGGACGAGATCGTCGTCTAGCCCGAGTTCGGTAATCAGGTCGGTCAAGGTCGGCTTCCGGGCCATATACCCGTCCGGCCCGCATTCTAAGACGAACCCGTCACGATAGACGGTTTTGATTTTTCCGCCGATTCGATCGCTTGCTTCATACAATGTGACGTGCGCGCCTGCCTGTTTGGCGTAGTAGGCGGCGGCCATGCCCGTAAGCCCTCCACCGATGATTGCAATCTTGTTCAAACCACTCACCCATTTCTATGTAGTATTCCTACTAACGGTACCGAGAATGTTGACGTAGACATAGGATAAGTCTCACACGGTTCTAGACAAATTCGTCACGATTGGAAGGAGGACCACTCATGGTTTGGTTCGGGATAACGGCGGTGGTCGTCATCGTCGGCATCATCGCGTTCATCGTCTCGATGAATCGGCACGGCGAGAAACTCGAAGGGGACGAGGACAGCCCGCCGGTCTTGTGGGCCGACGAGGAATGGTATAAGCCGGACAAGGAAGACGGTCCACTTGATGGTTAACCGTCTGCAAATATGTTAAGATGACCCGGGTAAAAACTATCGGACATGAGGTGATTGGATGAACGTATTGGAACAGCAGTTGGCGCATTTGGTCGACGAGTGTCGTCCGTACACAGCACAAGGAAAAGTCGCCGACTATATTCCGGAGCTCGCGCATGTACAAGATGATTTGCTCGGCGTGGCGATTTGCCTACCTGATGGTTCTTATATTCATGCGGGGGACGTCCATCATAAATTCACGATTCAAAGCGTGTCGAAAGCGTTGACGCTCTGTTACGTCTTGATGGAGTTCGGGGAAGATTACGTGTTCTCGAAAGTCGGCATGGAACCGACGGGTGATGCGTTCAACTCGATTGCCAAACTTGAAGAGACGGTGCCATCGAAACCGCTCAATCCGATGATCAACGCCGGGGCGCTCGCGGTCACGAGCATGATTTTGGGGGATACGGCGGAGCTGAAAATCTATCAGTTCCGTCAATTTTTGGCGACGTTGCTCGATGTTCCGGTCGAGGAAGTCACATACAACGAAAAAGTCGCCCGCTCGGAATACGAGACGACCGACTTGAACCGGGCCTTGCTCTATTTTATGCGCCATCACGGAATCGTCGAAGGCGATGTCGATGAGATTATCGATGTGTATACGAAACAGTGTGCCATCGAAATCGATTGTTTTGACTTGGCTCGCATCGGCCGGATTCTATCCGGTAACGGCGAAGACCCGGTGACAGGCGAGGAATTGATTCCGCGTCGCGTCGTCCGTATCGTCAAAGCCATCATGACGACGTGTGGGATGTACGACGCATCGGGTGAATTTGCCGTCCGTGTCGGCCTGCCCGGAAAGAGCGGGGTGTCGGGTGCGATTCTCGCGACCGGCAAGCATGAGCTCGGATTGAGTGATGTCGGCTTTGGGATTTTCGGTCCCGCCCTCGATTCAAAAGGGAACTCGATTGCCGGGATGAAGTTGCTTGAACTGCTCGTCGAACGCTACACGTCTCGTTAAAGCTTGATGGCATCGACCGATTCATCGAGCCGGGTGTGCAATTGCTGGACGACTTGTTCATAGTCGTCGGTCAAAGCAGCGGGTGGCGTGAAATCGGTCCAACGCAACAACAGCTGATGCCGATCATTCATGTCACCAAGTTCGGTCTGGAGTCGCTTCAGCTTTTGAACGTGGTCTTTTGAGGCGCTCGGCTCATAGTTCAATAAGTACTCATTCAAATAGCGCTCCCGCTTCACGGCGAGCCTGACTTTGTGGAGGGTATCGAGCCGGTCGGTCCGTTTCGTCGCTTCGTGATGGGTCTCGATGCGGCGCTTGCGGTCGTCTTTGGCTTTCTCGAGAAAGGTTGCCGCGTCTTGTTTGCGAAAGGCACGGAACAGCTGCCCGCCGATGAAGCGCCGGACTTGCTGGTCGAGCGAAGGCGTCATTTTTTCGGTCACACGCGCTTTCAAAAGCGTGCGGTCTTTGGCCCGTTGCGCTTCCACATGGTCAGTGAAAGCTTGGTCAAGTTCGGTCTCGACGGCAAGTCCTTCAAGGAGGACATCGCCGTCACGCACCGCACCAAGCGCCTCCATCAACTGCTTCAATTGGCGATACGTCGAAGGTTTCGTGTCGTACAATTGGATGAACGTCAATAGCTTGCGCAGATGGACCCGGGCTTGGTGGATATCTTCGCTATTTTGGAATGTCAGCGCCTCAGTCATGTAATGATTGAACGTGTTCCACGTCTCTAGTAGCTCATATTTTAATTTTTCCGCATTCCGTTGATTCATTCTAATTTTTCCTTTCTGAAATGAGATGAGGTTGTCCATGTATCAAACACATTCACTAAATGAAAAAATCAAACTGTTCTTCACCATCTTCTTCCCGATTTTGGTGACGCAAGTGTCGTTTTACTTAATCAGCTTTTTTGACACGGTCATGTCGGGCCGGGCCGGCGCCGTCGATTTGGCGGGTGTCGGGGTCGGGTCAAGTTTATGGATGCCGGTATATACGGGGTTGAGCGGCATCTTGCTCGCTGTCGCACCGATTGTCGCCCAGGCGCTCGGAGCCCGCAATATCCAACAGATTCAACGGACGCTGTACCAAGGCGTATACTTAGCGATCGGTCTGAGCATCGCGACGCTCGTCCTCGGCTTTTGGCTCGTCCCGACGGCTGTCGACGGCATGGGACTGAGTGAGGAAGGGAAACGGATTGCCAAAGG
>Ga0172374_1001820_pt1 | contig 13990 bp, 16 predicted proteins | sample LakKiv3m_FD_114536 | JGI IMG/M metagenome (GOLD analysis project Ga0172374, IMG submission 114536) | Freshwater microbial communities from Kabuno Bay, South-Kivu, Congo - kab_092012_10.3m | ecosystem: Environmental > Aquatic > Freshwater > Lake | place: Democratic Republic of the Congo... | reverse complement strand
TGGTTCCTGGTCCATCGTAGGGAATTGCTCGATCAGACCGTCGAAACGTTCCGGCAGTTCGAAATCCCGCTGCAGACCATCCATATAGGTATGGTTGGAACGGTTGCGAACCACCTGGACCGCTGGCCGGCGCCCGATTTCATCGTGTTCGATGAGTGCCATTTCAGCATGGCGGCGACGTGGCAACGGATTATACAGGCCTTCCCGGATGCGTTTATCGCAGGACTAACTGCGACGCCCTGCAGGCTGGACGGGAAACCACTCGGAGCGACGTATGACGCGCTTGTGGAGGGCATATCGACGCGGGAGCTCATAGACCTTGGATACCTGGCCCCGTACCGATATTATGCGCCTGCTGTGGCTGATCTGTCAGGACTGACAAAACGGGGAGCGGATTTCGACCCGGAGAAAGCAACAGATATTTTATCGACGCGGGCGGTATTCGGGGATGTGATACAGCATTACCGGACCTACGCGGACGGCATGCAGGCAATCTGTTACTGCGCAACGATACGGCACTCGGAGCGGATGGCAAAGGAATTTCAGGAGGTTGGTATCAATGCGGTGCATTTCGATGGAGGAACCCCGAAAGCCGAACGGACAGAAATCGTCAGGCGATACCGGGCGGGAGAAATATGGATTCTGTGTAACGTCGATCTGATCTCGCATGGGTTCGACTGCCCGGATTGTGAGTGTTGCATATTGCTCCGACCGACTATGAGCACGGCCCTTAATCTGCAGCAGTCCATGCGCTGCATGCGGCCCGCACCGGGGAAAACAGCCGTTATTCTGGATCATGTGAATAATTATACACGGCATGGCCTGCCCGACGAAGAGCGGGAATGGAGCCTCGAAGGGCGGTTGAAAGCACGCCGGGAATATGACGCCGATGGCCGGCTATCCGTCAGGCAGTGCAGGGAGTGCTTCGGGACGTATGAAAGCAAGCTCGGGAAGTGTCCGTATTGCGGGGCGGCGCCAGTGCTGACGAAGCAGGAGATAAAAAACATTAAAAATATTCGGCTGGAGGAAGTCAAGGAACAACGCCGGACGCAGGCCGCACAGGCGGTCGCAGAGATAAGCGGCCCGAATGAATGCAGGAACATCAGTGAACTGTTCGCGCTGGCAAAGAAGAAGGGGTACAAGCCCGCGTGGGCGTACGTGCAGGCGAAACGGAGGGGGTGGCTGCGATAAATAAAGAAACCATTTTGCAAAACAAGATAAGAATCGCTTTATCAGAATACGGCGTTGTGTTCCGCACGAATGCCGGACGTTGTTGGGCTGGCACGGTCGTATATGACCCACAGCGCAAACAAAACATTCTCATCAATCTGCGCCCGGTTACTCTACTTGCGCCCGGATTCAGCGACTTACTTTTCGTCGGACAAGACCGTGTCGGGTTTATCGAGGTGAAACGTCCGGGCGAAAAACCACAACCAGACCAAGAAAACTTTCTTGACCGTATGAAATCGCTCGGGCACATCGCCGGCATAGCGCACTCAGTGGAAGAAGCGAGGGGGATTGTGGGTGGAGCTCTATAACGACCATTTCCAAAACTACAAGCGTTATAACATCCCGAAAGCGCAACTTATTATTGCGGATATACCGTTCAATATTGGCGCAAACGCCTACGCATCCAGTCCGTCATGGTACAAGGACGGCGACAACAAGAAGGGTGAAAGCGAGCTGGCGAAAAAGAGCTTCTTTGATACCGACAAGGATTTCAGGGTTCCCGAGTTCATGCACTTCGTAAATAAGATGCTCAAAAAGGAGCCGAAGGAAAAGGGACAGGCCGGGTGTATGATCGTTTTTTGTGAGTTTGAACAGCAATTCATGCTCATAAACGAGGGGGAGAAGTACGGCTTCCCGAATTACATTAACCTGGTTTTCCGCAAGAACTATTCGGCGCAAGTGTTAAAGGCAAACATGAAGATCGTAGGGAACTGCGAATATGCCGTTTTACTATACCGGGACAAGTTGCCCAAATTCAACAACGGCGGGAAGATGGTTTTTAACTGCCTCGATTACGAGCGCGACAACGACACGCCGAAGATCCACCCGACGCAAAAAAGCATTCATGTGCTGAAAAGGCTGATTTCCATTTTTACCGACGAGGGGGATGTTGTGATAGACCCGTGCGCAGGGAGCGGTGTTACTTTACTGGCGGCTGAACTGCTAGGGCGGAAATCGTATGGGTTCGAGATCAAAAAAGAGTTTGTCAAAGCGTTTCAGGAGCAGTTAGCGCAGAGGGTTCAAAGGACGATCTTCCAGATTCAGCAAGAGGATTTTGAGAAACAGATCAGGATGAATCATTCGAATACGCAAGAGGCAACATTGTGATCGTCTACATCGCCGGAAAAATATCCGGCTTCCCAGACTACAAACAACGATTCGCCGAAGCGGCTGCCCGTCTGGCGGCGCAGGGGCACATCCCGCTGAACCCGGCCTTGTTGCCCGAGGGCATGCCGTATGAGAGTTATTTCCCGATCTGTTTTGCAATGATCGACGTTTCCGAAGCGGTTTATATGTTGGAGAATTATAGGGATAGCAACGGGGCGCTGCGGGAGTTGGCGTATGCGGGGGAGAGTGGGAAAAGGATTTTATTTGAAGGAGTGGAGGTGTGACATGGAAAGGCTGACGTACAAGACGGACACCGGAAAATGGGACGCAAGGTTGGATGAGTTACCACAAAGTAGATGCTGTTACGTTTACGAATATTACCAGACAGCATTTACGAAGTTCGCAGAATACGAGGACACCGACCTAACGCCCGCCCAGATAACCGCACTCAAAGCGGAAAACGCCCGTTTGCGTGACGAGCTAGAGATACGCAGGGAACAAGCAGAGGAACACCGCGCCGAAAGTGAGCGCATGCTTAAAAATATAAGGGTGGAGGTGTGACGGATGGCGAACATGGATATTGTTCATGTGCATTATCGGATTAAATCAGTACGTGAAGGACTGTCCAAGACGCAGAATCTTATAGCCGACATGAGTCAAATCATCGAAACGTTGCATGAGGAGAACGCCGCCCTGCAAAAGCGGCTGGATGCGGCGGTGGGGTTGATTGACCGTCTGGAGAATGGCATAACCGTAATTTCTGGAGCCACAGAGTACATTAAACCCGGCACAGGAGTATGTCACACAACGGGGATTATGTTACAGGCAATCGAAAACTGGCGCGGCGAGAGCGTGAGAATCAAGGCCAGCGTGAACGACGAGGCCGGGTACTACGAGGCCGTGAACCCTCTGAAAACGGCGAAAGTGCTATACATAGACGATTTTTTTAAAACCCAGCAGGGGCGCGACGTTACGGCGGGTGACGTGAACCTTGCGTTTGAGATCATCAACTACCACTACAACGACCCGAAGCTGATAACAATCATATCAAGCGAACGCACGCTCGATGATGTGCTGGACATAGACCAAGCGACGGGTAGCAGGATATACCAACGCTGCGGTGACTACCGGATCACGATAACCAACGGCAAGGACAAGAATTACAGGTTGAGGGAGGATAGACCATGAAAGGCGCAACGTCTTACTACAACATAAAAAATATGGATTGCCCAACGCCGGAACTATACGGAATATCGGAAGGATGTAAGGTTTTGATGGTGGGAACAGCGAGACCGCAAACATGGGCATTAACCATTGATAATGACCCAGCATCACCCGCTGACATGATTTGTGACGGAAGAAGAACTCCGTTTAGAGACAAGGTATTCGACATTGTAATCCTGGACTACACCACCAACTTCATGCCACCAAAGTATGTACCAGACATTATCGCAGAAGCGAATCGAATCGGAAAGCGTGTTATGGGGCGGTGTCATATATCAACCGACGGAAAAACATTGCGCGGACCAAAACAAGCATACTGCCACATGAAACCGCCACAAGGCGTTGAGTGGGTACAAATACTTAGCCACAATATGGAGGATAGACCATGAAAACAATAACGGTAGAGCAACTACTTGACCGCGATCCATGTTATAGCGAATCAAAGATACGCGCGCTGGCAGGCGACAAGACGAAATGGACAGCGCTGGAAATCCTGACGCGTGACGATGTGCCGGCAACGGATAGATTGTGGGTGGTGCTGGATGAAAGCCTGATTGACGCGCCGATACTGCACGAGTTTGCGTGCCAGTGCGCCGAGCGCGTACTGCACCTGACACGCGACAAGGACAGTGAAGTATGCCGTAACGCGATCGACACGAAGCGGCGGTGGTTGCGCGGTGACGCGACGGATGAAGAACTATTTGCTGCGCGGGATGCTGCGTGGGCTGCTGCGCGGGCTGCTGCGTGGGCTGCGCGGGATGCTGCGTGGGCTGCTGCGTGGGCTGCGCGGGATGCTGCGTGGGCTGCTGCGTGGGCTGCGAGGGCTGCTACGTGGGATGCTGTGTGGGCTGCTGCGGGGGATGCTGCTGCGGTGGATACCGAACGCGAAGCACAGGTTGAATTGCTTATCGAGCTGTTGAAGGAGAACGATCATGTCTAAGTTAGCAGACATCAAGCGGTTCGTGGTGGAGTAGGGGCATGAAGTACACAATCCCCGGCCCGCCGAAGGGAAAAGCGCGACACCGCACCGGAAATGGCAGAACCTACACGCCGGAGCAGACTGCAATGTACGAAAACCTGGTTAAGTACGCATACGTAGAGGCTGGCGGGAAGATGCTGAACGGGCAAGTTGAAATGACGATATACGCGTACTACCTGATACCGAAAAGCATAAGCAAGAAACGGCGGGCGCTGATGCTGGAAGGAAAGGTAAGGCCCACAATAAAGCCGGATTGGGACAACATCGGAAAGATCGTCGCGGATTCGCTAAACAAGATTGCATACAGGGATGATGCCTGCGTTACAGACGCGACGGTGCGGAAACGATACTCGGACAACCCGCGAGTGGAAATCGAAATAGTGGAGGTGTGACATGGAAAGGCTGACAAGGAAATTTGAAAATGGCATGTCAGGGGATGCGATAAAACGCGGCATTTATACGACATAGCAAATAAATTCACCGACACACCGGAAGGCCGCGCTAAAGCCGAAGAAATCAACGCCGCGCAGTTGTGCTACCGGCTGCTGAAGCGTTTCAGCGACGAGAACGGCGGGGAGGGAAGCTGGATTATTAGATACAGCAAAGGAAAAAAAGCATTGGTTCCGTGGATGTATATCACATATTCGCCTCTTGAAGTTTCGTTTACCTCCAAAGAAATCTGCCAACAGGCAATCGAAAAATTCCGCCCGCAGATCATGGCGGCGATGGGGGTATAAATGCGAAAAACAATCTTGGTACAGATAATCTTCATCACGGCAATGCTGGTGTTCGCAATGGCACCGCGAGAAGTGCAAACTATACATGACATAAAATCACCCAAAGTGCAGATAACGGCCACACCAACCGCAACGCCGACGCCAAAGCCGACGCCAGTTGCTGCAAAAAATGCAACAACTCAACCGACACCGAAACCAACCAAACGACCGACGCCAAAGCCCACGCCGACCAAGACCGCCAAAGCGACGCGCTCCGGCCTGCGTGTGGGCGACCGAATCAAAGGCTCACTGACGTACTACTGCTGCTGCCCTCGCTGTTGCGGGTCGCACGTAAAACAGGTATCGCCGGGGGTGTACAGGAGCAAAACCGCGTCAGGGATGCGCGTACAGACAGGACAGGCCCCGCCGTATCCAATCGTAAGCTGTAACTGGTTGCCGCTCGGGTCGAAAGTGGAAGTAAACGGGACAATCTACACCGTCGAGGACAGGGGAGGCGGGGGGTTATCGCAGGTGGGGGCATTGGATGTGTACGTGTACCAGGGGCATAAGAAGGCGCTGGCGATGGGGCGCAGGAGCGCAACGATTAAAATAGTGAGAGTGGGGAGGTAGGCATCATGCCGAGAGGCGGGAATAAAAAACCCAACATTGATCTAACCGGAAAATGCGGAAGCTGTGCACAATATCAGCCTGTACCTGGCACAGCTCACGGATATTGTTGTGCTAAAAAGTATGATGATACTATTGTGTGTGACCGTGAACATCCATATCGGCAGGTAAACCGATCACGGGTGAAGTACCCAAGATACAGGGAGGTAAAACCATGAAAGGCAAGATTCTAACTACCGACCAAGTACGCGGCATATTGGACGGGCGTGTGACAACGTTTCGGGAGCCGATCAAAGACAAGGACATAACAAACCGTTTTGACATTGACGTTGACGGCAAGGCAATCGCGTACATCGACCAAGCAACCGGGGACTCTTTGCCGCCAGAATCCGTTGCGCCATACCGCACCGGCGACACCATCTATGTGCGGGAGGGGTGGGAAATGCTCAACGGTTTTGCGCCGGGTGAGTGGGAAAAGCTGTTCCCGAAAACAAAAGCGCCAGATTCAAGCGAAAATATGTATTTCTATAAGGCGGATTATTCAAACGCTGCATTGAAGCGCTTTGAGGAAAAGGGTGATGCATGGCGCTCCCCCGCAACCATGCCCCGCGATGCGGCGCGGCTGTTCCTGCGGGTGGTGGATATGAAGGTTGAGCGGGTGCAGGATGCGACACTGGCAAACATGCAGGCAGAGGGATTGTTTGCGTCGCTTATGCAAGACCCGTGCGACATGGCAGACCAGATAAGGGATGAATATCGTCGCCGTTGGAACACCCGCTACGCCAAACGCTACCCTTTCGACGCGAACCCGTGGACGCTGGCGGTGACGTTTGAGGTGAAGGGGGAGGAAGCATGAACACGGAACAGGCGATAAAGGCGCTAAAAAAACTACACAAGCTATGTCCTGCGAATGATGACGGGGATGAAATGAGCGAGGCGATTGTTGATGCTGTTGTTGCCCTCCGCGCCCAGCAGGAGCGGGAGAACCCGAAGCCGTTGACGCTGGATGAGTTGCGGGAGCGGATTGGGAAGCCTGTATGGTTCGATGAGGTTTATATTGACGGAAGGCCAACGGATCAAGCGGGGTGGGACGTACTGCGCGAGATAAGCACAGGCACAGAAGACATATTTATATTTGATAATATGTCGCATTATGGCGCTGACTACGGCGACATATGGCTTGCCTACGCCCACGAACCAAAGGAGGAATCATGATGTCAGATACACATTTTGCGGCTGTTGTAGTTGGCGCCTTGGTGGAAGAAAAGACCGCGAAAGAGTTCGGCGAGAAGTGTAAGCCTTATACAGCAGACCAGGCCATAGAGGCTTTTATAAAGTCGGTTGTGAGCGGAGAACTGCGGATAAACGCAAAGGAGGCGCAAGAATGAACGAGCGGCATTTCCGTGGGGGCGACAACCCGGAACTAATGGAGGGCTCCAATCAATGCAAATGAACGACTACCAAGCCAAAGCCATGCGTACGGCATCGCCGTCCAGTCAAACAATCCTGAATGCTGCCCTGGGCCTCAATGGCGAAGCGGGCGAGATCGCCGACCTGCTGAAAAAACACCTGTTCCAAGGCCATTCGCTGGACACACGCAAATTCATCGACGAAGCCGGGGATGTCCTGTGGTATATCGCGCTGCTTGCGTCGGCGCTGGGTGTGTCGCTGAACGAAATTGCCAAGCATAACATTGACAAGCTCCTCGCGAGATACCCGGAGGGGTTCGATGCAAATAAATCCCGGAATCGGTGATTTTCTATGATAATTCAAGACATAAAATCCCGCATAACCTGCCTCGAATACGCCCAGCGCATCGGCCTGCCGATCAAGCGGTCCGGGGGTAGGACCGTATCGCTCTCAGGCGGCACCAACCGAACCGCTCTGGTCGTGTACGATGATTTCTTCGCTGATTTCAAGGCCGACCTCTCCGGCGACGTCATTGACCTGTGCGCCATATACGCACACGACGGCGACCGGCGGGAGGCTATTCGTGAGCTCGCTCGGATTACGGGCGCGGATTCCGAATCGTATGGCGACTGGCACCGGTACACTCAGAACCTGTGCAACGCCATCCAGAAGTGGCACGAACAGCTGCGGCCGGAGGACCGCGAATATCTGCACGGCCGCCGGATCACCGATGAAACCATCGAAAAACTGAAAATCGGTTTCAACGCTGGCCGGATTATCATCCCGTACTGGAAAAATGGGTATGTAACTTTGTGGATCGGGCGGGCCACTTCTGATGACCAGAACCCGAAATATCTAAAGCCGAAGAACGACGACCTGAAGGATTATTCGGCTGTCTGGGGCCTGCACACCATCAAACAAAATTCCGACGTTCTCATAATCTGTGAGGGCGCCTTCGACGCGTTGTCCTTCGCGCAGGACGGTTTCCCGGTACTGGCGACGATGGGCGGACATTTCTCCAAGGAACAGTTGAAAACCGTTTTATCGGTCTGTCGGCAATATCAGCGCGTTTTCCTTGCGTTCGATAACGACGACGCAGGTACTGGTTTCACTCTCCGATTTTCGAAACTCCTGTTTCAGGAGAAAATCCCATTCGTCACGGCCGACATACCGCCGAAGTACAAAGACGTTTCGGATTACTACACGGACGGCGGCTCACTCCAGGACCTCATCGAAACCGCCCGTAACGGACTGCTCGGCATGACTTCCAGAATTACGGACAAAAACGAATTTAAAGCATTCGCATACCAGGCAGGCCGTTTCGTCGGCAAGCCCGAAATGACCGAACTGTTCAACGCTTCCCGCGACCGATTCCCGGCCGACTGGTTTAATGAGGTCCGGAAAATTGCACTCTCTCAACCAACCGAAACCATGATCGCGAAGATCGTCATGGAAAAACACCGATTCAAGTACCTCGTGAACGTCGGCTTCTATGAGTACCGCCGGGGCGTGTGGAATTACATTGATGACGACATTGTCCACGGCTACATCCGGGACGAGCTGGGGCATTATGCCACCGGGGGGAAGCTTCCGATGATCGCTCGGCTGATTCGCGTCGAATGCGTCACAACCGAGCCGTTTGACCGGCAGAATGTCTGGAATTTCATCAACGGGACGCTGGAGCTCGACAGTTTTAATTTTAGGGAACACCGGGAATCTGACCTCTGCTCGATTCAGATGAAATATCCATACGACCCGACAGCCTGTTCTGAGGGCTGGCAAACGTTCATCGAGCAGATATGCAACCATGACCCTCGCCGCATGTCGTTGTTGCAGGAAATGGCCGGATACGTCCTATACCCGAACTGCCCTTACGAGAAAATATTTGCCCTCACGGGCGGGGGTGGAAACGGGAAATCACGGTTCATGATGGCGCTCCAGGCTCTTTATGGCGACGAAAATTGCAGCGCCGTAAACATCGCCGGTATCATGGCCGACTTCCAGCGGATAAACCTGTCCCGTTCGGTGATAAATATCGCCAGTGAGATTAAAGCGAGCTTCGCCGGGGCCGAAGAATACCTGAAACAGATCGCATCCGGAGAGACCATATCGGCATGCTTCAAGGGCAAAAATTTTATAAACTTCAAGCCGCGCAGTAAATTAATTTTTGCCTGCAACGGCCAGATAAGCTCCAAAGACACATCAGACGGCCTGCTGCGCCGGCTCTGTATCGTGGATTTTGAATGCCGGTTTGTTGACTATCCCGAAAAATCAAACGAGTTTCGGAAGGACGTTCACATACTTGAAAAACTCCTGAGTAATATGCCGGCCCTGTTCAACTGGGCGCTGGAGGGGTACAAGATGCTCCGAGCCACAAACGAATTTACGGTCACGCTGGACCAGGAAAAACTGTTGGAACGGTTCAAGGAAGTCAGCAACCCGGTATATGTGTTTGTGAAGGACTTCGATTTCATTGGTGACATAACCCGAAACGACCTATATGCCGAATACCGGAGCTGGTGTATTCGGTGCGGGCATAATCCGAAGAGTCAGACCAGTTTTATACCCGAGTTTCGGAACGTGATCGGTGATCGGGCAGAAGAGTTCAAGAAACGGATTGATGGGAAGGTTGAAAGGGGGTTCACGTTAATAAATGATTCCGAAGAGCAGCTCTCAATTTAATGTGGCAAGCGTGGCAGGTATGTGGCACCCAACGTGCCACACCTCAAACCCGCATGGTTGTGCGGATTTTAGGCACTGTGGCAGGTGTGGCATGTTAATAATAATCTATATATATAATAAAAACGTATATGGGTTATGTATATATATATATAAGGTAGTGGCTTTAACCTGCCACACCTGCCACACCTCAAAATTTCCCGTGGTTAGGGCGTTTCAGCCGTGGCAGGGGTGTGGCACTGTGGCACCCTTGCGGTTCGAAAGCGGGGTGTAGCACTATAAACATCAAAAACATCCACACCGAACACCTTAAAATCGAATCACTCCGGGAACGCATCGAACGCCTGCGGTCGGCGATGGAGGTCGGCGTTCAACGTCTGAAACTCACCCCATGCGACCATACGGCGAGGAATAAACTCGAAGAGGACATAGCGCGATTGGATGAATTGGAGCGGGAACTTATCGATAGGGTAGCCGTGGTCGAATCTGATATGCGGGACATCGAAACTTCTTTCGAGATGTTGGACGACAACGAACAGACAATCATGCGCTTACGATATATTAACGGTTTCAACTGGGGGAAAGTGTCGGTATGGTCGGGGTATTCGGTACAACATTGTTTTACACTACATAAGCGGGCAATTCTAAAACTTAATAGTAAATAATAGTTCCACATGTGATATTATGGTACTGTAAAAAATAATCGAAAGCATCGGCGGCGCGTCGGTGCTTTTGTTATTGGGGCGATACCATGCTTCACACTATCCGATGGATACATACTCCAAAGTGCAAGGAGTGCAAGTATTGGCATGGGCTTCTTAGATGCTGCATTCTGACGCGTTGCAGGTATATAGCGAAGCGATGAGGTGATTAATTGCTTTCGGATTTTGAGATGATCGTCCATAAACTGCCGGAGGAATTGCCTCATATCCACGTTTACATGATGGCCGATGGGCACATCGGCAGCAGGGAGCACAACGCAACGCTATATCGGCGATTCATAAAAACGGTGCAGGATGACCCGTACGGCTATTTTGTAATAGCCGGCGACATGCTCAACAACGGATTGAAAAACAGCCGGAGTAATGTCTATGAGGAAACCATGCCGCCGTCAAAGCAAAAAGAATACCTCTACGAATCGTTAAAGCCGATTAAGGAAAAGTTGCTCTGCGGTACGCCGGGGAACCACTGTCGGCGAAGTTCAAGGGAAACGGACACATACCCGATGCACGATGTTTTTATGTGGTTGGGCATCGGTGATCTGTATCGCGAGAACTGCTGTTTCATGAAGGTGAACCTGGGCGTGCGGAAGCGCCCTCGTCAATGCTCATATATTTTCGCGGTCACTCACGGAGTGACGAAAAACAAGACGGTGCGCTGGACGGAGTGTGTGGACGGGATCGATGTATTTGTGACTGGACACACGCATGCACCGGAGATCGTGCCACCGTCCAAGATACGGGTAGACGCACACAACGAAAAGGTGATCTTACGGGACTACATACACATTGTATGTAATCCGTTTACGACTTATGGCGGGTATGCGCTGGCCGGAATGTTTACGCCGAAGAATAACGAGCGGATACAGATGCTTACGCTGTCCGGCGTGAAGAAAGAGATCACGGTGACGACATGAACATGCAGGATATTTTAAAGACTGAATATTCGGAGACATTCGACAGCCTGCGAAAAAAAATGATGGTCACATCGTTTCATAAATATGGACCGCTTCAGAAGAATGCAGATAATCCGCAGTATGATTTCATCGCCAGTCTGGAAAAGCGATATGCGAAGTTCAGGGAAACAGGGAATGTCGAGTATTTGGCTGATGTGGCGAACTTCTGCATGATGATATTTATGTATCCCGAATCGTGCGGATGCTTTTACAGGCCTACGGATAGCGATGGGAGCCCTGGAATCGTAGGGGTAAGTGTTGGGGATGTATCGAATGTGTGATCCCCCACTTTCAATGCAATTCGGGGGAAAATGTGGGCATGATTCCCCACTTTTACCACATGACGGTCAAAATGTGGGAGAATATAGCAATCATTCCCCACAATTACCCTAAAATATATGTTTTACGGGTCCTTCTCCCCCACCCCCCACTAGCGGGGCTGGCGAATCCCGAAACATCGCTCCATGAAGTTAAAAAATTTTCAGGTCTTCCTTCCTGTTTATGAGGTGAGAAATGCTCGAGTCTACTCAAAAGGATTTAGCCCGGATTCTCGGCATATCAACGCGACGGGTCAGGCAGCTGGTGGAAGAGGGGCTTTTCGAGAAAAACCCCGAAACACGGAAATACAATCTCCCCAAGTGTGTTCAGGAGTATATCCGGTACAAGATCGAGGAGGAGACCGGTGATACAGATGCCTTCAACTATGATCGTGAGAAATCGGAGCACGAGAGCATTAAGAAGGATATCGCGGCGTTAAGGCTTCGACGGATAAAAGGCGAGCTGCATGAAGCCCGGGACGTCGAGGCAGTGATATCGGACATGCTCGTGCGTTTTCGCGGGAAGATCCTCGCGATTCCGACGAAGCTCGCACCGCAGCTGGTGGGCATAATAGACGCGCGCCAGGCAGTCGATATACTGCATGCCGAACTGCGAGAAGCGTTGACCGAGTTGTCGGAATACAATCCGGCAGATTATGCAGCTGATGGGGTGGACGTGATGAATGATGAGGCAGAAGACTCTTAACCTTATCAAGCGCCTTTGCACTGACTGCCTTACCCCACCGCCCGAACTTATGGTTTCGCAGTGGGCGGAGAAATACCGGATACTGGATAACTCCAGTGCGTTCCCCGGGCGGTGGAGCAACAGCGTTACGCCGTATCTCGTTGGGATTATGGATGAATATTGCAATCCATATACTCGGGAGATTGTGTTTTGCAAGCCGACACAGGTAGGCGGGACCGAGGCCCTACTGAATATGCTCGGGTACACGATTATGCAGGACAGTGCGCCGACGATGATCGTATTCCCGTCGGACAAGCTCGCGGAATCTGCTTCCGAGAACCGGCTGCAGGTGATGTTTGGTAAGTGCCAGGATATCAAGGACCTGTACAACGCGCGACGATCGAAGCGGCTTGAACAGAAGTTCTCTGGAATGACTCTGTACCTTACTGGCGCGAACAGTCCGAGCACGTTGGCCTCCAGGGCGATCCGAAACCTGTTCCTCGATGAGACAGATAAATATCCTGGTGCATCGAAGAAAGAAGCTTCGCCAGTGAAGCTGGCGAGGGAGCGTACGAAGACATACCCGCTGAACAAAAAAATATACGACAACTGTACACCGACGCTGAAGTCCGGGCATATTTGGGAAGCGAAGGAAGCGGCGGACGTCGAGCGGCATTACTTCGTCCCGTGTCCGCATTGCGGGGAGTATATAGAGCTGGTGTTCAAGCAGATCGTTTTCCCGAGTGGGGAAGATGACCAAACGAACGCAGAGAGAGCCGAGCAGGCTCTATATTTTTGCCAGGAATGCGGCGGTGCAATAGACGATGTGCAGAAGCCGGGGATGCTCCGCCGCGGTGAGTGGCGCGAGGTCGCCCGGCGGATCGGCGCGAAGCAGACCCCGCGGGCCGTGGCTTTCTGGATGAACACGCTTTACTCGCCGTTCGTGACCTGGTCGGATATCGTGCGGGAGTTCCTGGACTCGAAGGACGATCCGGAATCGCTGCAAAACTTCGTAAACTCGTGGCTGGCCGAACCGTGGGAGAACACAAAGTCACGGACTGATGAAGCCCTGGTGATGGAACGCCAAGGCGAGGATGAAGAATTGGTGGTCCCCGACTGGGCGCAGCTGCTGGTGGCCGGTGCAGACGTGCAGGAGACGTCGGTGTACTGGACAATACGCGCCTGGGGTCCGTACATGACCAGCCAGAACATCACGCACGGTCAGGCGCTGAGCCTGCATGATCTGGACGAGATCATGAACCGGTATTACCAGAAGCACGACGGAACGCAGATGCAAGTAGCCTTGTGCGCCATTGACTCCGGCGACCAGACCGCAGAGGT
>Ga0172374_1001817_pt1 | contig 14008 bp, 22 predicted proteins | sample LakKiv3m_FD_114536 | JGI IMG/M metagenome (GOLD analysis project Ga0172374, IMG submission 114536) | Freshwater microbial communities from Kabuno Bay, South-Kivu, Congo - kab_092012_10.3m | ecosystem: Environmental > Aquatic > Freshwater > Lake | place: Democratic Republic of the Congo... | reverse complement strand
GTAATCATGCCGTAAGCTTGTAAAATAGCTAAAGGCACGGTCGCCCAACGAGTCCACATATTGATTTTCTGGCGGCCCGCTTCTTCTTTCTGCATCTCTTCAATGCTCGGTACAATCATGCCTAAGAGCTGAAAAATAATCGAGGAAGTGATATAAGGGGCGACGCCCATCATCACGATGGAAAAGTTTTCCATGCCGCCGCCGGAAAATAGATTCAACAGGCCTAAAATCTGATTAGAGGCGAATAAGCTCTTCAACGCCGCTTCGTTCACTCCGGGAATCGGGATGTGAGCGGCAAAGCGAAAAATGACCAACATCAGTAAAACGAAGAGGATGTTATTCCTCAAATCGCGCGCTTTCCAAATTTGCTCTAATCTTTCAAACATATAATTTTTAAATTTGACTGGCTCGAAATAGCCGTCTCACCGGCCTATTTTACCTGATCCTGGACGCCAGCGCTCATCTTTATATTCTCAAATTTAACCTTAACCGTCAATTTCTCCTTGCCTAATATCTTCACGGGCTGATCAAGTTTATTGATAAGCTTTTTCTCAAATAAAACAGCGGGACTAACTACTTCTTGATCCTTAAAATTCTTGTTGATTGCCTTGACACTGACCACTTGATTCTTAGGATTCAAAGATCTAAAGCCCCGTAATTTCGGGATTTTCAAAAGCTGCTTCTTCATGCCTAAACGCTTCAAACCGCTGACGCCCGAACGTGATTTTTGACCTTTCAGACCGCGGGTGCTGTAAGTGCCATGTCCAGAAGCATTGCCCCGCCCGACTCGTTTATTAGTCTTAGCGGCGCCGCGCCCTTTCTTGATAGTATTAAGTGATAACATATGATTAGTAATTTTAAGATTGGCAATTTAGCAGACTCGTTAATTACTTCTTGTCCGGAGCCGGCTTTTCGGCCTTGATTTCCACCTCGGCGGGCTTAGCGCCCCTAATCTCCTTCGCTCCCTCGGTCTTCCGCAATCCTCTTAAGGCCTCAATCGTGCAGCGGGCATTATTAATCTTATTATTAGATCCCAGAGTCTTGCTAGTGATATTCTTAATACCGGCTAATTCTAAGATAACCCGAGTAACTCCGCCGGCAATAACGCCACGGCCTTGCTTGGCCGGTTTGAGGATCAGTTTGGCCGCGCCCAGTTTGCAATGTATTTCATGCGGGATAGTTTCATTTATTAAAGAGACGGACACCATGGCCTTGCGGGCGCGATTAACCGCCTTATTGACCGCCATAGTCACATCGGCTCCTTTGCCCAAACCAACGCCGACCTGGCCCTTCTTATCCCCTAAAGCCACACAAGCCCGGAAGTTCATCCGCTTGCCGCCAGCCATAACGCGCGTGACGCGAGCTACCTCGAGAATCCGTTGTTCCATATCATCCTTCCGCTCTTCGCGCCGAGCGCCGCCGCGTCGCGGGCCGCGAAATCCGCTCTGACCGCCGCGCTGTTTCTGGCCGCCATAAATATCCTGAGCCACGGTCTGAGCGGCTCCAGTATTAGCGTCCGGCGTAGTAGTTTGTTTTTTCTCTTCAGACATATTGATAATTACTAAATGAGGCTAATTAAAATTCTAAGCCGCCGCTCCGGGCGCCGTCAGCTACGGCCTTGACGCGACCATGGTAGCGATAGGCGCTCCGATCAAAAACAACCTGGGCAATCTTCTGGGCTTTGGCTTTCTGCGCCAATAATTCCCCGAGCGCCTGGCCAAGTTCCGTCTTGGTGGCTGACTTTTTAACTTCAGACACCGCGGCACTCACTAAAGTCCGACCACTCTCATCATCGATCAACTGCAAAAACATCCCCCGGTTCGATCGAAAAACGCTGAGCCGCGGCCGGCTGGCCGTGCCTTTGATTTTGGCTCTGACCCGCCGATGGCGACGTTCTTTTTGAATTTGCTGGGCTTTATTTTGATTCATATGATTAACAATTTAAACTGACTAATTACTTGCCTTTAGCCGCGGCCTTGCCGGCTTTACGACGGATAACTTCATCGGAATATTTCACGCCTTTGCCCTTATATGGCTCCGGCTGGCGCAATTTTCTAATCTGAGCGGCAGTTTCGCCGAGGCGGCCTTTATCAATAGAGCTTAAAGTAATCGTGTTGCCCTCAACTACCGCGCTGACGCCGCTAGGCAAGGGGAATTCAATCGGATGAGAATAGCCGAGATTCAAATTTAGCTTGTTGCCGCTGACCGCCGCCCGATAGCCGACACCATTGATTTCCAACTTCTTAGTAAATCCTTGACTGACACCTTCAACCGCATTGCCAACCAGGCTCCAAACCAAACCCCACAGGGCACTGGCCTGCTTATGGTTTTTGTCCAGCGGCTCAACTGTTATTTCTCCCGTCCCAACCTTAACAGCAATGACTGGATTAACCTCCAACTGCAGCTCGCCTTTCGGGCCTTTAAAGAAGAGCTTTTGGCCCTCCAAGCGCACTTGGACGCCGCTGCCGAATTTGATTGGTAATTTTCCTAAGCGTGACATATCGTAATAAATTAAGATTAATTAAAAAATCTCACCAATCACTTCTCCGCCGATCTTCTGGCGGCGCGCCTCTTTATTAGTCATCATCCCGCGAGAGGTGGAAATGATGGCGATGCCGTAATTATTCAAAACCCGCGGCAGCTCCTCCTGCTTGACATAGATTTTCAGGCCTGGACGGCTCACCCGTTTTATTAAGCTAATCTGGGGCTTGCCATTCTTATGATATTTCAACTTGATCTTCAATTCGTCGAAATTGCTGTGCCGGCCGGCTAAGCCGCCCGGAACGATTTCTGCCCGACTAATCCAGCCTTCCTTTTCCAAAATCTGAGCAATCTGATATTTAATCTTGCTCATAGGCAAAACAATCTCCGTTTTCTTGACGGCGGAGGCGTTTCTGATTCTTGTAAACATGTCTGCGATGGGATCCATCATATTTTTAAGTTATACTTAAATTTCTTATTACCAGCTAGATTTCTTAATACCCGGCAAATCGCCATTATCCGCTAACTCCCGAAAACAGATGCGGCATAATTTAAAATCGCCGATATAGCCGTGGTTACGCCCACAGCGCCAACAGCGGTTAATCTTGCGGGTGGAAAATTTCGGTTTTCTTTTAGCTTTAACAATTAAAGCAGTTCTGGCCATATATTTAAATTATTTAAGGTCTTTTTTAAAAGGAAAGCCGAGAAGACGGAAGAGCGCCAGGCCTTCAGTGCGATTCTTCGCCGAAGAGGCGAGACAAACTTCTAGTCCGAAGAGATTATCAACATCTTCCATCTTGATTTCCGGAAAAGAAACGAATTCTTTGAAACCGACCGTCAGGTTGCCGTTGCGATCTAGATTCTTCTCGCTGATGCCGCGGAAGTCGCGGACGCGCGGAAAGGTGATATTTACCAGCTTTTCTACAAAATCATACATCCGTTCGCCGCGTAAGGTGACTTTAGCTCCGATAATCATCCCTTCTCTGATCTTGAAGGCAGAAACAGACTGCTTGGCGGCGGTGAAGACCGGCTTCTGGCCGCTAATCGCGGTCAAGCCTTTCTCAACGCTGGCCATAAACTCCTTCTCCTTGGCATGATGGCCAAAACCGACATTCAAGACTACCTTTAAGAGGCGGGGGGCCAACATGTCGTTCTGATAGTTGAAGGCCTTCTTGATTTCCGGCACGATTTCTTTTTTATATTTCTCTTTTAATCTCATAGATTTAAGCTTACTCAATTATATCCTGGCATTTTTTACAAACGCGGAATTTCTTAGTTTGGTCGCCGTTCTTAATTATCTTATAGCCGACTCGAGTCGCCCGGCCGCACTTGGAACAGATCAAAGCTAAGTTAGAAGCCTCGATAAAAGCCGGAAATTCAATGCGCTGGCCCTTTTCTCCCTTGCGTTGCGGACGGAGATGCTTAATTAACAGGTTCAGGCCTTCGACACTGGCTTTGTGTTCCTTCGGTAGAACTTGCAAAACCTTGCCGGTCTTGCCCTTGTCCTTACCGCTTAAAATCTTGACCTTGTCGTTTTTTTTGATATTCATATATTTACAAAATCCTCCGGCTAAAAGCTATAATACTTCCGGTGCTAAGGAAGCAATTTTAATAAAACCTGCCCGGCGCACTTCGCGCGCGACAGGGCCGAAAATGCGCGTGCCTTTCGGATCCTTCTTCTCGGCATCCACGATAATCACGCAAGCATTATCATCAAAACGCAGATAAGAACCGTCCGGCCGGCGGATTTCCTTCTTGGTGCGGACGATAACCGCTTTGACAACGTCGCTCTTCTTGACGGCGGCATGCGGCGTGGCGCTTTTGACGGCCGCCACGATTATATCGCCGATCCGGCCATAGCGCCGCTTATACCCGCCGAGCACCCGAATGCACTGGACCTCTTTCGCTCCGGAATTATCAGCTACTTTTAAATATGTTTGAACTTGAATCATATGCTTATAGTTTTATAACTAGCTAATTACCCGCCAGCGCTTATCCTTGCTCAGCGGCCGGCATTCGATAAAGATGACACGATCGCCGACGTGATGCTGGTTCTTCTCGTCATGCACTTTGTACTTGCGGCTAACCACATAGCGCTTCTGATATTTCGGGTGCTTCTTGACCGCCTCGACTTTAACGATAATCGTTTTGTCATTCTTATCGCTGACCACGACGCCAGTGAATTTTTTCCGGATGACGGTGGACTTGATTGTTTTCTCAGTTTTTGAGGATGTCATATTATTTCGGCTGGTTTAATAAAGTTAAAATTTGAGCGATTAGCTTCTTAATGACCCGGATTTCCCGGATATTCTTCAACTGCTTATTAGAATCTTTGAAGCGCGCCTCGCGCAACTTGTCCCGATTGGCCGCTAAAAGCTTAGTCAATTCTTCCCTATTCTTTTCTTTTAATTCTTGTTTTTCCATATTTTTAAGCAAGATCTAAGTCAATTAATCTTTAGTGACAAAACGGCATTTAATCGGCAGCTTATGGGCGGCTGATTCCATGGCCTGCTTGGCGGTCGCTCGATCGACGCCTTCCATCTCGAACATCACCATGCCGGGCTTGATAACCGCGACGTAGTAGTCGACAGCGCCCTTGCCTTTACCCATGGGGATTTCGCCACCATGCGCCGTTACCGGCTTATCCGGAAAGATGCGGATCCAGATTTTTCCGCCCTTCTTGACGTATTTAGTCATAACGCGGCGAGCAGCTTCAATCTGCCGGGAAGATACCCAGCAGGCGGTCAGGCTTTTAAGGCCGTAGCTACCGAAGCTGATATTCAAATGCCGGCTGGCCTTGCCGCCGCGGCGCCGTTTCTGATCTTTCCGCCATTTAGTTTTCTTGGGCATTAACATATGTGTAGAAAACGAAAAACAAAATTAATAATTAATTCTCAATGACTTCGCCCTTGGCGAGCTTGTCCTTTTCAAAGATTTCTCCCTTGTAGACCCAGACCTTGATGCCAATCGCACCATAGGTAGTGTGGGCCGCTCCGCGGGCATAATCAATATCAGCGCGCAGAGTCTGCAGCGGTACTTTGCCCCAGACTAATTTCTCGGTCCGGGCGATTTCCGCGCCGTTCAAGCGGCCGGCGATTACGACTTTCGCGCCCAAAGCTCCGGCCCGTTCTATCTTGCCGAGAGTCTGCTTCATCACTTTGCGGAAGGGGAATCTCTTCTCAATATCTAAAATCATGGACTGGACGAGGATCTGAGCGCTGAGATTAGGACGGTTAGCTTCTTTAATATTCAAATTTATCTCCGACATCCGGAAATTCTTTAAAAACCGGTCGTGGATTTTCTTCTTCAATTCTTCCGCGCCATTGCCGCCCCGGCCGATGATAATGCCGGGCTTGGCAGTCGCGACCGTGATTTCAATTCGGTTAAGGCTGCGGGTAATTTCTACCCGATCAACGCCGGCTTCCTTGAATTCTTTAATTAAAAATTTACGGATAGCGATATCCTGCTTGATATTATGGACATATTTATCACCGCGCTCAAACCAGGTTGACGGCCAAGTCTTGGTGATGCCCATGCGGAGAATTTTCGGATTAACTTTTTTACCCATATAATGTTATAGACAATGACTAATACTTTATTATATTAACCGGATTTCCGGCGAAAAATCTTAGCTTTCTCGGCGACTGGCGTCTTCTTGGCCTTGTCCTTATCGGCTTTCGGCGCCGTCTTACCTAATTTCTTCTCGCTGTCCTGGGACAGCTTCTCCAGCTTGACGGGATCAGCCAGCTTCACGACTTTCTTCTCTTTCTGGCCGCTCGCTTTGATCTCGGCTAAAACCAAAGATAAATGGCAGCCACGCTTGCGGATTGAAGTCGCCCGGCCATGCGCCCGGGGCATCCAGCGCTTGAGCATTACGCCCTCATCAGACCGGATTTCCTTAATATATAAATTGCCTCTTTCTAAACTATAGGTATTTTCAGCATTAGCGATTCCAGATAAGATAAGCTTGGCAATCGGTCCGGTCGCCTTCTTATTGATAAATCTCAACTGGTCAAGCGCCGTTTCCACGGCCATCCCCCGGATAACATCAATCACTAAACGGACTTTCCGCGGCGACATTCTCAAATGTTTTAGGTTGGCTTTAACTTCCATATATGATTAATTATTTTTTAGTATCCGCTTGGGATTTAGCCATCTTGCCGCCATGGCCTAAGAATTTACGGGTGGGAGCGAATTCTCCTAAACGGTGACCGACCATATTTTCAACAACATAAATCGGCAGATGGGTCTTGCCGTTATGGACGCTCAGCGTGAAACCAACCATCGCCGGAGTAATCGTACAGGCTCGATCCCAGACTTTTAAAACAGTCTTATCGCCCGGCTTCAAGTCCTGAATTTTCTTTAAAAGACGCTGATTGACGTATGGTCCTTTTTTTAAACTTCTCGACATAAACTTAATGAATTACTTAAATTATTTCCGCTTAGCCCGACGCTTAATAATCAAACGGCTGGAGTGCCGGCGCCGTCTCGTCTTGACGCCTAAGGCTGGTTTGCCCCACTTCGTCTTGGGATGGCGCAAGCCGATTGACTGATTGCCTTCGCCGCCGCCATGGGGGTGGTCGACTGGATTCATGGCTGTACCGCGGACTGTCGGCCGGATACCTAAATGACGGCTACGGCCGGCTTTACCTAAAGAAATGTGGCGCTTGTCTGGATTGCTAGCCTGGCCAACTGTGCATAAGCACTCTTTTTTCACTAAACGGATTTCTCCGGACGGCATCTTTAACTGGGCATACTTCCCTTCCACGCCCATGACATAAACGACATTACCAGCGCCGCGGGCGATTTTCGCGCCCTGGCCTGGTTCTAACTCGACACTGGAAACTGGCAAGCCGGCGGGAATGAACTGCAAGCATAGGGCGTTGCCGGTCTTGATTTCGATAAGTTTCTTGGAGCTCATAACCTGCTCGCCGACTTTCAGGTCTAACGGGCTGATAATATAGCGCTTCTCACCGTCAGCGTAATGGAGCAAGGCTAAACGGGCGCCGCGGTTTGGATCATATTCAATGGCCGCTACGGTCGCCGGAATATCAAACTTATCCCGCTTGAAATCAATTTGCCGGACATAGCGCTTGGCGCCGCCGCCCTGATGGCGGACGGTAATCTTCCCTTGGGAGTTGCGGCCGCCGCGTTTCTTCTTTATTACGACTAAACCCTTCTCCGGAGAAAATTTAGTAATATCTTTAAAATCATCAAAAGTCGCTTCACGTCTTCCCGGGGTATTAGCTTTTACTTTTTTAATTCCCATATGTATGCAAAAAAAATCTTTATAAACTAAGCGCCTTAAACGCCCTCGTAAATTTTTATAGTCTCGCCTTTAGCCAAGGTGACGATGGCTTTCCGCCAATCCTTGCGCCGCCCACGAATCCGTCCGCGGCTGACCGCCTTACCAGAAACATTAAGCAGATTAACGCTAAGCGGCTTAACGCCGTAAATCGCCTGGATAGCGGCGGCGACGGCTATCTTATTAGCCTGGCGTTCTACCACAAAAATATATTTATTTTCCGCGCTCAGGTTAGTGGCTTTTTCAGTAATCAGCGGCTTGACTAAAGTCCGATGAGCTGACGGCCGAAGCGGAGAGGCCGCTTTAACTTTAGACTTAGAGCTTGGCGCTGCTCCCTCGGCATAGAGATCCTTCATGCTCGCCGCCGGAGCGGACGCCGCCTTAGCCGCGACTTTCTTGGCGGTCTTTTTTTCTGCCGGCTGATTATCAGTTCCGGGCGCTTTTTTTGTTCCGAATAAAGCCATATTATTACTTCTTAATAACTTGCCGGCGATAACGGTCGGTGATATCCTGAACCGCTTTTTCCGTTAATAATAGTTTCTTATAGTTTAACAAGTCTAAAAGGTTGATATTTTCTAAATTGATAACTTTGACGTTTTGTAAATTCCGACCGGAATATTTGACTTTTTCATCACGTGAATCGTCAATGACCAATAAATCACGGCGGTCTTGCGGCCAGAGCTTTTTCTCTAAGCCGGTGATAATCGCATTGAATTTCTTAGTCTGATAATCGGCTAACTGCAGGGTATCGATAACTACCAAAGACTGGGAGGCTAGCTTATCGGAAAGCGCCATAAACATGGCTTTTTGCTTCATTTTTTGGTTGATCTTCTTCTTAAAGTTGCGATCCTTAGTTGGGCCGAAAGTCACGCCACCGCCAATCCAGATTGGAGAACGGCTGCTGCCCACCCGCGCCCGGCCGGTTCCCTTCTGCTTCCAGGGCTTCTTGCCGCCGCCGCGCACTTCGCTGCGATCCTTAGTATGGGCTAAAACCTGGCGCTGGTTGGCCTGCTGGGCGATAACCGCTTGATACAATAATTCATTGTTAGCAACCACGCCAAAAATCTTGGCCGATAATTCTAGGTCTTTGACGGCTTCAGCTGATTGATTATAAACTTTGGTCTTTAATGACATATGATAAATCCAATTACTAAACTAATTAGCCGCTGACTGGTCGGTCTCAGCGGGCGATTCGACGACTGGTTCAGCAACAGGCTGGCTAGTCTCTACCGCCGCCGGCTCTTCCGAAACGGTTTGTTTTAAGTTGACCTGCAAGTCGCCGGCCGCTTGGACCGTCACAAAGCTGTTTCTGGCTCCCGGTACGGCGCCTTTGATGTATAGAATATTGTTAACAGGATCAATTTTGATGATTTCTAAATTAGCGGTTGTGACCTGTTCCCCGCCCATGCGGCCGCCCATGCGAGTGCCTTTAAAGACCCGGGCCGGACCTTTGGGCCCGACAGAGCCGGAAGCTCTCTCCTGATCTTTATTGCCATGGGTTTTTCTAAAGCCGTGGAAGCCATGGCGCTTTACTACACCCTGGAAACCCTTGCCTTTCGAGGTACCGCTAACGGCCACGATATCGCCCTCGGCGAAGGTTTCCACGCTTACAACATCGCCGACTTTGACTGCTGAATCCGCCTCTAAGCGGAATTCTTTGAGATATTGCGGCCGGATAGTTAAGTTTTTCAAGCGGCCCAGCTGGGGTTTCTTGATATTCTTTTCTTTGCGGACGCCAAAGCCTAACTGTAAAGCCGAATAGCCGTCGCGAGCCTTATCTTTAACTTGCAGAACGACACAGGGACCGGCGGCGACCGCCGTCACGCCGAAAATCCGGTCTTCTTTCCAAAGCTGGGTCATTTCTAATTTTTTTCCGCTGATAAATTTCATATAATTCTTGATCTCTAAAAACAAAAAAACTGGCTCGGCAACCAGCTCTAAAACAATAAAAAATTCTTTTTACTTCCAATCTTTTATTATTTTTTGACGCTGGCTTACCTCCTAAATTAAGTCGCTGGCCATTTAGACACTTTCCTAAAAAGAGTTATCTAAACGATCGGCGGCTTACTATATTTATCTTCTTACAATACTACATTTTTATTTCTACGTCAACCCCGGCCGGCAGGTTCAGATTAGTCAGATCCTCAATCGTTTTGGCAGTCGGGTCGACAATATCAATCATCCGTTTATGGATGCGCATCTCATACTGATCTCGAGCATCCTTGTGCACGAAGGTCGAGCGGTTCACTGTATACTTCCGCTTTTCCGTCGGCAAAGGGATGGGCCCAAAAAACTGGGCGTCAGACCGTTCAATCGTATCAATGATTGTCTTGGTAGACTGATCAATAATCTTATGATCAAAAGCCTTGATCTTGATCCTGATCCGCTGTTTAAATTCCTTGTCGTCTTTTTTGTTCTCAGACATAATTTGCTTGATTGTTTAAATAAACACTATAACCCCGCCCTAATTAATTTAAGAGCGGGGCTCTAGTATCTACTTTATTTCAAAATTTTAGTAACCACACCAGCGCCGACTGTCCGGCCGCCTTCGCGGATGGTGAATTTCTGCTTCTCTTCCAAGGCAATCGGAGCAATCAATTTAACGTTTAAGTTGACGGTATCGCCTGGCATGACCATTTCCGTGCCTGCCGGCAAAGTAATATCGCCGGTTACGTCAGTCGTCTTGAAATAGAACTGCGGCTTATAACCATTAAAGAACGGTTTATGACGTCCGCCTTCTTCCTTGGACAAGACATAGACTTCCGCACTGAATTCAGTGTGGGGGGTGATTGAACCGGGTTTGCATAATACCTGGCCGCGCTCCACTTCATTCTTCTTGGTGCCGCGCAGCAAGATGCCAGCATTATCGCCGGCCTGGCCCTGATCCAAAGACTTGTTAAACATTTCAATACCGGTCACTGTCGTCTTCTTGGTGTCCATCAAGCCGACGATTTCTACTTCATCACCGACTTTAACCATACCTCTTTCAATACGGCCGGTCACTACTGTGCCGCGGCCTTCAATCGAGAAGATATCTTCAATTGGCATTAAATAGGGGTGGTCAACATCACGAACTGGTTCAGGGATATATTCATCCAACTGCTTCATTAATTCCATAATCGGCTCAGCATCGGCGCCAGTCGGATTCTCTAAGGCCTTTAAGGCGCTGCCACGGATGATCGGGGTCTTGTCGCCCGGGAATTCATATTTCTTCAATAAATCCCGAATCTCTTCCTCGACCAAATCGATCAATTCCTTATCTTCAACCATGTCGCATTTGTTCAAGAAAACGACGATGTACGGCACGCCAACCTGGCGGGCTAATAAGATATGTTCTCTGGTCTGCGGCATCGGGCCGTCAGTGGCGGCCACGACTAAAATCGCTCCGTCCATCTGGGCGGCGCCGGTGATCATGTTCTTAACATAATCGGCGTGTCCCGGACAATCGACGTGCGCATAGTGGCGCTTCTCTGATTCATATTCAACGTGCGCGGTCGCAATCGTGATTCCGCGCTCTTTTTCCTCAGGAGCAGCATCAATTTCGTTGACGCCTTTCTTAGAGGCTTTCATGCCTTTCGCGGCGAATACTGAGAGCATCGCGGCGGTTAAGGTAGTCTTCCCATGGTCAACGTGGCCGATAGTACCGACGTTAACATGGGGCTTGGTGCGTTCAAATTTATCTGCCATGTTTTTGTTGTACGGCCCCCGTTTACCACGGGGTTTTTTCCCTCTTCAGGAAACCAGCCGAACTAAATTATTATTAATTAATTACTTATTATTTAAATTTAACTAGCGACTTCTTGAGCTTTGTCCTTAACATTAGCGGGAATCTGCCAGGCTTTACGGGGCTGGTCGTCTTCGGCCGAGTACGGCTTATCAACTCCATTTTTCCACATCGAGATTTCGCGATTTATTTTATCAGTTAAATCTTCTTCTGTCAAATTTTCCGAACTAGGCTCAAAATCGGCTAAATTAGGCAGAAGCTCCGCCTGTTTGCTTGAATTATTAGCCAAAGGCTTAAGAGTTGGCTGGCTGGGCAAATTAACAATTTTCCGATAACTATCTAAATCCATTAGCACAAACGATTCATCCGGAGTACTGGCATCAAAGACAACCAGGCGATCACCGGTCTGACTGATTAATTTTAAAAGCTCTTGTAATTTTTCAGGCAACATATATTTAAAATTAATTTACTGCCTAGAAGCTGGAAGCTGAAAATAAAACTAACGGCCGGCCTTCTCTTTGATCTGTTCCAGGATATTTTTTGGTACTTCGTTATAGTTAGCGAATTCCATCACGTAATTAGCCCGCCCCTGGCTCATGGATCTTAAGGAAGTGGAGTAGCCGAACATTTCAGCCAGCGGCACTTTGGCGCGGACCACCTTAATATTAGCCCGGTCGCTCATTTCTTCAATCTGGCCGCGCTTAGCATTCAAATCGCCGATAATATTACCCATATATTCTTCCGGGGTAGTTACCTCGACTTTCATAATCGGCTCCAAGAGAACCGGGCCAGCTTTCTGGCAGGCTTCCTTAAAGGCGAATATGGCCGCCATCTTAAAGGCGATTTCCGAGGAGTCAACTTCGTGATAGGAACCGTAGAAGACGGCTGCTTTGACATCCACCATGGGGTAGCCGGCTAAAACGCCGGACAGGATCGCTTCCTTAACGCCCTTTTCAATGGCCGGAATATATTCTCGCGGAATGATACCGCCTTTAATTTCATCAGCGAATTCAAAGCCTTGGCCGGTCTCTAAAGGCTCAACGCGCAGAGAGCAGTGGCCATACTGACCGCGTCCACCGGATTGCTTAACGTATTTATGTTCCGCTTCGGCCACCTTCGTGATTGTTTCCCGATAGGAAACCTGGGGCTTGCCAACGTTGGCTTCTACGGAAAATTCCCGCTTCATGCGATCAACAATAATCTCCAAATGCAGTTCGCCCATGCCGGAAATCAAGACCTGATTAGTTTCCTCATCCGTTTCCACCCGGAAAGTCGGGTCTTCTTCGGCCAAACGCTGCAAAGCCACACCCATTTTCTCTTGATCAGCCTTAGTCTTCGGCTCGACAGCAATCTTGATGACCGGTTCCGGGAAGACAATAGACTCCAGAAGAACGGGATTATCTTCAGAACAAAGAGTATTGCCGGTCGTGGTATTCTTCAAGCCGATAACCGCGGCAATGTCGCCGGCGTAGATTTCCTTGATTTCTTCCCGATGATTGGCATGCATCCGCACTAAGCGGCCGATTCTTTCTTTATTGCCCGTAGATGAATTCATGATATATGAACCGGCCTGCAAGACGCCTTGATAGACGCGGACGAAGCAGAGCTTGCCGACGAAAGGATCAGTGGCAATCTTAAAAGCCAGACCGACAAAGGGCTTGCTATCGTCGGCGGAAACAGGATATTTCTTCTCGGTATCGCGGGTGTCGGTCGCTTCTACTTCCGGCACATCTAAAGGAGAAGGCAGATACTCAGTAACCGCATCTAAAGCCAGCTGGACGCCGATATTCTGCAAAGCGGTGCCGCATAGTACGGGATATAAGGAGTTGGAAATAACGCCTTTTCTAATCGCTTTCTTTAATTCCTCTAAGCCGACTTCCTGGCCGGACAGATACTTTTCCATGGCCTCTTCGTCGCATTCCACGGCTTTTTCCACCAACTCATTATGGAATTTGTCCACTTTTTCCTTCATGTCTTCAGGGATAGGGATTTCTTCAATGTTGGCACCGAAGTTGCCGGAGAATTGATAGGCCTTCTTGGTTAACAGATCAATGACGCCGGAAAGGTTGCTTTCCGCACCGATTGGCAACTGAATCGCTACCGCCTTCGGGTTAAGGCGCGTCCGGATAGAATTTAAACTCATATAGAAATCAGCGCCCATCTTATCCATCTTGTTGACGAAGCAAAGGCGCGGAACGTTGTATTTATCGGCTTGACGCCAAACGGTTTCGGATTGCGGCTCCACACCGGCCTGGCCGTCAAAGACAGCAATCGCGCCATCAAGGACGCGCAGAGAGCGTTCCACTTCGACGGTAAAGTCAACGTGTCCCGGAGTATCAATAATGTTAATCTTCTTGTTTTTCCAAAAACAGGTTGTGGCGGCGGAAGTAATAGTAATGCCTCTTTCCTTCTCCTGCTCCATCCAATCCATTTCGGCCGCGCCTTCATGGACTTCGCCGATCTTATGCTTCTTACCGGTATAAAACAAGACCCGCTCG
>Ga0172374_1001815_pt1 | contig 14026 bp, 11 predicted proteins | sample LakKiv3m_FD_114536 | JGI IMG/M metagenome (GOLD analysis project Ga0172374, IMG submission 114536) | Freshwater microbial communities from Kabuno Bay, South-Kivu, Congo - kab_092012_10.3m | ecosystem: Environmental > Aquatic > Freshwater > Lake | place: Democratic Republic of the Congo... | reverse complement strand
GATCTGCTGGAAGGTCTGCGTCGTATCGACGAAACCTTGTTTCAGTCGGTCTTCGACCTTGAGGTTGATGTCCCCCATCTGCTTCTCGACGGTGCCGGCCATCGTCTTGAACTCGGTGACGAGTTTCGCGTTGATCTTCTCCTGGAAATCGGCGAGTTCGCGATTCACGTTCAGGCGGAAATCGCCGATGTTCATGGCCGCCTTTTCCGCATTGTCGGACAGTTTCTGATTGACTTTGTCGTTGAAGGCGATGATCGATTCGGCAATCGATACGGTGACGGCGTGCTGGAGGCCGGAGATCCCTTCGCGGGTCTCCCGAGCCATCCGTTCGATCTCCCCGCCGTTTCCCGCATCGGCATGCGGACGGGTCAGGAGGATGACGGCCGCGACGGAAAGGAACGCGACGAACGCGAGCAGGACGATGAGGACGATTTCGGTGAATCCGAACATGCGCAGCCCCTCCTACTCTTCTTTTTTGGGATTCTTGGCGCGGCGGACCAGCGTGACGACGATCCCGACGACGGTGGCGATCGCGACGCCGATCAGGACGATTCCGAATATGGCGGTTCCCAGCATGATGATTCCTCCTCAGAATAGCGGGCTGAACAGGTTGAAGAGCCCCTGCAGCAGACGCTTGATGATGCCGCGATTGTTCCAGGCTTCGGCGTCGATCGCCGGAGCTTTCTGCATGTCGGCGGCGAAAGCCGCGACGAGGTCGGCGACGGCGGCGTTCTCGAAGACCGCGGTCGCTTCGAAGTTGAGATGGAAACTCCGCGGGTCGAAGTTGACCGATCCGACGGAGGCGATTTCGTCGTCGACGATGAGGACCTTCGCGTGCACGAAGGTGTCCGTGTACTCGTGAACGCCGATGCCGTAGGACAAAAGCGTTTCGTAATAGGAGCGGGTCGCGAACCCGACCATGGCGTAGTCGCTCCTGCCGGGGACGAGAATGTCGATCTTCACGCCGCTTTGAGCCGCGATTTTGAGCGAAAGCATCATCTCGGGTTCGATGATGAGGTACGGCGTGGAGATTTTGATCGAGGTCTTCGCCGCGTTGATCATCTTCAGATAGGCTTCCTTGATCAGGCCGTTCTCGAAATCGGGACCGGACTCGATGATCGCGAAGAGGCCGGGGAAGCGTTCGACGGATTTGTCGAGCGGCTTGTCGAGCACCTCGCCGGTGACGTAGTACCAGTCCTTGATGAAGACGTTCTGGATCGAGGTCACGCCGTTGCCTTTCATGACCACGTGCGTGTCGCGCCAGAATCCGAACCGCGGCGACTGGTGGTTGTATTCGTCGCCGAGGTTGAGCCCGCCGACGAATCCGACCTTGCCGTCGATGATCGTCGCCTTGCGATGGTTCCGGAAGTTGACGTTGCTGTCGGAAAAGGAGATTTTCTGCGGGTCGAACACGGCCACCTTGATGCCGGCGGCCTTCAACCCTTTCATGTATCCGCGGTCGAGGTGCTTGTTCGATCCGAAATGGTCATAGAGGAGGTGGACGACGACGCCTTCGTCCGCCTTCCGCTTCAAAATGTCGAGCACGCGGCGGCCGATGACGTCGGTCTTGATGATGTAGAACTCCATCAGGATGTAATCCCGCGCCCGCTCGAGTTCGGCGATCAGGCGCGGAAAGAAGGCGTCGCCGTTGTTGAGGATTTCGACTGCGGTGTCGCCGTCGTATACGGCGCGTCCGGTGATGGAATGGAGATATCGGAAGAGGTCCCCGAACCGATGGTCGGCGTAGACGGGCGAGGTCGGTTCCTCGAGTTTCAGGAATTCCTTCGAAGCGATCAGCGGGCGCGTGCGTTTCAGCCTGCCGGTGCGCAGATCGCGGGCGAAGACGCCGTAAAGGATGATGCCGATGACCGGATTGAGAAGCATGATCAGAATCCAGTGCGACTTCTTGTAGGCATAGGTCTGCTTGAGGATGATCCGGACCGCGACGCCGAGCGCGATGATGCCGAGCAGGATTTCGATGAGAAGCACGACGATCCAGGACGGAAGGACATCGCGCAGCGATACATAGGTGATGTACTGCACGGCGGCGACGGAATAAACGAACGACACCACCACGAACAGCAGGACGACGAGAAAGATCCGTTTCATCATTGCCTCCGAAGGAATCGGGTTATCTATATTGTACCATAAAAACGCCCGAAAGTCGCGCCCCTTTCGCGGGATGAAAAAACCGGATCCGTTTGGGGATCCGGTTCGTTCGGGCGGCCATTATTTCTTTTCGACGACTTTGGCGGTCGGAAGGAATCGACGCACCGAATCGACGGCCGAGAGGCAACTGTCGCGGTTGGGATAGGTCTCTCCGGTCATGATCATCTGGCTGTTGGTGGCATAGATGCGGAACTGGTACCGTTTCTGCTTGTCCATCGAAACGCGGAATCCGCCGGCTTCGACGGCCTTCTTGACCGATTCGAGTCCGGCAAGGACGCCCGCTTTCGAGGCATAGCCGTTCGACATGAACAGGACCTCGCCGTTCGATGCCTTGAGCGTGAATGTCCATTCCTTGTTGGTTCCGACGGCGATTTCGATTTTTCCGTTGGCGTTCTGTTCGACGGGGCCGAGGGTGACCAGTTCCTCGCGGACTTCCGTCGCGGGGATTTCATCGAGTTGGACAATCTTCTCGTTTCCCGCGAACTTCTTCACCGATTCGACGGCGGAAGCCGCCCTCGCCTCGGTGTCATAGAACTCTCCGGTGGAAAGAAGTCGCGATTTGTTCGCCGAGAAGAGCATGAATTGGGCGTAGCCGCTCTTGTCGGTGTAAAGTTCGAAGAGTCCGCCTTCGACGTTCTTCTTGAATGTTTCAATGCCGGTCACGGCGCCGTTGCGCGTCGAATAACCCTGACTGACGACGAGGATCTCTCCGTTGGAAGCCTTCAGGCGGAATTTGAAGAGTCCGGCTTCCGGGAATACTTCATATTTGCCTGAATATCTGCCCGTGGCTGTGGACTTGGCCGCTTCCGGTTTGGGTTCCGGTTTCGGTTCCGGTTTCGGTTCGGGTTTCGGTTCGGGTTTCGGTTCGGGTTGGACTACGGGTTCCGGTTTCGGTTCGGGCTTCGGTTCGGGTTGGACTACGGGTTCCGGTTTCGGTTCCGGTTTCGGTTCGGGCTTGGGTTCCGGTTGCGCTACGGGTTTTGGTTCCGGTTTCGGTTCCGGGGCGGGGGTCTTCACCGGTTCCGGAGTGGTCTGCGGTACGCTTTTCTCATGTTTTCTGAACAGTTTTCGAAAACACATGTGCACATCACCTCTATTTCCCATTATAGTCCTTCAGCGAAGGTTTTGATGCATGAACGTCGGAATTGTTCAGATGTTTTCCAGTTTTTGATCATATTGAAGCTGATACAGCATGTGATAGTGGCCTTTGTTGCGGAGGAGTTCCTGGTGGTTCCCCATCTCGATGATGCGGCCTTTCTGCATCACGATGATCTTGTCGACGTGCTGGATCGTGGATAGACGGTGGGCGACGATGATCATCGTGCCGATGTTCATCATGCGGGTGAGCGACTCCTGGATCAGTTCTTCGGTCTCGGTGTCGATGTTGGCCGTGGCTTCGTCGAGGATCATCACGGAGGGCTTGTGGACGATCGTGCGGGCGAACGAGAGGAGCTGGCGCTGACCGGAGGAGAAGTTGTTCCCGCGCTCGCGCACCGGTTCGTCGTACTTGTCCGGCAGGCGGTCGATGAAACGGTCGGCGTTGACGTAGCGGGTCGCCTCGACGATCTCCGCGTCGGTGATCGACTCGTCGCCGAGGCGGATGTTCGAGACGACCGTTCCGGAAAACAGGAAGACGTCCTGGAGCATTTGCCCGACCTGCCGGCGCAGCGAGCCGATTTCGATCGACCGGATGTCGACGCCGTCGATGAGGATCTGGCCTTTCTGGATGTCGTAGTTGCGGACGATGAGCGAGAGGATCGTCGTCTTGCCGGAGCCGGTGGCGCCGACGAAGGCGACCGTCTCGCCGGAGGCGACGCTGAAGGAGACGTCCTTCAGGATCCAGTCGTCGCCGATGTAGGCGAACCAGACGTTTTTGAATTCGATCCCGCCTTTGAGGGCGATCGGCTGCGCGCCCTGCCGGTCGACGACTTCCGGCTTGGTGTCGAGGATCTCGAAGATGCGTTCGCCCGAGGTGAACGCCGCCTGCATCGTGTCGAACTGCTCGGCGAGTTCCTGGATCGGGTCGAAGAACTTGTGGATGTAGTCGGTGAAGGCATAGAGCGTCCCGAAGGTGATGATCCCCGATATCGCCATCCTGCCGCCGAACCACAGCGCGAGCAGGAGCGCGACGACGTAGAGGAAATACATGAACGGACGGTAGACGGCGAACGTCGTCATCTGCTGGATGTTGAACTTCCAGAGTCTGTTGCTGCGTTCTTTGAACTCGCCGAGCTTCTTCGGTTCGCGGTTGAAAATCTGGATCAGCTTCATGCCGGAGAGGTGCTCCGACAGAAACCCGTTGATGATCGAGACCTGGGTGCGGACGTTGCGGTAGGCGCGCCGCGTGAACTTGCGGAAGATGATCGAAGCGACGACGACCGCGGGAACGACCGCGGAAATCCAGAGCGCGAGCGTCGCGTTCATGAGGAACATCACGATGAACGCGCCGACGATGGTGAGCGAATTGCGGAAGAGGTTCACCAGCACGTCCGTGTAAAGCGTGTTGAGGGTCGAGGTGTCGGAGGTGACGCGGGTCACGAGCTTGCCGACGGGAACCTTGTTGTACTGGGAGATCGAAAGGCCTTCGATGTGGTCGAAGATGTCCTTGCGGATGTTGTGGATGACTTTCTGTCCCATGCCCTGGAGAATCATCGTCTGGGCATACGAGAGGAAGGCGTTGACGATCATGATGCCGAAATATCCGAGCGAGATCCACAGGATTCCCGCGATGTCGATCGGATCCTGGCCGAGCAGGTCGAGGACCCGGGCGATCAGGAGCGGACCGACGAGCGAAAGCGAGACGAGGATGACGAGAAAGAGCGTGACCGGCAGAAAGTTGATGAGGTACGGCTTGAGGTAGGCGAGGAGACGCTTGATGATCGCCCAGTCGGAATACTTGCGGGTACGGATCGAATCGATGTCGACGAGGGCCTGCCTAGGCATTGCCGTTCCCTCCTTCGATGGCCGCTTCGAGCTGCTGGCGGACGACCATTTCCGCATAGAGGCGGGACTGCGCCATCAGGACGTCGTGGGTGCCGACGGCGGCGACGCGGCCGTCGTCGATCACGACGATCTTGTCCGCGTTCTTGATCGTCGAGATGCGGTGCGCGATCAGGATCGTGGTCTTGCCCCGGCGCAGTTCCTTCAGCCGTGCGAGGACGGCCTCCTCGGTCTTCGTGTCGACCGCGCTGAACGAATCGTCCATGATCAGGATCGGCGGATCCTTCATCAGCGCGCGGGCGATCGAGACGCGCTGCTTCTGTCCGCCGGAGAGGGTCACGCCGCGCTCGCCGACGATCGTTTCGTACCGGTTCGGAAATTCGGCGATGTTCTCGTGGACGTCGGCGGCGACGGCCATTTCGACGATCTTATCTTCGTCGGGATCGTCGATCGCGAAAGCGATGTTGTTCTTCACCGTGTCGGAGAAGATGAAGTTGTCCTGGGGCACGTAGCCGATCGCGCCGCGGATCGTCCGGAGCGGAATCCGCATCAGGTCGACGCCGTCGACGACGACTTCGTTCGCCTTCAGGTTGTAGAGGCGGAGAAGGACGTCGACGAGGGTCGTCTTGCCCGATCCCGTGCGGCCGATGATGCCGACGGTCTCGCCCTCTTCGATCGCAAAGTCGATGTTTCTGAGGATTTCGGCTTTCGAGCCGGGATAGCGGAAGGTGAGGTTGTTGAAGACGATGCGGCCCTTGATTTCCAGATTCTGGACGGCATTCTCGGGATCGACGATGTCGACGGGCTGGTCGAGCAGGGTTTCGATGCGCTGCATGCTGGCCTTCGCCTGGGAACGCATGTTGATCAGGCGGCCGACGGCCATCATCGGCCAGATCACGGTGCCGAAATAGCCGGCGAAGACGGCGAGCGTCGAGGCATCGAGCTTGCCAGGGGCGCCGTCGGGAAGTCCGAAGGTCAGATAGGCGATGTAGCCGCCCACCGCGAGCATGATGACGCGGATGAGGGTGATGAACATCTCGATGCCGGTGTGCATGAGCGTCGAGACCTTGACGAACGACATGTTCTTGTCGTAGTTGTCCTTGTTGATTTTCTCGAATGCGCGGATTTCCCGCAGTTCGTTCACGAACGCCTTGATGACGGCGATGCCGTAGAAGTTCTCCTGGGTGAAGTCGAACATGTCCTCGAGCGCCTTCTGCCGCGCCTTGAACTTGACGCGGGTGATCCGGCTCACGAGCGCCGCCATCAGCGACACGAGGGCGAGCGGAATCACCGTGATGATCGTCAGGGTCCAGTTGAGGAGGAACATCTTGTAGAGCGCGATGGTGCCGAGGAAGATGACGTCAAAGAACATCAGGATGCCGGGACCGAATGCCATCCGGACGGCGTCGAGGTCGCTCGTGAAGAGCGCCATCAGGGCTCCCGACTTGTTGTGCTGGTAAAACGTCTGGGAGAGTTTTTCCGCATGGGCGAACATGTCATTGCGCAGGTCGTATCCGACCCGCCACGAGGTGCCCATGATGAAGATGCGCCACAGGAAGCGTCCGATGACAAGCACGGCCGCGATGACCGCGACGTCGACAAGATAGCTCCAGAGGATGTCGTCCGTCAGGACGGAATGTTCGATGTCGCCCAGAATGGCGCCGATGATTTCCGGAATTTCCAGTTGGAAATAGTCGACCGCGATGAGCGCGGCGATCCCGAGCAGATAGAACAGGCCGTATTTCACATACAGGCGGTTGACATGTTTTCCGAATAGCATCCGCATCACCTCGCAAAGCAACACATTTATTGTATTACAATAACGTTGCGAAGGCAACGGATTTCGACATTTCCCTTCCGGCCGGCGCGATCGAGAAAGAAAAGCCTTCCCTTCGTCTCAGGGAAAGCCTTCTTCCGTCGGGATCAGTCGACGATGTCGTCGAAGACCACGCGTTCGCGTCCGCCGAACGCATCATACTCGTAATGGATGCGGGCGATGATGCCGTCGAACGCATCAAGCCCGCCGGCAAGCGCGATTTCGGCATGTCCGGAGCCCCACTCGGACAGCGGGATGGTCTGTAGGACGGTCTGGGTTGCGTAATCGCTCAGTTCGATGTATCCCGACACGATGTCGCCGTCGTTCTCGGCCCAGTCGATCGACAGCGTGCGGCCGCTGCCGCTGCCGCTCAACACGATCCACACCGTCGGCGCATCGAAGGCGATCGGGGAACGGCAGAGCACGAGACGGCCGTCGGCGCTTTCGACGCTGATGACGGCGTCGACGCCGAGAAAGGCGTTCGGGACCGAGAACGCGATCGTGCCCGTGGCCTCGATCTCTTCTTCATAAAGGACGGTGCCGCCGACGCCGTCGCGGATCCGGGTGACGAACGGAATCGGATGTTCCATCCCGCGGATGCTGACGACGCCGTCATCGGTGAGTTCGATCGTGTAATCGTACCCTTCCGCGGTGACCTCGCCGCGGCGGACGTGCGCGTAGATCCCGTGCTTCGCTTCGACCGTATCGCGATAGACGTCCGTCGTGAACGCTTTCCGGACGAGCACGCGGTCGGTGAAGTCGCGGGTCCCGTCATTCCCGTCGATGCGGGCGGTGAGCAGGTACTCGACGCCGGGATAGAGGCCGTCGAGGAGTGCGTCGTCAATCCTGACGACGCCGTCTTCCCCGCGATGCGGGGCGGCGGCGATCACGGTCTCCGACACCAGTTCTTCCGAATCCGCGTCGCGGACCTCGAGCGTGATCGACGTCACGGCCGCATCGGGATCCCCGAACGCGATCGTGGCTTCCGTCCGCGTGCGCCCGTCGGCGACGTCCGGATTCGCGCGCTGCAGTTCATCGTAGGTGCCGAGGAGGATGACCGGTCCGGTGACGCGCTTGTGCGCGTCCATCCCGGAGATGTCGAGATCGAACCCGATGACGGCCATCGCGGACAGACCCGAAACGCCCGTCCCCGTTGTTTTCCCGATCAGGAAGCGATAGGTGCCGTCGCCGGAAAACGCGTCATAGACGAACGTATGCGCGCTCGACGTACCGCTTTTGGTGAACGTATACTGGGTCCTCGCACCGGTTTCGTCGGCCCGCTGGATCTCCGCGACATAGGTGAATCCCTGCCAGTCGCTGTCGCCGATGGCGATGCTGACTTCCAGCCGGCGGAGGAGGACGTCGAACGTGATCGAACTGATGACGCACATGAAGTCGTTCAGGTTGTCTTCGAACGTGAGTTTGTCGAAACGGAGGCCGTCGAGGTCGCCGTAGAGGCGGACGCCGTCGACCAAGGCGAAAGAATCGTCGATCAGGACGTATCCGGATGTCGTCGTCGCCGTGGTCGTCGGTGCGGTCGTCGCTGCCGAGGTCGTCTCGCAGGCGAAGAGGAACGTCAGGAGGATCAGGATGGTCAGAAAACGCGATTTTGTCATGGTATTGCCTCCGAGGATGCGCTTCATCCGCATGGATCTTGGAAACGGTCTCGCTCAGATCGGTCCGGTGCCATAGGCGATCAGACCCGTGTCGTTCCCCTGAAACGCGTCGTATTCGACGTGGAAATTCGCCCAGAAATCGACATAGTTCTCGGGAATCCCCGGGACGGGCAGGACGATGCCCGATTCCGCGCTCCACTGCTCGTACGGGAACGTGGCCAGGACGACGCCGTTGTGCACGATTTCGATGTATCCGCCCGTGAAGACGCCGTCGTTCGAGGTCCACCAGACGGTGAGGGTGCGGGCATCGGGCGTGCCTCCGAGCTGGACGAAGACGGTCGGTTCGACGAACGGAATGCCGCTCTTGCACAGAACGGATTCGCCGCCGACGCTTTCGACGGAGATGACGCCGTCGAGATAGAGCATGTCCGTGGGGATCGTGTGCGTCGACGTCCCGCTTTCGGCGAGCGGCGCTTCGTAGAGGACGGTGCCGTCTTCCCGATCGCGGACGCGCACGACGAATTCGATGGGAACGTCGGTCCCCGCGATGAAGGTGTGCCCGTCATAGGAGTAATGGACGCTGAATCCGTATCCGGAGGCACTCATCTGTCCGTCCCGAATGTAGGCGTACATGCCGTGGGTCGAATCGACGGTTCCCCAGTAGCCGTCCGTGGTGTAGGACCGGTTGCCGATCGTCTTGTCGGTGAAGTCGCGCATGCCGTCGTTGCCGGAGGCGAGCACGAAGAAGGCATAGTCGACGCCCGGGGACAGACCGCTCATGGAAATGTTCCTGAGCCAGGCGTGGCCGCCGGCGTCGCGGGTCGCGGGAACGTCGAACGTCGCTTCGGCCGCGAGCTTGTCGGATGACACTTCGTAGAATGCGAGCGTGACGGAGGTGACGGCGACGTCGGGATCCTCGAAGGCGATCGTGATTCCGGTCCGGATCCGGCCGAGATCGGTGTAGATGTCGTCCCACTGCTCGTCATTGTAGTCGGGGAAATCGATGCTTGCGAGGCCGACATGGCTGCGGAGGTCGAAATCCGGGATCCGCATCGTGAATCCGGCGGCCGCGTCGGCGGTGATGCTGTCGGGATAGGTTTGATATTTGTAGAATTTGCCGATGAGGAAGCGATAGTCCGCCGAGCTCGAGAAGATGTCGTAGACGAACCTGTGGGACGATTGCGTGGCGGTACGCCGGAAGAGCGAATGCGTTTTCGTACCGCCGCCGCTCACCGGTTCCATGACTGCGATGTACGTGAAATCGCGATAGTTGCCGTCGTCGATCGAGAGGGTGATGACGACGCGGTTGAGCAGGACGTCGAATTCGATCTCATCGATCGAACAGTCGAAAAAGAAAACGCCCGATGCGAACGTGAGGATCTCGATGTCGACGGCGTCGGCGTCGCCCGAGACGGTCACGCCCGACACGTTGCCGGCCGTGGTCGTCCCGCCATCGTCGATGGTCGTGGTGATCTTGCTCAGGAAGCCGAAGGGGTCGCACCCCGTCAGCGTTCCCGCGATGAAGAGCAGGACGATGCCCAAGAATGCTTTGCGATGCATGACGATCATCCCTTTTCCGTCAATAGAAATTTCACATCATGTCCAGTTTATCACAAACCGCGGACGGCAGCGTAGCCTTTTTTTGACGATCTGCATGAAAAAGGATGAAAAAGTACCGCGGAAAAAGAAAAACAGGGAACTCCCCTGTCCTTTGTTACTTCATAGATGCTTCGTCTTCCTCCGGCGTCACGCGTTCGGCGTCGGAACCCCTGCCACGTACTCCCATTCGCCCGCCCAGTAGACCGGTCGGTCGCCGGAGTTCCACGTGTCGCTCCAGCCCGTCGGCCGTGCATCCGCCTCCGCGAAGATCGAGAGGCTCGTGCAGCCGTAGAAAGCATTCCAGCGGATCGTCGCCACCGCGACCGGAATGACGATCGAAGTGAGCGATTCGCAACCGCTGAACGCGCTGAATTCGATCGTGACGAGAGTGGCGGGAAGCGCGATGCGGATCAGCCCGGTACAGCCGCTGAAGGCGTTCTCGAAAATCACCGTCACGCCGTCCGGAAGGACGAGTTCCAGAAGCGACTCGCAATGCTGGAACGCTCCCGACCCGATGGAGTCGACGCCGGCCGGAAGCGTGACGACGGCGAGCGCGGTGCAGTAGGCGAAGAGGTCGTCAGGCAGGTCGACGAGTCCGGCGGGAAGGATGACTTCACAGAGACTGACGCAGTATCTGAACGCCGCCTGGCCGATGTCCTGGACGCTGTCGGGCAGCGTGACGTCCATCAGGTTGGCGCAGAAGGCGAAGACCGTATCGCCGATGTGGAGAAGCCCGTCCGGAAGGACGACGGCGACGAGCGCCGTGCAGTTCGTGAAGGCGCCGTTGCCGATTTCGAGGATGCCTTCGGGAATCGTCATCGCGGTGAGATTGGCGAGATTTTCAAACCCTTCGGCGGTGATTCCGGTGACCGGCAGCCCGAGATGGCGGCGCGGGATCGTGATCTCGGTCACGGCGTAAGCATCTCCCGCGGAGACGAGATAGCCGGACTCGTCCGGGGTCGGCTGGAACGCAAGCCCGGCGGTGCCCCAGTCCGCATGAAGCACGAGATCCCCCGCGGGCATCGTCGCGAACACGAAGGGATCTTCGAGCGCGGTGTCCGAGTACCATCCGGCGAAGTCGTATCCCGTCCGCGTCGGTGCGGCGGGTTCCGTGACGGCGAATCCCGCCGGCGCCGTGATTGGGGTCACGTCCGTGCCGCCGGCACTGTCGAACGAAATCGTGTGCAGGGCGGGGGCGGTCGTCGTGGGCGCCGCGGTCGACGCGGTCGTCACGACGGCGGTTGTCGTCGTCACCGCGGGAACGGTCGTCTCGGTCGGAAGCCCCTCGCATCCGGCGAGCAACAGCGTGAAGACGACAAGCGGCACGAGGCGAAGCGAACCCTTCTTCATGGCGATCTCCTTCGGGGACGTCGGGAAGCAGAACACGTCCGATTTCATTATAGGGCTTCCGCTCTCCGTTCTCAAGAGGGGGCTGCGACATTCGTCGGAAACGCAAAAAAAGACACGGGGTGTGGGGCCCCGTGTCTTTCGGTTCGTTCGACTAACGCTTGCTGAACTGCGGTGCGCGGCGGGCGCCTTTGAGACCGTATTTCTTGCGCTCTTTGACGCGCGGGTCTCTCGTGATCAGGCCGGCCGGTTTGAGGATCTTGCGATACTCGGGATTGACTTCGAGCAACGCGCGGGTGATGCCGTGGCGGATCGCACCGGACTGGCCGATGATGCCGCCGCCGAACACGTTGACGGAGATGTCGAAGGTGTTTTCGTTCGCGGTGAGGACGAGCGGTTGGGAGATGTCGAGACGCGCGAGCGCTGACGGAATGTAGTCCGCGATCGCCCGGCCATTGACGGTGATGACACCCTTGCCGGGTCTCAGTATGACACGCGCGACGGCGGATTTGCGTCTGCCGGTGCCGCGATACATGACGTTCTTAGCCAATGTCGGTCCCTCCTTATCCCTTGATAACCATAACTTCCGGCTTCTGCGCCGAATGTTTGTGTTCCGCTCCCGCGTAAACGAACAGCTTGTTGAACATCTTGTCCCCCAGCTTCGTCTTGGGAAGCATTCCCTTGATCGCAAGTTCAACCATTCTCTCCGGTTTTTCCTGGATCATGACCTTGGCCGTCGTGGTCGACAGACCGCTGTTGTAGCCGGAATGGGTGTAATACTTCTTGTCATCCCATTTGTTGCCGGTCAGTTCGATCTTATCCGCGTTGATGACGATGACACAATCGCCGCAGTCCACGTGTGGCGTGAACGTCGGCTTGTGCTTTCCCCTCAAAACGGTCGCGACCTCGGTGGCCAGCCTTCCGAGCCTTTGCCCGGCGGCGTCGACGACGTACCATTTCGTTTCAATTGTTTCCGAACTTGCCATGTAGGTTTTCATTTTGTTTTTCCTCCTTAGGATTGACTCAAGGAGCTTGTGGGATAAACCAAAATGTACCTGTAATATAATATCACCCAAGCACGTTTTCGTCAACTTTTTTTGCTATTTGATGAACTTCTTCCTGAAGTTCCCGCGTACGCCGGCGACGCCCGTCATCACGATGAACGCCTTCGGATCGATTTCGCGGATGAGGTTCACGTAAGTCGTGATTTCGTGCACGGAGATGATCGTGTAGAGCATTTTCTTGGATTGGAGCGAATAGAGGCCGGTGGCCTCGACGGCGGTGAGCCCGTGGGGGACCCGCTTGGCGAGTCCCGCGAGGACATCGTCGGGGGCGTCGGTGACGACTTCGAGTTTCATGAAGTTGTACGCGGTGTGGATCTTGTCGATGACGACCGAGTTCATCATCTGGCTCACGATCGTGTAGACCGCGACCGGCAGTCCGAAGCGGAAGCCGGCGATCAGGATGATGACGGCGTTGAAGGCGATCTGGTAGAGGCCGACCGATTTGCCGGTCTTGAGCGACAGGTACTGGAACGGGATCGTCGTGCCGCCCGAACTGGCGCCGACCCGCAGGAGGATGCCGTTGCCGATGCCGAGCAGTCCGCCGCCGGCGAGGGCGCTGCCGAGCGTGTCTGCGCCCATCACCGGAAACCCGATGGGAAGGGCGAGGAAAAAGGCGATGAGGGTCACCGAGAGGATCGTGTAGACGATGAAGCGCCGGGACAGCTTGAACCACCCGAAGATCATGAGCGGAATCTGGAACCCGTAGATGAGGATGCCGAGGTTGATCCGGACCGCCCCGTCGGTGGCGGCCTCGACGACGTTGACGATCAGCTGGGAAAGACCGGAGACGCCGCCGGTGTAAAGTTTCATCGGATCGATGAAATAGGCGATCGCGATGACGATGATGGCCGATCCGAACAGGACCGAGAAGAGATTTCTGAGTTCCCTGCGATAATCGAGCTTGCCCATGGCGAAACCGGGTTTCACCGGACGACGGACCCCGGGGGAAGGTCGGGAGCGTCGACGAGGACGATGTCTTTGTCCTTTTCACCGCAGAGGATCATGCCTTCGGACAGTTCGTCGCGGAGCTTCACGGGCTTCAGGTTGGCGACGACGATGACGTTGCGGCCGACGAGTTCTTCCGGCTTGTAGTACTGGGCGATGCCCGAAACGATTTGGCGGACGCGGTCGCCCGTATCGACCGACAGGACGAGAAGTTTCGCTGCGTTCGGATGCTTGACGCAGTTCGTGACGCGGCCGACGACGAGATCCATCCTGGCGAATTCATCGATGCCGATCTCCGGTTTTTTGGCGACGACCGGTTCTTCGGCGGGTTTCTGCTGGTTCATCATCGCCCTGACGGCCTCGACTTCCTTCTCGGCGTCAAGACGCGGGAACAGATGCTCGAGTTCCTTCGCGACGGCATAAGTCGCGGGGATGGCGAAGCGGACGGCGGCGAATCCCCAGAGCGCGGCAGGGACGCCGCGCGGGTCGAAGATCTTGTCCCCGCAGTCGGTCTGCAGCGGACGATACAG
>Ga0172374_1001814_pt1 | contig 14039 bp, 7 predicted proteins | sample LakKiv3m_FD_114536 | JGI IMG/M metagenome (GOLD analysis project Ga0172374, IMG submission 114536) | Freshwater microbial communities from Kabuno Bay, South-Kivu, Congo - kab_092012_10.3m | ecosystem: Environmental > Aquatic > Freshwater > Lake | place: Democratic Republic of the Congo... | reverse complement strand
CTTGGTATGAAAAACGAAACTGACAGACAAATAACCCGACACTCATTGCCGACCCGAATGTGTTTTAATTTTTTTTACCCACCGCACAAAAATTTTGAAATTCTGCCGACTCACATTGCACACATTGCCAAAGCCCCACGAGCCAACGCTGCAACCAAAGCTTTGTCAAAGAGTGCAATCTTGCCGACCCACAGAAGAAACGTCGATGAAATAAAGTATTATGAATTATAGAGAATCCGAACGCGAAAAAGCCCTGAGAATCAGAGATGATTTCTTTAAAGACCCCGGTAATGGTGAGCATCTAAAAGTAAAGTACCCTTTTGTTTTAGAGCAAGCAGAGAAAAATCTATGGACAAAAATCCGAAAGGAAGCCATTAAATATTTTGCTGATAATAAAATAGTTTGGTGGCCTGGTTCTTTAGAGCCATCCGGACATCTTCTTTCTTCGCAGGTTTCATGTGTAAATCATTTATTCTTTTTGAGAATTGATAAAAATGCTGCTTTAAAGGTTTTGCAAAATCTAAATCCTGACTTCGCAGAGGTTAGCTCTGACTTTGAAAATGGTTATATCGGTTTTGAAGTAGTTAGTAAAAACAGCTATCTTGGAGAAGTTGCAGAAGGGAAAGAGCAAACACGTGGTGCTAATTGTACTTCGGTGGATGCGATGATGACAGGAAAACTTAAGAATGGAAAGAAAATTCAGGTGCTAATTGAATGGAAATACACCGAGCTTTATTCAAAATCTGATAAGTCAGAAGGTTCAAGCGGGTCAACCAGAAAAAACAGATATGACGCCCTTATCGATGACAAGGATTCTCCCATAAAAAGAACAGTAAGCATTGACAATTTCTATTTCGAGCCGTTTTATCAAATCATGCGACAAACCTTGTTAGCATGGCAAATGACCAAAAACAAAGCGAATGAATTAAACACTGACGATTGGCTTCATTATGATGTGATTCCTGAAAACAATTTGAATCTTCGTTACCAAGTTCCGGCTCCTGATATGATTCAATCGGGTGTTGAAGAAGCATGGAAATCACAACTGCAAGAGCCGAATAAATACAATGTAATTACGCCACAAAAACTACTAAAACCTCTTATTTTTGAAAGCAATTACAGAAGTTTGATAACATACTTAAACAAGAGATACTGGTAAAAAATATGAAACAAAATAAAACCATACATACCTCAAGAACTTTAATGTTTGTAGAGCTTTCTCAAGTAATGAATCATTCTATTGAAGGCGGGGATTTCAATGAAATTCTTAATTCAAATGTTACAAGCAAACTTTCCAATACCAACCTTATAAAAACAAATCAATATCTAAGACAGCTTTATGGGTTTGACATGGAGGATTTATTGTTCAGGTGCTTTAAACATTATTGGACTTTAGTGGATAATGAAAAGAAAAGTATTCTTGCTTTATTGTTTGCATTATCTAATGACTTTTTGCTTAAAGAAAGCATTGACATTGTTGTTAATTCCAAAGTTGGAGAAAGAGTTGCTATTGAGAAATTTGATGATAATATTGAAAAGTACCACCAGGGCAAATATTCCTTAAACACAAGGCGCAGTGCTGCACAGAATGTTGCAAGTTCATGGAAACAGGCTGGATATATTCAAGGAAAAATTAAAAACATAAGAGTACAGCCGATACATGATTATTATACAGTTGCTTTTGCATTATTGCTATCATATCTGCATGGAGACAGAGGCGAATATATTCTTTTGAGTAAGTGGATTAAGGCGTTGGCTATAAGTACTGAAGAATTGAGAGATTTAATAAAAGAAGCCGCCAAAAGAGATTTGTTGCAATACCAGTATGGTGGAAATGTAACCGTGATTTCTTTTGAAAATCAATTAAATACGATATAAAAAATGGCAAATAATATTGATGGTTTAATCCAAGCTTACGATAAGGTAGTAAGCGGAAAATGGGAAGAAACCTTATCTGCACAGGAACGGATTTGGTTTCTTGTATATGACCCCGATAGTCAGAGAAAAGTAGATTTTAGATTAAGTGATTTTGAAAACGTAACAAAAAAAGCAGGAAAAAAATGGGCAAAAGTTTCACTTAAAGATTGCTTCCCTGACTGGATGGCATCGCATGAATACAGAGATGAGTATTTTCTCGAACCCGATTCGTTGGTAGATCAATTAGAATTTGATTTTAAAAAATATGTAATCGAAAATACCATTCAGAAAATAAGAAAACACCAAATTGACAACGAAACAGTAATAGCATTTACCGATGTGGCTTCTCTTTTTGGATTTGCCAGACTTTCCGATATTTTAAATCACATTGCCGGTGAAGTAAAAGGCAGATTACTTGTTTTCTTCCCTGGTGAATTTGAAAAAAATCAATTCAGATTGCTTAATGCCAGGGATGGCTGGAGTTACTTAGCAAGACCAATAACCGCTTAAATAAATAAACATGAAGAATAAGGAGCTTTTTAATCTTAACCCCGAAGAAAACAACCTCTTAAATGATGGTGTAGTTGAAATAAACATATCCAAAGACGACAATGGATTGGCAACTTTAAGACATGAACTAAAAACATTTGTATGTGAGGGGGAATACCAGAAGGGTTTGTACAGAATACTGGACACATACTTAAAATTTATAGACCAACCTAAACAGCCCGCTGTGTGGGTGAGCGGTTTTTTTGGCAGTGGTAAATCACACTTGGTAAAAATGCTGGGGTATTTATGGCAAGATTATAAATTCCAAAATGGAGAAACTGCCAGAACAATAAAACCACTTCCTCAGGATATAAAAGATTTGTTTATTGAATTAGGGAGAAAACAGGATATTCATGGCAAATTATCAATTGTTGGCACTTTGAAGGATTTCCCTTCCGCTGATATACGGTATTCGTTTTTGCAATTGGTTCTAAACGCACTTGGATTACCACCACAGTATCATCATTTTAAGTTTGTTTACTGGGCAAAACAGGAAGGCATTTATGATGATCTCAAAAACATTATTGAAGCGCAGGGAAAAGACTTTGTAAAGGAATATGAAAACTTATTTGTCTCTTCTGCACTTGCAAAGGCAGTTTTGCAAATAAAGCCCGACTTTGCCGAGAATGAAGCTAAGGTAAAGGAGAATTTTAAAATTAACTTTAAGCGACAGGATACCATTAGCCGCGATCAATTCATAAATACACTGAAAACCGAAGTGTTTCCTTTGTTTTATGAAGATAAAATCCCTTACACAATCATCGTTTTAGACGAAGTTCAGCAATTTATCGGACAGGATGGAAATAAAACTATCGACATTCAAAACCTCGCACAGGATGTATGCAGCAATTTTGAAGGTAAGTTGCTCTTAGTCGGTACAGGGCAGAATGCACTGGCTGAAACCCCGCAGCTTCAACCATTGCAAGACCGTTTCTCGGTAAAAGTCCTGCTCTCCGATACCGATGTTGAAACAGTTACACGAAAAACCATTCTCGAGAAGAAACCAACTGTTGTTGCTACTATTGATAAAAAAATCGAATCTTCAATGGGTGAGATATCCCGCACACTGGAAGGAACTACTTTTGGCTATACCAGCGAAGACCGAAAAACAGCCGTTGCCGATTATCCTTTGATTCCACCCATCAGGAAATTCTGGAAAAAAATTCTTCAGGTTATTGATGTGGCTGGAACAACCGGACAGCTGAGAAGTCAGATTCGTGTGGTGAACGATTGTGTAAAAGTATTGGCAAATAAAGACCTTGGGCATATCATTCCGGGTGATTTCATTTTTGAACAAAAACAAAGAGACCTTCTGCAGGGTGCATTGCTATTGCAGGAAACCAATAACTTGATTGAGGAAAGAAAAGCCAAAGGTGGCGATAGTTTGCTTGAAGGAAGGATTTTGAGTGTGGTTTTCCTGCTTGACCAACTACCAAAAGATACACAAGGCACGCTGCCAAAATCAAATGCAAATACCATTGCTGATTTGCTGATTGACAACTTGAATGAGCCCACCGATGCTTTCAGAAACAAAGTGAAAGATTTGCTGAAAAAACTGGTAGAAAAAGATAAGGTGCTTATGCCGGTGGGCGATGAATTTAAGTTACAAACAAAAGAAGGTGCCGAGTGGGAACAGGAATACACCAAACACGCAGTGGCCATCAATGCCAAAGGAGAGGACAAAATTCAGTCACTACGTCAAACAAAAGTGCTTGAACTGTTTAACGACAAAACAAAAACCATCAATATTTTGCACGGAAATTCAAAACTAAAACGCGATTTCGAGATTTGGGATAAAACGGAAAGGCCAAATACTGAAAGCCGTCTTAATTTATGGCTCCGCGATGGCTGGCAGGAGAATGAAGCCATCGTTTTGAACGAAATACGTAGCGAAGGGCAGGACGTGCCATTATCCTATATTTATGTGAAAAAACTTCGTGATGCTGAACTGAGAAGCGAAATCATTAAATTTCTTGCTGCAAAAGACACCATTGATACAAAAGGACTGCCAAATACGCCCGAAGGCCAACAGGCAAAAAAGAGTATGGAAACCCGAAAAAACAATGCCCTCGCTTCTATTCAGGATATCATTGATAAGATTTATGAAGAATCCATGGTGTATCTTGCCGGAGGAACAGAGGTAAATGCAGGTACTTTACGCGAAAACATCGAAAGCGCCCTTAGCAGCATTGCCGACAGGCAGTTCCCTGATTTTAAAAGCAAAGCCGATTATAAGGACTGGGACAAAGCACTCCGCAAAGCACAGGAAGGTGATACCGAAGCACTGAAAAAAATCAACTACAACGGTGATGTAAAAGACCATCCGGCATCGGTTGATATGTTGCGGTTCATCGGTAATAGCTCAAAAACTGGCAAAGATATCCGCAACCATTTTATGAAATCTCCTTATGGCTGGAGTCAGGACGCTATTGATACCATCATTATTGCACTTAAAAATGCAGAACTCATATCTACCGCTGAAGCTAATCTAAAACCTGCTTCAATCAATGCGGCAACATTTAAAAAGGAAGTACACACCATATCGGCAGCCGAGAAAATCAAACTTCGTAAAATATACCAAGATGCAGGCATTTCATGCAAACCCAATGAAGAACTGGCGACTTCCAACATTTTCCTTTCTGGCTTAAAACAATTGGCGCAAAGCATCAGTGGTGATGCTCCACTACCTGAGCCAATCAATCTGCAATTTATCAAAGACATTGAAAACCTGGATGGCAATGAACGCTTACGCAGAATATTGGACGAACAGGCCGATTTAACCTCAAAGTTTGCCGAATGGCAGAAGAAAGAAGCCATCTCCAAAACACGACTGCCCTTATGGACATTGCTTACCGAAATGGAAGAACACGCCCCGGCTATGGATGAAGCCGATAACATTCTGAAAGAAATTGATGCGATACGCACCGACAGATTATTATTCCATGAACCCGATTTAATTGAACCCTTGTTGGTTAAAATCAGTGATTTTTTGAAGGCATTATTAAACGAAGCCAAAAAGAGTTTCCTTGATGTGTATCAAAAGGGCATGGATGAACTACAGGGCAACGAATACTTTAAAAAACTCACCCCCGAACAGAAGCATGCCATATTGCATAAGTATCAATTGCTGTCGAAGCCGGAAGTGAAGGAACTGGATGCCCGTGGCGTAAACAACGAACTAAAACACACCTCGCTTGAACAGTGGCAAACCAAAATCTCTGCCTTGCCCGAGCAATTCAGGGCTGCTCTTGAGGAAGCCATGAAAATAGCTGTGCCTGATGCAAAATCATATCGCCTGCCCAAGCAAACCATCTCCAATAAGAGCGAATTGGATAATTATTTGGAAAAACTCAAACAGGAAATTCAAACACTGCTGGATAGCGGTAAATCAGTAATTTTAAAATAGCAAAACATGGCAGTTCTTACAGCACAGCAACGCAACATACTTGAAAAAGCGGTAATCAAAGCACGCAATACAGCGGAAGAAGGTGGCATAAACAGTTTGAAAAACCTGGCTGTTGACCAGCCCGAACCTTTTCCGCACCAAAGCACCGAGCAACGTGCCTTACGCAATAATCTCCGTGCAAAAGCCCGTTTGCTGGGCGATATTAAACTCCCCAACGGCAGCCATGAGATACAAAACCTTGCTTATGAGTTGGCTTATGAGTATTGGCACAAAATCCTGTTTGCCCGTTTTCTGGAGGCAAACAATCTGCTGATGCATCCCACGATGGGTGTTGCGGTTACCCTGGAAGAAATTGAAGAACTGGCACCGGAAGAGGGCTATGCTGATAAATGGGATGCGGCAGCCACCTATGCCTCCAAAATGCTTCCAGCTATCTTTAGAGTGAACGACCCTTTGATGCAAGTAAAATTTGCACCTGACGACCGCATTGCACTCGAAAGCATACTCAATGCACTTGAACCCGAAATCTTTACTGCCGATGACGCACTGGGTTGGGTATATCAGTTTTGGCAAAACGAAGCGAAAGCCGTTATCAATGCCAGCGGTGACAAAATTGACGGCAAACGCCTACCGGCAGTGACACAGTTGTTCACAGAACCTTACATGGTAAACTTTCTGATTGACAATACACTTGGTACCTGGTGGATGACCCGAAACCCTGGAGTTACACCACCGGTGAACTTCGAATACCTCCGCTATCTCCCCTCAAAAGACAGCACGGCCACTGAGCCTGTCGAAGTGGCTGCCGGAAAATTTGAAGGCTGGCCCAACCGCACAGCCGAAGTAACCACCTTAGACCCCTGCATGGGCTCCGGCCATTTTGTGTGCTCGCTGTTTAATGTTTTTTCTGCCTTGCGCATGCACGAAGAAGGGCTGACCAAAGAAGAAGCCACCGACCGCGTGATTGCCGAAAACCTCCACGGACTGGAAATTGACCCCCGGTGCACACAAATAGCTGCCTTTAACCTTGCCCTCACAGCCTGGAAGTTTTGCGGACATTACAAAGAACTCCCCGAAATGAACCTCGCATGCAGCGGCATTGCCCCTAAAGGTAAAGTGGAAGATTGGGTGAAATTGGTTGGAAATGTACCAAGAGATGATAAGGGAAGAATGGAAAATGGAATGAAAGCCCTCTACGAACACTTCCAGTTAGCTCCTGAATTAGGAAGTTTATTAGCCCCCTCAACCATAAAAGCCGATGCCTTTACAGCAAGTTTTGAACAACTCCTCCCAGTTTTAACCAAAGCGCTGGAAACTGAACGCGATAATGAAGTTGTGGAGCGGGGCGTAATGGCGGCTGGGATTGCAACAGTTGGCAGTATTCTTTCAAAAAAGTATGTTCTGATCTTGACAAATGTTCCTTTTGTTGGTACAAGAAAGCAGGCTGAAATATTAAAAACTCATTGCGAAAAGAATTATCCAGCTTCCAAGCATGATTTAGCAACATGTCTCATTGAGCGAAGTTCCAAATTACTAAGTATAGGAGGATCATTTGCATTTGTGTCCCCACACAATTGGTTATTTCTGGGTGCATACATGAAATTCAGGAAAAGTTTATTGGAAAAATATGTCTGGAATTTTGCTGCATTTCTTGGTTCTCGGAGTTTTAGAACAGCAATGTATGATTTTAGTATCGGACTAATTGTTATTAGCAATGAAAAACCTTCATATAATAACTTAATTGGAGGTGTGTTAGTTGAAAAATATTTAACTCCAGAAGAAAAGTCTGACAATCTAATCAAAGAATTGGTAATAACTGTAAGCCAAAAAAGCCAAATTGAAAATCCCGATAGCAGAATTACTTTAGTTGAAAATACGAGTATTTCATTATTGCAAAAATTCGTCACTTGCCTTACAGGAGTTTTAAATGGAGATTCTCCGAAGTTTATTAAATTTTTCTGGGAGTTTGCAAAATGGCCTTTTGAGTGGATCCCTCTCCAAGGTACTTCTAACACTATTCAATATTATCATGGTAGAGAACAGCTTATTTACTTTGATAAAGTTAATGGGCACCTAAGAGAAGATGCTAAAATAAGAAGAGAATGTTTACATGATTCTGACCAAAGAGGAAATACTCACTGGGGTAAAAAAGGAATCATGGTGCATAGGATGGGTTCTTTACCAGTTACTTTATACTATGGGGATGTGTATGATCAAAATGGTGCTGTAATAGTTCCGAACAAAGATGTATCTGTTGAATCATTATGGGTGTATTTAACTTCAAATAAATTCTTGAACGAAGTTCGTAAATTAGATAATAAGGTTGGTGTTACACCTGCAACATTAGCTAAGGTTCCATTTGATATTAAGCTTTGGCAAAAAGTCGCCTCTGAAAAATACCCCAACGGCCTGCCCAAACCATACAGCGATGACCATACTCAATGGTTGTTTCACGGCCACCCGGTAAAAGCCGAACATGCCTTGCAGGTAGCTGTTGCCCGTTTGTTATGCTACCGCTGGCCTGCAGAAAGCGATGAAGAGATGGAGCTGAGCGAAGAAGCCAGAGAACTGATAAAACAAGTAAAAGAACTGCAACTGCCTTTTGATGAAGATGGCATTGTGTGTATTCCACCTGTTTATAGCGAGCAGCCCGCAGCCGAACGGCTCAGGCAACTGCTGCAAAAAGCATGGGGCGAAAACTGGAACAACAACGTTGTGGCAGATTTACTCAAACAAGCCGGTTCCAACAAAACCAATTTGGAAGACTGGCTACGCGATGAGTTTTTTGCCAACCACTGCAAAGTTTTCCAAAACCGCCCCTTTATCTGGCACATCTGGGATGGCCGCAAAGATGGTTTTTCGGCCCTGGTAAACTACCACAAGTTGGACAAAGAAACTCTGAAAAAACTTATCTACACTTACCTGGGCGATTGGATACGCCAATGCGAAGCCAAAAAGAAAGCCGGAGAAAGCGGAGCCGATGGTTTGCTGAGTGCCGCCCTCAAACTCAAAGAAAAACTTGAACTGATATTGGTTGGCGAACAGCCCTACGATATTTTTATCCGCTGGAAAAAAATGGAAGAACAGCCCATTGGCTGGGAACCCGATTTGAATGACGGAGTAAGGTTGAATATTCGACCTTTTGTTGAAGCCGGAGTATTGCGTAGCCGCTTCAACATCAAATGGGGCATCGACAGGGGTAAGAATCCTGCAGGTAGTCCTTGGGGCGAGATACGGGATAACGACAGGCATTTGAGTTTGGAAGAAAAAAGAAAAGCAAGGGAGAAATAATTAATTGAGCAATTAAATGAATTTGAAAGAAAAAATACTTGAAGGTTTTAAGAAAGCCACTGCCCACAACAGCAGTGTCATGGTGCCACCGGAAGTGATACTGTGGCCAGACCCTGAAAGGCAGTGGAAACCTGTTATTGAAAATCTCCAAAACACCTACGGAGCCTTGTTTGTCCTTGGAAACTACTCACCTGAAAAACTTACCGGCCCGGCAATATGGTTAAAAACAGTGATTGCGGGTAAACTTTCCGATTGCAATTGGGAACAAACATTAACTCCGGTTATTTATTTACCCGGTATTTCAAAAAGCCGCCTGAAGGAGGTGAGTAACCTCGGCCTTGAATTACAGCCTTTGGCTGAGTATCAATACACAGGCACCTTTTTTAATCAATACAATGGTAAAGAATGGACAATATTGGCATTTCTCACAAATCCGGATGATGGACTTGGGTTGAATATAAAACAGGATAGCAGCACGAAAGAATCCATCATTAAATCACTTCCTGTTTTTTTTGAGATGGACATTTCTGCCTTCTCAGCTCCTGTAATAGATGCTGAATTTATAAATGGTCTTGTTTTCCCAAATACTATCCCATACATACTGAAATGGATGTGTAAAGGCGATGAGTTTTTAGCAGGGATGGAACCTGCCCTTAAAGAAACCTTTGTTGATATTTGCCAAAGTCGTTATGGTTTTATCCCTGATTATAAAAACATTAAGGAAATCGCTCTGAAGCTGGGTAAACAGGAAAATGCCTGGAAACATGTTTGGAACTATTATGCCAATTCGCCTTCAAAGTACCCTCAAATTGAGTCCCTTCTCAGAGAAGCAAAACCCGGTGATATGGGTTCCGGCATCTTCTCCATACCCGATGAAAGCTGGCCGCAAATCAATGAAGAAAGAGAGTTGCAACTGCGGAGCGAACTGGGTAAATTATTAAAAAATGATTTATCAAAAATAAGTACCGGCTTAAATAAACTTTATGACCAGCACAAAGAAAGAAATAAATGGGTATGGACAGAACTTGGATATTCGCCCCTCGTAACAGCCCTAAAATTTTTAAGAGCTTTATCAGAAAGTGTAAACAAGCATTATCCTTTTGCAAATCTTAATGAAATCATTCAGTTTTATATCAAAGAAGGGTTCTATGCAGATGCATGGATGCGAAAGGCCTATGCCGCGGTAAAGACCGAAAAAGATAAATCGGTTATCCGCGAATTGATTCAATTGATTTATAAACCCTGGCTGGAGGAAATTACTGAAAAATTTCAAAACCTGATAGTTGATAGTCCTTCAGAAACGAAGCAACACAATAATACAGAACAAAAGGAAAAATTTTATCTTTTCGTTGATGCCTTCCGCTATGAAATTGCTAAAGAGTATGTATCCTTATTAGAAAAAAAAGGGATTAAAGTGGAACTTACACATCAATATACAGCCCTCCCAACTTTAACTTCAACCGCAAAAGTAAAAGCCAGTCCGGTTGCCTCAGAAGTTAACACTATCAGTGAAATAAAGGATTTTACACCTACTTTCAAATCAGGTAAACCAGCCAACATAACAAATTTTAGAGCAGAACTTGAAGACAAAGGATTTCTGCATAGCATTAAAAAAGGTTTTAATCCTGAAAAATCCTACTGGGTCGAAATTGGTAATATAGATACCAGAGGGCATGATGAACAGGCTGAAATGCTCAAAAGAACGGATGAATTATTTGATGAAATTACAGAGGTGATTGATACAGCCATTGAAGCAGGAATAAAAGAAATAAAGATAGTTACCGATCACGGATGGTTAATGCTGCCAGGCGGTCTGCCGTCATCAAAAATCATCAAAGACCTAACTGTTGCCCGCTGTGGAAGGTGTGCATACATCAAGGAAGGGGTAAAAACAGAATTTAATCAATTACCGTGGGAATGGAATCCAGCGGTGTATATCGCCTATGCGCCTGGCATTTCTTTTTTCAGAAACAACGAAGAATATGCACATGGTGGCATTTCATTACAAGAGTGCATTGTCCCGGAAATCAGAATACAGGTAGAAAAAGATGAATTGACAAATGCAAAAATATATTCTCATAAATGGGTAAACCTGCGGTGCCAGATTGAAACAGAAAATGCACCGGATGGTTTTTTGATTGACATCAGGGCAAAGTACAATGATGAAAAAACCTCAATCGTACTCTCTACAGGGAAGACAATTTCTGGAAATAAATGCAGCTTAATGGTTGACGACAGTGCAATTGATTCAGCAGCTTTTATTGTTCTAACCGATGAGAAAGGAAAAATAATTGATAAAACAAACACAACAATAGGAAATTAAGATATGGAACTTGATAACATTGATATTATTGCATCTAAAGCATTTGAAGGTTATATTGTTCGCAAAGACCTTTTGGAGCAATTCAGGAAAACTTATCCTGTGCCTACCTATGTCATAGAATTTTTATTAGGTAGATATTGTGCAACCATTGACCCTAAAGAAATTGAGGAGGGTCTTGAAGTTGTAAAACGACAATTGCAGGATAGAACTGTAAGACCGGGTGAGGAAGAGTTTTTTAAGTCGAAAGCAAGAGAGAAGGGCTCAATTAAAATTATTGACATCATTACCGCAAAGCTTGACTCAAGAACAGATAGCTATGTTGCAACATTACCGAGTTTAAGATTAAACAATGTCAGAATTTCTCCTGAAATGGTCAATGAAAATGACCGCATGCTTACCGGAGGTTTCTACGCTGAAATTGAAATTGAATATGATGCTGCCATTGCTCAGGAAAATAACGGCAGGCCTTTTGGGATTCAAAGTTTAAGGCCGATTCAGTTATCACAAAGAAACGTACTCGATATTTTAAAAAAAGGACGCAAACTTTTTACGCTGTCTGAGTGGAAAGATTTTTTAATACGTAGTGTGGGATTAGAACCTTCTGCATTATCTGAAAAGGCAAAAAACGTTTTGTTTGTCAGAATGGTTGCATTTGTTGAACGTAACTATAACATGGTTGAACTGGGTCCGCGTGGTACCGGCAAATCGCATCTTTACCAGCAAATCTCCCCATACTCTCATCTTGTTTCCGGTGGTAAAACAACAGTAGCAAAGATGTTTGTCAATATGTCCAATGGAGAGCGTGGTTTGGTATGTAAATATGATGTGGTTTGTTTTGATGAAATTTCCGGAGTATCCTTTGACCAGAAAGATGGAGTGAACATCATGAAAGGCTACATGGAAAGTGGTGAGTTCAGCAGAGGGAAAGAACCCATCCGTGCAGATGGTGGGGTTGTTATGGTCGGCAATTTTGATGTTGATGTTGAGCATCAGCAGAGAATAGGGCATTTATTCGGCCCATTACCACCTGAGATGCGCGATGATACCGCATTCATGGACAGGATTCATGCATTTGTGCCAGGGTGGGATTTTCCCAAAATGGACAAGACCTACCTGACAAATCATTTCGGTCTGGTAAGCGACTTCCTTGCCGAATGCTGGACAAGGCTCAGGGATGTAAGCCGCCTTTCATCTGTATTAACAAGACTGGATTATGGAGGAGCTTTAAGTGGCAGAGATACTACCGGAGTTAATAAAACACTCAATGGTTTATTAAAATTGATGCAGCCTGATAACGAAGAACCGATTTCTGATGAATTGCTGGAGTGGGCTGTAAAAGTAGCATTGGAATATCGGAGAAGGGTAAAAGAACAGCAAAAAAGGATAGGTTCTGCCGAATTCAGAAATACTCATTTTAGTTACAGGATAGGAGAAGATGGCGTTGAAACCTTTATCTCTACTCCGGAGCTACACAGCGAAAATACAATAACCGAAGATCCTCAACCACCTGGTCAGGTTTGGTCAATAAACATAGGTGGTTTAGATGATAATGCCGGTCTGTATAAAATTGAGGTGAATACGAACCCAGGAAGCGGTATAAAAATTCTGAATAGACCGGTTCCATCACAGTTTCAGGAAAGTGTCAGATATGCCGAGCAAAATCTATACAGTAAATCCAAATTACTAATTGGTGACCGCGACCCCAGAAGTCATGAGTTTTCAATACAATTGAGGTCGTTCGACACCTCGAAAACCGGCAATGGCATTGGAATGGCAGTGTTGATTTCACTTTGCAGTGCTTTGTTGGAACGTAGTATTAAGGGAGGTTTAGTAATCGTTGGGCAGCTTAATTTAGGGGGCTCTATAGATAACATTTATAACGCAGTTAACCTAGTGGAATTGGCCGTAGAAAAAGGAGCAACAACCATATTGGTTCCAATCAATGCCAGGAAACAGTTAAATGATTTATCAGACGACATGATTACTAAAATTAGCATCCAATATTATAATGACTTAAAAGATTGTTTATTAAAAGCCTTACTGGAATAGCCAACGCATTTGCAAGCACATTGCCAAAGCCCTCTTGCCTGAGGCAAGACCAACGCTCCAACCAAAGCTTTGTCAAAGAGCTTGCAAAGCCAGCCCAAGAGAAGAATTTCAAAATTTTTCTCCACGCTTAAAAGAAAAAAAAATTAAAACACGCCAGCACACAGGCGACACAGACAGAAAAGAAAATGAAACGAATGACAAGTTTAATATGAAAGTGCAATTTGACAGGAACCTACGGACAGACAAGAACCGCCAGTGCATAACAGGCGGTATATTTTATTGCCGAGACAGTGCGGGTTTCAGCGTTTCTGCATCTAATAAACTTTCGTGTAACTTGACACTGAAGTGCTTCGAAATCGGCAACAAAAACATACCGCCAAACCGTTAGGCGGTAGTGTTCAATGAAAGATGCAATAATATGCGAAAATGGCTTAAATTTATTCCAATAGTTTTCATTCTTTGGGATTGCGCTCCAAAGAAATCGGACCCTTTAAAACCATATAT
>Ga0172374_1001813_pt1 | contig 14042 bp, 8 predicted proteins | sample LakKiv3m_FD_114536 | JGI IMG/M metagenome (GOLD analysis project Ga0172374, IMG submission 114536) | Freshwater microbial communities from Kabuno Bay, South-Kivu, Congo - kab_092012_10.3m | ecosystem: Environmental > Aquatic > Freshwater > Lake | place: Democratic Republic of the Congo... | reverse complement strand
GGCCTCCAGCAGCTTGCCGTTCTCGACCATCCAGTCGAGCGTCTCCTTCAGCTCGGCCTTGATGCCGTTGACGGCCTGATTCAGCGTCGGGCGCGGGGTGACGTAGTGGCTGGCGGCGTAGACCGTGACCTCGTCCAGGGCCGCGGTTTTCTTGCCGGTCAGGGGGTCGAACTCCTCGATCGCCTCGATCTCGTCGCCGAACAGGCTGATGCGCCAGGCGCGGTCCTCGAGGTGGACGGGGAAGATCTCCAGCGTGTCGCCGCGCTTGCGGAACATGCCGCGCTCGAAATGGACATCGTTGCGCTTGTACTGCAGGGCGATCAGGTCGGCTCGCAGCTTGGCCTCGTCGATCTGGTCCCCGACCTTCAGGTTGAAGGTCATGGCGGTATAGGTCTCGACCGAGCCGATGCCGTAGATGCAGCTGACCGAGGCGACGACGATGACGTCGTCCCGCTCCAGAATCGCACGGGTGGCGGCGTGGCGCATCCGGTCGATCTGCTCGTTAATCGAGCTGTCCTTCTCGATGTAGGTGTCGGTGCGCGGGACGTAGGCCTCGGGCTGGTAGTAGTCGTAGTAGCTGACGAAATACTCGACCGCATTGTCGGGGAAGAAGGCCTTGAACTCGGAATAGAGCTGGGCCGCCAGCGTCTTGTTGTGGGCCAGGATCAGGGCCGGGCGCTGGGTCTGTTCGATCACCTTGGCCATGGTGAAGGTCTTGCCCGAACCGGTGACGCCCAGCAGCACCTGTTCGCGATCGCCCTCGTCCGCCTGGGCCACAAGCTCGGCGATGGCCGAGGGCTGATCCCCAGCGGGCTGGTATTTCGTCTCCAGCCGGAAGGGGACGCGCTTCTTGTTCGTCGGCCGGTCGGGGCGGTGAGGCACCCAGTCGGCGGGGGCGGCGGGCGCCTCCTCCGGCGTCAGGCGCGGGCCGTTCACGGGCGCGAACATCGGCGCGCGGCCGTGGTCGAAGGCGACCGGCGCCTCGGCCATGCCGGGATTGGGCGTGTGAACGGGCTTGGTCGGTTTCGCGGGAGAACGGGCCATGAACATCAAGGTAATGCGCGCGCGTGCAAGGCGCTAGGCCCGGCGGGGGCGGGACGGGGCCAGAATCCGCCAGCGCGCCACCACAGGTTGAACTTACCTGCGCCACAGTCACGCTTGTATGTCGCCGCAAATGAGGCGAATTCGACTTATTGAAAACATATTTGAGCAAAATGTGGTCGAAAAGGACGAAATAACGGTCCGAACTCGGCCTTTGCGCGTCAAAAATGCCTCATAATTTCCCCTAACAATGATTTTTTGAAAGAAATTGGTTGATGCTGTGACGACCCAGCCATAGCCATTGCAACAGCCAAGAAGCGTAATGACGAACATTGGTTTTCAGCGTCGTTCACAGAACGACGTGATGTTCAGTAACGATTAACAGGTACACAGAGGCTTATGCGCACTCGTAAAGACTACCTGCTGGGCACGACGATGGCGGCTGGAGCCGCCGCACTGTCGATGGCCATGCTTATTCCGGGGACGGCGCTTGCTCAAAGCGCTTCGAATACTGACCAGGAAGCGACCCAGGTCGACGAAATCGTCGTCGTCGGCTCGCGTATCCGTCGCGACAACTATAACGCGCCTTCGCCCACGCAGGTTGTGACGCGCGAAGAAGCGACGCTGCAAGGCTTCGCCTCGACGACGGAAGCTCTGCAGAGCACGGCCGTCACGGGCGGTTCCGCCCAGATCAATAACTCTTACGGCGGCTACGTCACCAACGGCGGCCCCGGCGCCAACACCATCGGTCTGCGCGGCATGGGCCCGAGCCGCACCCTGGTGCTGCTGAACGGCCGTCGCGTCTCGCCCGCCGGTTCGCGCGGCTCGGTCGGCTCGGCCGACCTGAACGTGCTGCCGACCGCCATGATCGACCGCGTCGAAGTCCTGCGGGACGGCGCTTCGTCGGTCTACGGTTCGGACGCCGTGGCCGGCGTGGTCAACATCCAGACCCGCAAGAATTTCGAAGGCCTGGTCTTCGAAGCCCAGCGCAACGAGCCGCTGGAAGCCAACGGCAACGGCGGCTCGACCCGTCTGTCGCTGACGGCCGGCGCCCGTGGCGACCGCTGGCGCGCCGCCGGCTCGATCGAGCGCTATGAGCGCGACGAGTTGACCCTGCGCGACCGTGAATTCACGCGCTGCCAGACCGACGGCCGTCGCCTCGGTCGCGACTTCATCGACCCGCTGACCGGCGAGTCCAAGTGCTACCCGATCACGAGCACCGGCTCGAACGGTTCGTCGATCAACACGATCGGCGTCGGCGTCGACGGCGGGCTGGACGATGACGGCAACCGTGTCTTCAACGGCGTGGCGGGCACCCCTGCCGCAGGCGCCCCCAACGTCCTGTTCAACCGCTTCCGTCCGAACTCGGGCGTGACCGGCGACATGGCCGGCTATGAAGGCGTCGGCGGTACGGGCGTAAACGTCAACGTGCGCGACACCTTTGACGACCGCATGCTGAACCGTTCGCTGATCTCGCCGGTCGAGATCACCACCATCTACGGCGAAGGCGGCTACCAGCTGAACGCCCTGGGCAACGCCGAAGTTTATGGCGAATTCCTGCTGAACCAGCGCAAGTCGTCGCAGACGGGCTACCGTCAGCTGGCGCTTGACTACGCCAAGGGCAGCCCGCTGATTCCCTCGGACCTGTCCTTCAGCACCTTCTCGGGCGATCAGGGCCTGAACAAGGACGCCGACATCGGCGTTCGCGCCTTCATCGGCTTCGGCAACGACACGTCGACGCAAGAGCAGCGTTTCAACCGCAACGTCGTCGGCATCAAGGGTGACTTCTTCATCCCGGAATGGCGCTATGACCTGGCGGCCAGCTACTCCAAGTCGCGTTCGGAATACACCAGCCAGCAGTTCCTGACGAACCGCCTGATTGAAAGCCTGGATGTTGTTCCGAATGGCGCTGGCGGTTTCCAGTGCCGTGAACTGGCGTCGAACCCCGGGTGCGTCGCCGCGCCGAAGCTGAGCTCGCAAGTTATCGGCGGCGTGCTGCCGAAGGCCTGGACCGACTACGTCTTCCGTCCGGTCAAGGGCGTGACGGAGTATGAAGAGAAGATCGTCAGCCTCGGCATCGACGGTCCGCTGTTCGACCTGCCGGCCGGCAAGGTCATGGGCTTCTTCGGCGCCGAATGGCGTGATGCGGAGATCGACGACACGCCGGGTCTCGATTCGCAGCTGGGCAACACCTACAACTACTCGACCTCGGCCATTACCCGCGGTTCGGACTCGGTGTGGGAAGTCTTCGGCGAAATCGAAGCGCCGCTGCTGCGTGATCAGCCGTTCGCCAAGGAACTGACGCTGAACGCTTCGTTCCGCTACACGGACTATGACTCCTACGGCGACGACACGACCTACAAGGTGGGTCTGGTCTATCAGCCGATCGACATGCTGACGTTCCGCGCTACCTACGGCACCTCGTATCGCGCTCCGGCGCTGTTCGAGCAGTTCGTAGGCGCGACCTCGGGCTTCCAGGCCGCTGGTTTCGACCCCTGCAGCGAAGTTGATCCGGACTCGGCTACGCCGACCCTGATCGCCAACTGCGCGGCTGATGGCGTGTCGGCTGACTTCCAGCAGAAGTCGAGCGTCGCAGTCATCACCAAGGGCGGCGCCGAAGCCGGTCTTGAGGCCGAAACCTCGACCAACCTGACCGTCGGTCTGGTTCTGCGTCCGACCCTGCCGGAAGGCTGGGGCGACTTCGCTTTCGCTGTCGACTACTACGAGATCGAAGTGAAGAACGGCGTGGCCCAATACGGCGCCGCCAACATTCTGGAGCGTTGCTACAACTCGACCCCGGCTGAGTTCGCGGCTGACGTGGGCTTCTGCTCGCTCGTGTCGCGCGACGCCGGAGACAAGCGCCTGACGGTCGAGAACGGCTACGTCAACCTGGCGACCGACATCGTCAAGGGCTTGGACTACACTGCGCGTTATCGCAAAGACGTCGGTCCGGGATCGGTTCTGTTCAATCTTGCTGTTACTCAATACACGGAGATCTCGAGCAAGCTGTTCGCCGAAGATCCTCTGCAGGAGTATAAGGGCCGGTTGAACAACCCAGAGTTCACCGGCACGGCTGACCTGTCTTATGCTTGGGACAAGTGGCGCGTGCGTTATGGCGTCGAGTGGGTTCAGGGCATGGACGACTACGGCTACCGTCGTATCAAGGATCCGGCTGCTAGCCAGTACGATCTGGAAGTCGATGACTACTACCTGCACAACGCCTCGGTTCAGTACACGGGCGAAGGCTGGACGGTCACGGCTGGGGTTCGCAACCTGCTGAACGAAGACCCGCCGACGATCTCGTCGGGCTATAACAACCGGGTCGGCAACGCCCCGCTGTACTCGGGCTACGACTACCTGGGCCGGACGGCCTTCGTGAACCTCACGAAGTCCTTCTAAGGTCTGACCTGATTTCAGGTTGAGGAGAGGGCGGCGGACTTCGGTTCGCCGCCCTTTCTGCTTTTGAAACGGCAGTTTCCGGGTTGTGCGAAGCAGGGCGGGTCGCCAAGGTCCGCAACCATGAGTGAGCTTCGCGACGTCTTCATCACCGGGACCGGCGCCGTTCTGCCCGGCGAGCGGATCGGCAATGATCGGATGGAGGACTTCATCGGCCGCATCGGCGGGCGGGCGTCCGCCGTCGGGCGGCGCGCCCTGCGCTGGAACGGGATCGAGGGGCGGCACTACGCCCTGGATGCTGAGGGCGAGCCGCTGCATTCCAACGCCTCCATGTGCGCGGACGCCGTGCGGGCGGCGCTGGATGAGGCGGGGTTGAGCCTGGGCGACCTTGAGCATCTGGGCGCGGCGGCGACGCAGGGCGACTATCTGGTGCCCGGTCACGCCAGCGCGGTTCAGGCGGAACTGGGCGCGGGGCCGTTGGAAGCGTTCAGCTATCAATCGGTCTGCGCCAGCGCCCTGATGGCGGCCAAGGGGGCGTGGCTGAGCGTGCGTGCGGGCGAGGCGGAGGTGGCCGCGGCCTGTGCAGGGGAGTTTTCATCCCGCTGGTTCCGGCCCGCCTTCTATGAGGGCACGGCGCTGGTGGACGAGAAGGGGCGGGCGCGGATCGAGGCGGACTTCCTGCGTTTCACCCTGTCGGACGGGGCGGGCGCCGTGGTGATGGAGCCGAGGCCCAAGCCCGAGGGTCTGAGCCTGAAGGTCGAGTGGATCGACATGACCTCCCTGGCCGGGCGCTTCGATCCCTGCATGTGGGCCGGATCGACGCCGGAAGCGCGCGCCGACATGACCAGCGCCTGGAGCCACGCAGGCCCTGTGGCCGCGCATGCGGCGGGGGCGGTGGCCCTGTTGCAGGACTTCGACCTGCTGAAGATCGTCATTCGCGCCTGGATCGGCGTCTGGCTGGAGAAGGTAGACGCCGGGCGGATCGTGCCGGATCAGGTCGATCATCTGTTGTGCCACTACTCCGCGCGGTCGCTGCGCGAGGAGATCGTCGGCCTGCTGGAAAGCACGGCGGCCATGATCCCGGAGGAGAAGTGGTTCACGACGTTGGCCGACAGCGGCAATGTCGGCTCGGCGTCGATCTGGGTCATGCTGGACGCCTTCCTGAAGTCGGGACGCGGAAAGCGCGGAGACAGGGTGCTGTGCATCGTGCCCGAGAGCGGGCGGGCGATGATCGGCTTCATGATGCTGGAGATTGTGTGATGGCGGAACTTGAGGCCGAGGCGGCGGTGGCCGATTGCTTGCGTAAGCTGGCGGTGGTCTTCGCCGATTTCGAGCAGCGCCTGGAGGCGACCCCGCTGATCCGCAAGCTGACGCGCGGGCGGTTCGAGATCGCCGACTACCACGCCTTCCTGATCAATCTGCGCCAGCAGGTGAAGGACGGGGCGCTGTGGATGAGCCGGGCGGCATCCAACATCGGCGAAGACCATCTGGAGTTGCGCTCGACCCTGATGCGCCATGCGGTGACGGAGCATCGGGACTTCCGTCTGCTGGAGGCCGACTTTGTGGCGGCGGGCGGGGCGCTGGAGGACATCCAGTCGGCGCCGAAGAACGTGGGGTCCGAGGCCCTGTCAGCCTGGATGTTCCATGAGGCGTCCAAGCCCGATCCGTTCGGCCTGCTGGGCGCCATGTTCATTATCGAGGGGCTGGGCTCGATCAAGGCGCGGCCCTGGGGCCTGAAGGTGCAGGAGCGGCTGGCCCTGCCCGACGAGGCGGTGCGCTTCCTGCTGTATCACGGCGACAACGACGCCGAGCACATGAAGGAGTTCGAGGAGATGCTGGGCATGGTGCTGCCCGATCCCTTCATCGCCGAACGCATCGTCACCACGGCCAGGGTGACGGCGCGACTCTACGCCCTGCAGATCGAGGAGATCGCGGCGTGAGGTACTACAAGCCGGGGGAGGATCCGTTCGACCCCGCGCGGTTCGATCCCAAGGATCCCGACCCGTGGATGGCGCTGTATCTGGACCACAGCCTGCCGATCGACGACGGGGCGAAGCGCGATCTGTTGCTGGGGGCGCGGTCGCGGTCGCGGCGCTGGCTGTTCCCGGTGGCGCGGCCGTTGGTGTTCCTGTTCTTCTGTCTGGTGAAGGTGCTGCGGGTCATCTCGCCGAAATATCCGAACCTGAACGGCCTGCTGCACAAGACCATCCACTGGGGCCTGCGGACCTTTGTGACGCCCGAGGGCAATCGGGTGATCCTGCGGCACTTCCACGTCGGGTCCGAGCTGACCGCCTTCGTGCGCGAGAACGCGGGCGTGGGCGACAAGGTGACGAAGTGGCCGCTGACGCCGACGCGGCTGAAGGACATCGAGCCGGACCTGTTCCTTCAGCACGACCTGAACATCTTCAACTTCGTCATCGAGATGAACGCCGCCCTGCGCGCCGAGGGGCGGGAGCTGACGCCCCCCGAGCGGATCGACTTCTCCATGATCTCGGACGAATTCCCTCCGTTCGAGGAGTTTCCGCGCAAATGGCACAACTTCGTCGACGTGCAGACGGCGGTGGAGTTCTACACCCCCATCTACGCCCTGATGCTGCCGCGCGACGACTTCGTGCGGGCGTCCAGTTCGCTGCAGCTGGACGAGGTGATGGCCATCTATATCGCCCGCATTCTGGGGACGAGCTACCACATGGCCTTCGTCAAGAACGGCCATCCGCTGGTGGCGTTGTCGACGCTGCAGGCGGGCTATCGGTTGATGATGCACGGGCTGGATTCAGAGGCCATGCACGGCTGGCTGCGGGTGATGAAGGCGCGCCAGGCGGCGGGCCTGCCGCTGGACCCGGCCAACTCGGGCGCGCCGAAGTAGGACGCTGCGGTCCGACGCCGTCACCCTCGGGCTTGTCCCGAGGGCCCATGGCGGCTGCAAGCTGAAGGGTGCGTTGTTTTCATACCTGCGCCTCCACATCCCGCGCCAAGCCAAGAGGAACGCTGGGCCCTCGGGACAAGCCCGAGGGTGACGGGGGAAGAGGGTTGATTTCCGCTGGCGCGCGGCGCGGCGGCTGCTAGCGTGGCCGGTATGAAATCGGCGCGCTCCTTTCTGACCTCTCTCAGCACCCTGGTGCTGCTGTCGCTTGTGCTGGGCCTGCTGGCCGGGGCGGCGGCGCAGGCCTGGGGCCTGCCGGGCGGCCACGTGACGGCGGACTTCATCCAGGCGCTGGGCCAGCTGTGGCTGAATGCGCTGAGGATGACGATCATCCCGCTGGTGTTCAGCCTGCTGGTGACGGGCATCGCCTCCATCGCCGATGCGGCGCGGACCGGGCGGCTGGCGCTGAAGGCGGTGTCGTGGTTCGGCGGGCTGATCGTCTTCGCGACCATCTACGCCGTCGCGGCGGCCTATGGACTGCACGCCGTCTGGCCCATCGACCCGGAGGGAGCGCGCCTGCTGCTGGCGATCAAGCCGGAAGGCGCAGAGGGCCTGGGCGCGGGCGCGCCGTTCAGCGAGTTCCTGAAGACCATCGCCCCGGCCAATCCGATCCGCGCGGCGGCCGAGGACGCCATTCTGGGCATGGTGGTGTTCGCGGTCTTCTTCGGCTTTGCGGCGTCGGGCCTGCCGGAGCGGCTGCGGGTTCCCCTGATCACCTTCTTCGAGGCGGTGGGCGAGACGATGATCGTCATCGTCCGCTGGGTGCTGAAGGCGGCGCCGCTGGGCGTCTTCGCCCTGTCGATCGGGGTGGGGCTGACGGCGGGGGCCAGCGCGGCGGGGGTTCTGCTGCACTATGTGGCGCTGATCTCGCTCGCCTGCATCGGCATCGGCCTGATCTTCTATCCGCTGGCGGTCCTCTTCGGTCGGGTGTCGCTGGGCCGGTTCGCGCGGGCGGCGGCGCCGGCGCAGGTGGTGGCCTTCTCGACCCAGTCGTCGCTGGCCAGCCTGCCGGTCATGGTCGAGCGGGCGGTCGACGAACTGGGCGTCAAGCGGTCGACGGCGGGACTGGTCCTGCCGCTGGCGGTGGCGGTGTTCCGCATCACCAGCCCGGTCGCCAACCTGGGCGTCGCCATCTATTGCGCCCATCTGTTCGGACTGGAGCCTTCGGCGGGGCAGTTGCTGGCCGCCATGCTGACGGCGGTGCTGATCTCGATCGGCACGGTGGGCCTGCCGGGTCAGGCCAGCTTCTTCGCCTCCATCGCCCCGATCTGCATCGCCATGGGCGTGCCGCTGGAGCTACTGCCCCTGCTGCTGGCGGTCGAGGTCGTGCCTGACATCTTCCGCACCTTGGGCAACGTCACCGCCGACCTGGCCGTGGTCCGCATCGTCCAGGGCGGAGAGGTCGAAACTTAAGACTGAACGTCGGTTGACGAGGCGGGCGCGCCGAGGCCAAGCTTCCCCACGGGGCGTAAGGGAAGCGACCATGAGCAAGACGATTCTGCGCGCGGCCGCCGCGATGGCGACGGTCGCAGCCATGACGTGCGGCGCAGCGGCGCCCGCCCAGGCCCAGCAGGCGGCGACGGTCGAGGCGCGCTCGGCACCCGGCGGAGTGGCCGTGACCTGGCGCCTGGCCGAGCCGACGACGCGCGTGGCGTTTCTCAATCAGAACATCGTCCGCACCGAGTGGACTATGACGACGCCAGGCCTGACCTTGACGGATGGGGCGGTCGAGGGCGAGGCGCCGTTCCAGTCCTTCGAGATCCTGATCAGGCCCGATACGACCGAGCGCGACCGCGGCTACCTTGCCCTGGCGCAGATCGGATCGGGCAGCATCCTGTACGGACCCGCCGTGGCGTTGCGGGGCATGGACGCCGAGCTGACCGCGCGCCCGGCGGCGGGCGAGACGGCCTTGCCGATGTCGAAGGCGGAGAAGGGCTCTGTCTATCTCGGCCCTCAAAGCCAGGTCGAGACCTATCCAGGCGCCAAGCTGGCGATCGGCGAGACCGTATCGCCGACCTTGGCTGGGATCATGCGCGACGGCTTCTTCGCGGCCCAAGCCTTCTTCGGCGCGCGGCTGGGACGGGATCTGCCGTATGAGCCGGTGCTGCTGGTGACGACCGACAGTCCGGGGCCGGTGGATTTCCGTGGCGACGTGAGCGACAGCGGCGTCATCTCGACCCGGTTTCACGGGGCGGCCTGGGACGAACCGCCAGCGCACGTGGCGGCCGGCCTGGCGACCTTCGTCTGGCATGAGACCTTTCATCTGTGGAACGGACATCGGCTGGAGAACCGGGACGGCGAGGCCGCGCCCTGGCTGCATGAGGGCGCGGCTGAATACGGCGCCTGGGCGGCGGCGGTCTCCACCGGCGCGGTGACGGAGATGGCGGCGCATGAGGCCCTGTCGCAACGGTTGAACGGGTGCCGCAAGGCCTTGGGCGACCGCGATTACGACCCGGCGCGGCTGCGCTCGGGGTCGGCGGTCTATGATTGCGGGACGGTGGTGCAGTGGCTGGCCGATCTAGAGACCCGTCATGCGTCGTCAGGCGCGCGGGATGTCTTCGACCTGTGGAAGGAGGTCTTGGATCAGGGCATGGCGGGCGACGGTTACGGCGTCGCCGAGTTCCGCGCCCGGCCTGAGGGCGAACGCGCGGTCGCCCTGCTGATGGATGGTCCAGGAGCGACGCGCTGGGACGGCGTCGCCGCGCGGCTGGCGGCGCTGGGCGTCACCCTGGAGGAAAAGCCTTCGCCGGACGAGTATCGCGCGGCGGCCCTGTTCCACCTGAACGGCGAGAATTGCACCGGGGGGAGCACAGGCTTCTATCGGACGGAGAAGGGCGTGCGGCTGGATACGGGCGACAAGTGCGGCGTCCTGTCGGGCGATCCCTTGCTGGCGAAGGTCGAGGGTCATGATCCGATGACGGACGCAACGGCCATGTTCTTCGCCGTCCAAGCGCGCTGCGCGGCCGCCTCGCCTGTGCGCTACAGCACGCAGGAGGGGCGGGTGGTCGAGGCGAAGTGCGACAGGCCTTTGGTCGCTCCCCGGGCTTGGAGCGTTACGGCCGCCCCGCCGCTGGCGACGCGAATCCAGTGACTGGTCGCGCGACGCTGGAGGGAGAGTCTGGCGAGGGCGGCGCGGCTCACTCCTCCATCGCCTCGAACATGGCTTCGGCTTCGTCGAAGGTGTCGTAGTCGAGGCGTTCGGGCGGGCGCAGGATGACGAAGCGGCTGAGGACGGGCGCGTCCGGCTCGCGGCGGCGATCCCACTGCCAGAAGCTGCGGTCGATCCGGCTTTGCAGCAGAGTCCAGTCGCCGTCGTCGGCGGGCGGGCGCGGCGTGTGGATGGTCATGCGTGGTCAGCTCCCCTGCTGGCGGATGCAGCAAAGCCTGTGCGGGCGCGGGTTGTCAAAGCCGGTGTGCTGTTCCTTCTCCCCTTGTGGGAGAAGGTGGCCGAACGGAGTGAGGTCGGATGAGGGGTTGCGAGACCTCAGCCTCGGCCTCTCGTCAAACCTCCAACAGACCCCTCATCCGTCCGGCTTCGCCGTCCACCTTCTCCCACAAGGGGAGAAGGGATGTCAGTTCCCCTTCGTCCCCGAGGTATGCGCCGGGCCGCGGAAGACGGCGTTCAGGAACAGGGGCTTCAGCCCTTCCAGGAAGGCGCGCATGGTTACGTCCTGGGTGAAGGCGACGACCTGGCCGCGACCGACTTCGGAGGCCATGGCGACGGGCTTGTAGGCCAGCTGGCGGCGGTTCTCGGCCCACAGCTGGCCGGACGCCAGCACCTGATCCGGTCCGGCCAGACGCACGACGTTGGTTCCCTGGTCGCGGGCCAGCGGAGTGTAGATGTCCGAGCCGCGCACCATGACGCTGAGGGTCGGGGCGACGCCCGCGCCCAGCCAGTGTTCGTTGTCGACCACGGCGCTGGCCAGGACGCCGGCGACCGGATCGGGCGCGCCGCCGTGGTGGCCGGTCAGGGCCAGGTATTCGGCGTCGGTGGCGATCTCGCTGCCGCCGTCCTTCTTGTCTTTGTCGCCGTCGCCGGAGACGGCGTTTTCGCGGCGGCTTTCCAGCAGCTTGGAATCGGGGTCGGTCAGCAGGCGGCTGGCCGAGCCGACGCCGATCAGGACGCCGCCCGCCTGGACCCAGGCGCGCAGGTTGGCGACGCCGCTCTCGCCGAGGATCTGCTCATAGTTTCCGCCCGACGGCAGGATCAGCACCTGGTAGCGGGACAGGTCGGCGTTCGCCAGGCGGCGGGTGCGGACGGCCGTGACGGGCCAGCCGTATTCGCGCTCCAGCACATGACGGATGGAGCCGGCGGATTCCGGCTCGGTCGGGTCGTCCCAGGCCATGGCGACGCGCGGGGCGGCGATGACGGTCGCCTTGTCCGAGCCGACGCTGGGGCCGCTGGAGACCCAGGAGGTGGCCAGCGGCGTCACCTGGGCGCCGCTGCCGGCGGCCAGACGGCGGACGCGCTCGTCGAGGTCGGCGGGCGACCCGGCGCGCGGCACGATGAAGGTTCCGCCCGGATAGGCGCGGCCGTCCAGGGTGAAGGGCTCCTCGACCGAGCGGACCGGCAGCTTGCCCGTCAGGGCGGCGGTGAGGAAGCGCATTCCCGCCGTGCCCGGATGGATGGCGTAGCCGTAGGCCGCGTCGCCGGACGCCACGGCGGCGGGACGGATCAGTTCAGGGCCGACGGCGGCCGTCTGCACCGACGGAGCGCCGGTGCAGCGCTGGCTCGGCACGTTGAACAGTAGCGGCAGGGACCAGCCGGTCAGGTCGTAGATCTCATCGCCCAGGCCGCGCGCGCGGCGGGCCTCCTGTTCGGCCAGGAATTTGGGGTCCAGCGGCACGTCCTTGGCCAGCAGGGTCTCGGCCATGCGGCGCTGGGGCTGGGACAGGTTCACCACGTAGTCGCCCGCCTGATAATTCTGGCCGCAGGCGGAGAAGGCGGCGGTCGCGCGCCCGACCTCCAGCCCCGAACGGACCAGCAGGCCCGCCAGCTTGTCGGCGGCGGCCGGATCGGCGGCGGCGGAGCGCGACAGGACATAGGCGCCGCGCCCGCCCGAAATCCCGTCGCGGTGGAAGGCGTAGAAGTCGCTGAGCAGCTTCTCGCGGTCGCGGGCGGCGGTCTCGATGGTCGACAGGGTGGCGGTCAGATGGCCCTTGACCGTGTCGGCGTAGGTCAGCATCTCGCCCGACGAGCGGCGCGCCAGCAGACCGCGCGACGAGCCCTGCTCATAGGTCATGGAGACGGCGCCGAAATAGGCGGGCCAGCCGTCGCCGTAGCCGGGATAGAAGGCGTCGAAGGTCTCGCGCGTGAAATAGTCCAGCCCGGCCTGATCGAAGCGCCCGGCGGTGTTGCGGCCGAACCGCTCGCGCGCCTCCAGGATCGGCGGATAGATCCAGGGGTTCAGCGGCTGGGCCTCGGGCGGGAAGAAGAAGCTGGAGTCGGTGCCCATCTCGTGGGAATCGACCACCACCTGCGGCCGCCATTCGCGGATGAGGGCCGAATGGCCTTGCGTCTCGGGCTGGGACTGGATGAACCAGTCGCGGTTCAGGTCGAACAGATTGTGGTTGAAGCGGCCGGACGGCCACGGCTCGGCCCGCTCGGCCGACAGGGGATCGCCGTTGGGCTGGGCGCCCAGACCGGCTTCGAAGCTGTTAATGAAGCGCTCGCGCCCGTCGGGGTTCTGGGTCGGGACGAAGACGACCACGACGTTCTCCAGCCAGCCCTGCGCCTCGGCGTCGAGGCTGTCGGTCAGGCGGCGCGCGGCGATCAGGGCGGCGTCGGCGGGGCTGATCTCATTGCCGTGGACGGAATAGGCCATCCAGACGATGGCCGGGGTGTCGTTGATCAGGGCGCGAGCCTGCTCGGGCGAGGTCTTGCGCGGATCGGCCAGGGCGTTGGTCGCGGCCTTGATGGCGTCTAGCCGGGCGATGTTGCGCGGCGAGCCGACGGCGGCCCAGAACAGGGGGCGGCCTTCCCACGACTGGGCGTAGTCGCCCATGACCATGCGGTCGGGATTGGCGGTCCGCAGCGCCTCGAAATAGCGGCGCACGTCGGCCGAGCGGGTGATGCGCTCGCCGCTGTCGTGGCCGACGACGGCCAGAAGTTCGGGCGGATTCTGTTGCGCCAGGGCGGGCGCGGCGCCCAGGGCCAGGCTGAGCGCCAGCAGAGAACAGGCGGCGCGGCGACGATACGGCATGAGAATACTCCCCCTACGGAACGCCGACCTTAACCGTGGAGCCGAGGCGAAGGGAAGCGGCGTCGCGCCGTCATTTCTTTGGGTTTCGAGCCGGAACGCGACGGAGATCAGGTTGGGGGGCTTGGGTCAGGAAGAAATGGATGGAAAGCGCACGCCGTCGCGATCGCCGGGAGGCCTTTTCGCCGCCGATAGCAGGTGCGCGCCTTGTGGCGAACGGGTCGATGTCCTGAAGAGGTCACCAGGCGTCGGGTTCGCGGACCATGTGCACGATGTTGGCGGGGTTCAGGATCCAGCCGCCGCGAAACGCCTCGCCCAGCGGTTCGATCAGGTCGCAGCGTACGGCGCCGCCGTCCTCCAGCCGTCGCAGGGCGGCGCTGTGGTCCGGGGAGAACAGTTCGAGCCAGACCTCGGCCTGGGTCATGGTGTCCGAGGCATCGATCCAGAGCTGGTTCGGGCCGAGCTTGAAGCCGATTGCGGGC
>Ga0172374_1001812_pt1 | contig 14044 bp, 9 predicted proteins | sample LakKiv3m_FD_114536 | JGI IMG/M metagenome (GOLD analysis project Ga0172374, IMG submission 114536) | Freshwater microbial communities from Kabuno Bay, South-Kivu, Congo - kab_092012_10.3m | ecosystem: Environmental > Aquatic > Freshwater > Lake | place: Democratic Republic of the Congo... | reverse complement strand
TGAATTTTTACTTCTACGCCGCGGTTCAGTTCAACCACTGCAAAATCACCTTCAAGTTTGGTGATTTTACCCATCAGGCCACCAGCAAACACCACTTCACTACCTACGCCCAAGCTGTCGATCAGGGCACGGTGTTCTTTGGCACGTTTTGATTGTGGGCGCCAAATCAGGAAGTAGAAAATTGCAATAAATACTGCAATCATCAAAAGGTTAGCAACCATGCTTGGTTGTTGTGCAGCTTCACCTGCTGCGTGAGCAGTAGAAATAAAAAGGCTCATTTCATTTTCCTAAACTAAAAACTGGAATCAATAACATTGATAATAAATTGACTTGTTCTGCAATTTACCCTGTCTTTTTCTTCAGCGCAAATACTGAAAAGATTAATCTTGCGGACAAGGCGGCACATCCAGACCGCGACGGGCATAAAAGTCCTGTACAAAGTCATCAAAAGTGCCATTGTCCAAGGCATTACGGATATCTTGGGTAAAGCGTTGGTAATAGCGCAGGTTGTGGATGGTACCGAGCATTGAACCAAGCATCTCGCCACATTTTTCCAGATGGAACAGGTAGGCGCGGGTAAAGTTCTTGCAGGTATAGCAGTCACAGTGCGGATCAAGCGGGCTCTGGTCATGACGGTATTTGCTGTTACGAATCCGCACCAGACCATCGGTCACGAAATAATGACCATTACGGGCATTACGGGTTGGCATTACGCAGTCAAACATATCCACCCCGCGGCGAATCCCTTCCACGATATCTTCCGGTTTGCCGACACCCATCAGGTAACGCGGTTTATCTTCCGGCATTTTGTTCGGCAGATAATCCAGCACCTTGATCATTTCTTCTTTCGGTTCACCCACCGACAGACCGCCAATGGCATAACCATCAAAACCGACTTCTAGCAGACCATTTAAAGATTCATCACGTAAATCTTCATACATCCCGCCCTGAATAATCCCGAACAGGGCATTTTTATTTTCAAGGACATTGTGATGATGTTCTTTACAGCGTTTGGCCCAGCGTAACGACAGCTGTAAGGACTTTTGAGCTTCTTCATGGGTCGCTGGATACGGCGTACATTCATCAAAAATCATGACGATGTCCGAGTTCAGGACCTTCTGGATTTCCATGGAAATTTCTGGAGAAAGGAATACTTTGGAGCCGTCAATTGGTGAACGGAAAGTAACGCCTTCTTCTTTAATCTTGCGCATGGCGCCCAGACTAAAGACCTGGAAACCGCCAGAATCGGTCAGAATCGGCTTGTCCCATTTCATGAATTCGTGCAGGCCACCATGTTCTTTAATGACATCCAGACCCGGACGCAAATACAGATGGAAGGTGTTGCCTAAAATAATTTGTGCTTGAATGTCTTCAATATCACGCGGGAGCATGCCCTTAACGGTGCCATAGGTTCCGACAGGCATAAAAACAGGGGTTTCCACCACACCATGTTCAAGAGTTAAACGACCACGACGGGCGCGACCCGATTGGCCTAATTTTTCAAACTTCATACAGGTTCCAAATCAAGGCGAAAAAACAGTTCGCTGATTGTTTGCGCTAAAAGTTCATCATTTTCCTAGATTCTGCACGGAATTGCCAGTTGAGATACGTTTTCCTTGGTAAAAATTGCGAGTAAATATTTTGTTTAAATCCACTGCGTTTACATGGCGTAAAATTGCTGAATACGTTGGGTAATTTCTTCTTTATGTAAGGCAAACTCCCCTTGTTCATGGTTGTCCATTGCAGCAACGTGCTGAATTAAACGCTGAATATATAAATTACTGTCAATAAAACTCGGTTCTAATGTGAGCAAATAGGCTTCATGTGCAATGCTCAAATAATCATACGGTTCCACTTCTAAAAGTTGTGCCAGATCAATCAGCAAGTCTTTATCCACTTGTTGTAGTTTGAGCTTGGGTTGTGCGGTGGATTGTTCCATCGTGGTTTGAGGCGCTTTGTTGTGCAGGAATTCATCGAGCAAAGCACTTGGAGCGTTTAGAAATTGCGCTGAGTGGATTTCTACATCGACCTGTTTGGGCACATGAATAAAAAACAGAATTTGGCTTAAATCTAAGCCATAAGCGCCCGATAAAGATTGTTTAGCCTGCTGAAATATATCCAGTAAAAGTTCAAGATGGTTGTATTGCAGCGTGTCATTGGAATTCAGCAGAGGATTGCCATAGATATGTCGCTGTTTAAAATAATCTGCAAAAATATTTTTAAATTGATGCAGACCGCTAGAATTGTTGGCTTGAGTGCGATAACGCCATTTTTCTATATTCCATTTATTTACTTCAGATAAATATTGTGCTTCATCTTCCTGTTCATTAAACAGGCTGCGTTGGCTTGAAACAGCTAAATAATCGACCCCAAGATATTCATTAAAGACCAGTACACAGGCATAAATTTGGTCTTGTTCATATTGCTCATAGAGTTGGAAAAACTCTTGAATGAGGGTGTTTTTCAGGTTCTCAATATGTTCTAACATTTTATCGGCTTACTTTTTATTTTGGGATTTATGTTTTGAGCAATTGTTGTTTATATTTTGCTCAACCTCATGATTGTGTCAAAGCTGAGAAAAATGTCAATAAGACAAAACAAATTGTAGTCAAAGCTCACTTAAGTTGTTAAATTGTAATTAAAATCAATTCATAGAGGTGGGCTATGAGTGAATTAAACAGTGCACTAAAAGAAGACCAATTCTATAAAACACTTTTGGAAACCACGAATGCAATTCCGTGGCAGATTAACTGGAAAACCAAAGCTTTTAGCTATATTGGCCCACAAATTGAGTCTTTACTGGGTTGGACGCAAGACAGCTGGAAAACTGCACAAGATTGGATTGATCGGATGCATCCTGAAGATCGGGACAAGACCGTGAATATGTGTGTGAGTCTGTCCGATCAAGGCACAGACCACGAAGCGGATTATCGTGCCTTAACCGCTACAGGAGATTATGTCTGGATTCGTGATGTGGTGCATGTGATTCGTGAAAATAACGAAACTGTGGCGATTATTGGGTTTATGTTTGATATTTCTGCGCGTAAACAAATGGAGTTGGAACTCGAAGTGTTGAGTCGCAAAAATCTGGCTTTGAGCTTACAAGACCCGCTGACCTTGGTTGCTAATCGAAAGGCGCTCAGTGAGCGTATAGAAAACGAATTTAAACGTGCTGTGCGTCATCAACTTACCTTGTCTCTCTTGTTTATTGATATCGACCATTTCAAGCCCTATAACGACAATCATGGGCATTTACAGGGTGATCATTGTTTGATTAGCGTGGCACAGTTGCTTAAACAACACTTTGCTCGTGCATCTGACTTTGTGGCTCGCTTTGGTGGTGAGGAGTTTGTGGTGCTATTGCCAGAAACACCGCTGGCAGATGCCGTGCAACTTGCTGAAAACTTTAGGCAGGCGGTATATGCGCTAGAAATTCCACATACCAAGACTGGGGAAACCACCCAAGTCACGGTGAGTATTGGCGCAAATAGCTATCATCAAAATCAGCAATATCACAATGTGGTCGATTTTCTGCATTCAGCCGATGAATTATTGTATTTGGCAAAAAATAAAGGGCGTAATCAAGTGCAGTATCTGACACAGTCACCTGTTTAGTTGAAATCTGAAAAAACAGCAAGCTTCGTGCCTGTTGTTTTATTGACATATCAAAAATAACTTAAAAATTTGGACGATAATCAAAACTTTGCGCTGCACTGTTGTCACGAAAAGCGCGCACTGGTTTTTTGGCTGTGGTTGCAGTATTGATTATGTTGTTGGGAAAGACCTGAATATAATTATTAAATAGCTCGACATTGCGGTTATAAATGGTAATTGCAGCACCGACATTTTCATTCTGGTCATCAATTTCATGCATCATTTTTAAATACAGTTGATCGGCTTTAAGCTCAGGATAATTTTCGACCACCACATTCAAGCTGCGCATCAATTCTTTGCTCAAGGCTTCAACACGTTGTAATTGGCTGACATCGGCATTGTTGATGTTTAGGTTCATAATATTTTGGCGCAGTTCAGTCACTTTTTCTAAAGTGCCTTTTTCCATACCTGCATATTGTTCGACCACTGGCGCAAGTTCTTCAAGCGTTTTTAACTTCTGTCGTTCAAAACTGGTCACATCTGCCCAAGCGCGGATGGTGGCGTTGTGGTGGCGTATGATGTTGTTACGAATCATGATGCCCAGCATTACCAAGACGATGACAACCAAAAGAAAAATTGCGATACCCATGTTTTGCCCCAAGACGATTTTCTTAGTCCAGAAAATCAACCAAATCTGTCTGTAATTGTTCTAAATAAGGTAATTTAAAAGTGCGTAAGTGTCCACGCAATGCGGAAATATCTTGAATATTTTTTGCTTTACTGGAAATTTCAAACAGGTTGCGATTGCCTAAAAAACAGAGCGTGTTCCGCTCAGGGTGAAATAACAAATCACCTTGCTGATGCTGAAAAAAATCATCCAGTTTTAACACCATTGCAGGGCTGAGCGTACGCGCCAGTTGAATTGCATCACTACCAAAAAAGTTGAGTTTTTGATTCAGGCGAATGTCACTGGTATGCCACGGCACATGATAAGGAGCACCAAAAGTTTTATTATTTGAGGTAACGGCTAAACCTTGTAGCTGCACATCAAAGACAAATACGCCCGATAAATGCCGCACCACTTCACGCACTTTATAGTCATTGCCATTTTGATCTTTAATGCGGGTTTCACTGACATAGCGATATTCAAAGACCAAAACCTGATGTTGCTTGCCTTGTTGATCTTGCCAAACAGTACTGGCGTAACGGCGAATTTCATTGGACAGATTCCCCAAATTAAACAAGGGAAACAGACTTTTTAAATGAGCAATCAAATAAACGGGTTGTAGGGTTCGGGCAAGATGTTGCGGTGGTTGCTGCCATGCCAGTTGATAGCGCTGTGCACTGCTTTCTTGTTCTAAAAAAGTGATGACTTCTTCAATGGGGTCGTCTTGTTCATAGGTAATAAATGCCCAGAAGATACAGCCTAACCCAATCAGCAAGCAGAATTGCAGCCAAATATTACTCGGTTGAATCAAGAGCAATAAACAGAACAACACACCTATAATGCCAAGCAGGACAGGCAAAACATTTTCAAACTTGAGGGTGATGTCATCTTGCCAAGGGTGTAAGCCATCTAAAATATCTTGATGGCTTTGTGCTTTTTTTCCAATATCCCATAACCGCGCGATATTACGAAATACCCGTTGATTCTTCTTGCGTCGAATATGAATGGAGTGTTGCACGGTATCGAGCGGCATGGCGGCTTCTTTTACAGTTTGAAAATTAAGTCTGAGCTTGATCAATCAGCATGGCATCGCCATAGCTAAAGAAACGATAGCGTTCCGCCACAGCATGTTGATACGCCTGCATGACATTTTCACGGCTTGAAAGCGCAGATACCAACATTAATAAGGTGGATTCAGGCAAGTGGAAATTGGTGATTAGACGATCCACCACTTTAAACTGATAACCTGGGTAAATAAAAATTTGCGTATCACCCGACCACGCTGCAAGTTTGCCTGCATGGGCTTGGGCAGCACTTTCCACGGCACGGGTGGCAGTTGTGCCCACTGAAATAACTTTGTTGCCTCGTGCTTTGGTTTCACGAATCAGCGCTACGGCAGCTTCAGAAACTTCACACCATTCACTGTGCATGATGTGATTGGCAATATCATCGGTACGTACAGGCAGGAATGTACCTGCGCCCACGTGCAAGGTCACAAAGGTTTTTTGAATGCCTTTATCTGCTAGCTGTTGCAGTAAGGCTTCATCAAAGTGCAAGCTGGCAGTGGGTGCGGCAACACTAGCGAGTTTTGTTGGGTCGTTAAATACGGTTTGATAACGCTCGGTATCAATCGCTTCTGCTTCGCGGTTAAAGTAGGGTGGAATCGGCAACTGACCGTAGGCATCCAATACGTCTAAAATAGGCTGCGAAAACTCGACAATAAATAAGTTTTCATGGCGACCTTGTACGGTCACTTTTACAGCATCAGGCCCAATAAACAGTTCTGCACCTGCTTTTGGTGAGTTGCTGGCTTTAATATGGCAATGGGCAATAAATTGATCTTGCAGACGTTCTACCAAGACTTCCACTGCACCGCCTGTGGCACGTTTACCTTTAAGACGCGCTTTCATGACTTTGGTATCGTTAAGTACCAGTAAATCGCCCGCTTCGAGTAAATTCAGTAAGTCGGTAAATTGATGGTCATGATACTGACCTTGAGCATCAAGATGCAGCAGACGAGAGGCGCTACGACTTGCTAGTGGGTAACGAGCAATGAGTTCATCGGGGAGATTAAAATTAAAGTCAGAAAGCTGCATGATAAAAACAAGTTAGAACACTGGGAAAACTGCGCCTAGTATATGCTTTTTTAGGTTTTATGGATGAAATTGCCTAATTATAAGACAAAAAAAATCCCGTTGATTTATTTTTAAACAAATATGGGAGGCGAGCGTTGACAAGCGGGTGAAACAGTTTATTATACGCATCAACACCTTCCCGAGGTGGTGAAATTGGTAGACGCGGCGGACTCAAAATCCGCTGTCAGAGATGACGTGTCGGTTCGAGTCCGACCCTCGGGACCATAAATTTTAAAGAACCCCAAGCATATTCAGACTTGGGGTTTTTTATTGCCTGAAAAATAAGAAGAATCAGATTATTCTAAAAAAATGTTCAGGTGTTGTAGCGTGGAAAGGATGAATAATCAAGATACCTATCAAGATATAAGTCAATAGCTCCACCTTTTACGGCATCTGTTAAGCAAAAAGCATCAAATACAAAAAACCGGCGCCTTAGCACCGGTTTTTTATGAGCTGACTAACAAAGGTCAGTCAAATCCAGTTTAAGCTTGTAATGAAGCCAGCGTTGCATTCAAGGTTTCGCTTGGACGCATCACGGCATTCACTTTCGCTTGATCTACCGCGTAGTAACCGCCGATATCTACTGACTTACCTTGAACTTCTGCAAGTTCAGCCACAATTTTCTCTTCATTTGCAGCTAAAGCTTGTGCAAGTGGAGCAAATTTCGCTTTCAGTTCAGCATCTTCGTCTTGTGCAGCAAGTTCTTCTGCCCAGAATTTTGCCAGGTAGAAGTGGCTGCCACGGTTGTCCAGCTCGCCAGTACGACGTGATGGAGACTTGTCGTTGTCCAGCAGTTTGCCTGTTGCAGCATCTAAAGTCTTCGCCAGAAGTTTCGCTTTCGCGTTGTCTTCTTTAATGCCAAGCTCTTCTAGAGATACCGCCAGTGCCAGGAACTCGCCTAAAGAATCCCAACGTAAGTGGTTTTCTTCAACCAGCTGTTGTACGTGTTTCGGCGCAGAACCACCAGCACCTGTTTCGTACATACCGCCACCAGCCATTAATGGCACGATTGACAGCATCTTCGCAGATGTACCCAGCTCCATAATCGGGAACAGGTCAGTCAGGTAGTCACGTAAGATGTTACCGGTTACAGAAATCGTATCCAGGCCACGAGCAACGCGCTCAAGCGTATAACGCATTGCACGGACTTGTGACATGATCTGGATGTCTAAACCGTCTGTATCGTGATCTTTCAGGTATTTTTGTACTTTCTTGATCAGTTCATTTTCGTGTGGACGGTACGGGTCTAACCAGAAGATGGCTGGCATACCAGAGTTACGTGCACGTGTAACAGCCAGTTTCACCCAGTCGCGGATTGGGGCGTCTTTCACCTGACACATACGCCAGATATCGCCTTCTTCCACGTTTTGAGACATCAATACTTCACCAGTTTCCAGATCCGTGATGTTGGCAACACCTGCTTCAGGAATTTCGAAAGTCTTGTCGTGTGAACCGTATTCTTCCGCTTTTTGCGCCATTAGACCAACGTTAGGCACAGTACCCATGGTACGTGGGTCGAAGTTACCATTCCATTTACAGAAGTTGATCATTTCCTGGTAAATACGCGCGAAAGTCGATTCTGGCATTACTGCTTTACAGTCGTAAGGCTTGCCGTCAGCACCCCACATTTTACCGCCAGAACGGATCATCGCCGGCATAGATGCGTCAACAATTACGTCGTTCGGAGAGTGGAAGTTGGTGATGCCTTTTGCAGAATCTACCATCGCCAGTGCAGGGCGGTGTTCTTGACACGCGTGCAGGTCTTCAATGATTTCTTCACGTAAAGAAGTTGGCAGGGTTTCGATCTTCTCGTAAAGACCGGCCATACCATTATTGACATTAATGCCTAACTCGTCGAACAGTTTGCCATGTTTTTCGAAAGCATCTTTGTAGTAAATTTTCACACAGTGACCGAATACGATCGGGTGTGAAACTTTCATCATGGTCGCTTTTACGTGTAAAGAGAACAGGATGCCGGCTTCTTTACAGTCATCCAATTCTTTTTCATAGAAGTCGCAAAGCGCTTTTTTGCTCATGAACATCGAGTCGATGATTTCACCGTCTTGCAGCGCAACTTTTGGCTTCAGAACAATGGTTTCACCTGACTTGGTGATCAGTTCCATTTTCACGTTACGCGCGCGGTCTAAAGTCATGGACTTTTCGCCATGGTAGAAGTCGCCTTCGTCCATGTGAGAAACGTGAGTTTGTGACCACTGTTTCCACTCGCTCATTGAGTGCGGGTTTTTCTTCGCGTAGTTCTTCACTGCAGTTGGTGCGCGACGGTCAGAGTTACCTTCACGTAATACCGGGTTTACTGCAGAGCCCAGGCATTTGCCATAACGGGTCTTGATTGCCTTTTCTTCCTCAGTGGTCGGATTTTCAGGATAATCAGGAACTGCATAGCCTTTAGACTGAAGTTCTTTGATACATGCAGTCAACTGAGCAACAGAAGCACTGATGTTTGGAAGTTTAATGATGTTCGTATCTGGATCTTGTGTAAGACGACCTAGCTCTGCGAGGTTGTCAGTGACCTTTTGCTCGTCGGTGAGGTAGTCAGAAAATTCTGCGAGCACGCGTGCGGCCACGGAGATGTCACTTTTAACGATCTCTACGCCGGCCGGCTTAGTAAAGGTCTCAATAATCGGCAGCAGCGAATAAGTCGCCAATAATGGCGCCTCGTCAGTCAGTGTGTAAATGATGGTTGACTTTCCACCAGCCATATATAGCCCCTTGCGTTGATTGAGTTTTGAGGGGGTGAAAGTGATGAATCAGCCCCTGCGAACCGGTTTGCTTAAGTAAAACCTTGAGAGTATCGACCCTCAAGCCTTTTCAGTCAACGTAATATCCGTGATAACGACATTTCGCTGAAAAATGATGCATTTTAATTCGTGATATTTGTGCCTGATTTGAATCCATGCTTGCCTGTTTGGGGAAGATAAACACTCAAAAAACCGTTTTTTCCTTTAAGTCCAATCATTCCATTCAGCACATCTGCGTATTAGATTTGAATGATCAACCTGATTTTTTCGATACCAATAAGACAGATTGATAATGTGATGACGATTCACTGATCAGGCGGATATATTATCGCCCAAAAACATGAACAGAATATGTAAAACTAAAGTAACGTGGTGAACCCATCATTCGGTGGACATCACCTAAGAAATTCTCTTAAAAATCCGATGAATTTACAGAAATCATACCTATCATAACACTGGAAAAAAGTGTATAAAAATGTGCCAATTTATTTTTAACCAAAATTAGTTAACCCGAATCCTGTTTAAGCCGATGAATCAATAATTTGAATTGTTGGCTTATTTCGATGGGTTAATTGATATGCGCATAGCGAGGCATAAATTCCTCCAAGAAATCCATGAATGCTACGTGCTTTACTCGTCACTAAATTTTATTGACCTTTCAATAAACTGAATATTGTTTCTATCTTATTACGTTGTCTTAGGTGATATTCATCTGATGTGCAGAGTTGAATAGCCTTCATATTCTTCCGATGATAGGTTATTAAATCAATACCTTGATCTTGTAGCCTACTTTTTAACTCTTGGCTGATGTAGCCTCGATCCCCATAGATTTTTGCTTGTATACCATCAACCAATTGATCAACCACTTTTACGTCAGCAACATGTCCATTCGATAAAGCAGAACAAGTAATTTCCCCAAACTGGTTCATTGCAATATGTAATTTACAGCCATAAAACCAACCCATTGAACTTTTACCTCGAGATGCGATTTTAGCTAAAGATTTATGGCGTTGAATCCGTTGATTTTTACAAACTGGCAGAGTTGTTGAATCAATCCATAAATATTGTGTGTCTTGGTCTCTCATCAGTGCCACATGTAAAGCGTGTAGGGCCAATTGATGCCTATTGATTAGATAAATCATCCGTTGGTAACAGGGTAAGCTTTTAAATAAATGACCTTTATCCTGTTTCAACCATGTGAAAAATGCTTTGAAATTAGTGAAATGAAAACATTTATACCAGATCGCAATAAAAGTGATTTCTGAGATACTCAAGTGAGCAATTCGGACTCTGGAGAAACGACGACTTTGTTTAAGGAAATTCCAATAGGTTGCTTCAAATTTAAGAAAGAAATCATCAATTACGCAAAATAATTCGGTACTATTAAACATCGGGACTAGAGTTTTAAGTTTTGTGTGGTAACTCAACTGATGGCTCTAGTCCTCTTATTTTTCAAGCCCCTTTCTTATCCGCGATTCGGGTTAGTTAAAGTAGCTTGCTGTTTAAAAAGAGATAAACAAAAAGTAGTGAATTTATTTAATAAATGTAATAAAAATATACCTTTTGTTAAAATTTTTTTCAGGTTAAAAATTAATGAAGGAGTTTGGTTTATTCTTTTGAGTTTGGTGTTATATTCTCTGTTAAAGTTTGTTAACCGTGCTGAGCAATCAGCTTTAAAAATGGCCTAAATATTCTATAAGAATGGATCTCGGATGAGGCAGATATGAAGTTGCAGTTGCTTGAAATAGGTTCAGAAACTGAACAGCTGAGTGCATGCAGGTTGTCTCTATTATTGGGGGTATTTACTGCCACTAATCAGATTGAGCATTTTTTATCCTCTGCCCGTAAAATTTTAGGGGTAGAGCGTTCCGCACTGGCCTTCGAGGGCGAACCCTATTTATGGTATGCCCATCAGGACTGTTTTAAAGCCTTTATTGCACCCGATCATATCCAGATTGTCGAACTGTTTGATGGTCAGGACTGCATTCATACCGAGCATCCCCACTATATACAACTGGTTGAGCGTATTGGCTCTTTAGGCGTAGAAGCAAAACGCTTTATGGCTTTTGATCTGAAAATGTCCGATGGTCGCTCGATTGGACAGATCCTGTTTTTCGACCAGAACGAGCAGCCTTTTTCGCTGCAGGCGATTGAAATTCTCAGTGATCTGGCTACCAATCTGGTGAATTATCTGGAGTTAAAAGCCGACCATGCCGAGCTGAAAGAAATGTATGAGCAGCAGGCTGCACTGAATTTCAGTAAAACCAAATTTTTCCAGATTATTGCGCATGACTTAAGAGCGCCGTTTCATGGCTTGCTCGGTTTTTCCGAAGTTCTGGCACAAGAACGCGAGACGCTGGATGATTCCAGTGTGCAGAATATTGCCGACTATTTATATGATACTACGCAATCGACCTATAACCTGCTGGAAAGCCTGTTGAACTGGGCCATGGCAGAAGGTGGCCGCTTTATCTATCATCCAATTAACTTCAAGCTGCAACAGTCGTCGAAAATTGTCTGCGATGTCCTGAACAGTCTGGCGGTGAAAAAGAATATTCAGCTGATTAACCAGATTGATGATGATATTAAAGTCTATGCCGATATTAATATGATTACTTCGGTTATCCAGAACCTGGTGTCGAATGCGCTAAAATTCACCCCGACAGATGGTACCGGCAAAGTAACTTTACGCGCCGAGCAGGCAGACGATGGCGTGCACATCTATATTCAGGATACCGGTCTGGGCATGAGCCAGTCGCAAATGGAGCAGCTGTTTCAGGCAGCGGTTACAGCCAGTAGCAAAGGTACGGCGGGTGAAAAAGGTACTGGTCTGGGCCTGGTACTGTGTAAACGTTTTGTTGACCTGAACAAAGGTGAAATTGTGGTGGAATCCAATGAAGGCGAAGGAACTACCTTTATTGTGACCTTGCCGCAGGCCACCAGCGCGCATCAGGCTTTAATGCCGGAAGATATACAGTTAGAAAAAGTAAAAATGTAGAAAACGCAATTTTCTTTTCCCCTCTAGCCAGACTCCTGATATAACTAGAAAAAACAGTCAGCTTTGGGTGTGTGAATGAATACGGAACAATTGCGCAAAACCTTAGGTGCCAGCCAATATGCAGAACAGGTATTGGCCAAGCACCAACCCCTCTTAGAACAAGATTATGCAGTTGCCCGGTTTTTAACCCCTTTAAGTACCCAGCAGATTCAGCACATCGTTCAAATAACCTTGCAGGATATTCAGGATGAAACCGCGTGGATGCGTAGTCTGCGGATTTTACGTGCCCGGCTGATGTTTCGCTGGATCTGGCAAGATGCCAACCAGTTAACCGATGTGGTCACCCTGACCCGTGAACTGTCCGATTTCGCCGATGCCTGTGTAACGGCGGCCAAAGATTTTGCCCGGATGCCCTTGGTGGCCAAGCATGGCGAGCCGGTGGGCTATAATGGCAAGGTACAGGACCTGATCGTAATTGCCATGGGTAAACACGGCGCGCAGGAACTGAATTTATCCAGCGATATTGACCTGATTTTTGCCTTTGATGAACAGGGCGAAACCAACGGCCGTAAATGTATTGATGTGCAGCAGTTCTGTATTTTATGGGGACAGAAACTGATTTATCTGCTCGACCATATCACTGCCGATGGCTTTGTGTTCCGGGTCGATATGCGTTTGCGTCCCTGGGGCGATGGTTCGGCACTGGCCATTAGCCATGTGGCGCTGGAAAAATATTTAAGCCAGCATGGCCGTGAATGGGAACGCTATGCCTGGATCAAGGCACGGATTGTCACCGGTGGTAAAGAAGGGGATGAACTGCTGGAGATGACCCGGCCGTTCGTGTTCCGCAAATATGTCGATTACACCGCCTTTGAAGCCATGCGTGAAATGAAGGCCATGATTGAGCGCGAAGTGCAACGCCGTCATCTGGAAGATGATATTAAACTCGGCGCTGGCGGGATTCGTGAAGTCGAGTTTATTGTGCAGGTGTTCCAGCTGATTTATGGCGGGTCCAAACTGGAGCTGCAAGACCGGCAATGTCTGGTCAGCCTGAATCATCTGGATGAAGCTGAATTGCTGGACAGCAAAGCTGTGGCCGAACTGGAAGATGCCTACTTATTCCTGCGCCGGGTCGAACATGCGATTCAGGCGTTGAATGACCAGCAAACCCAGTCCTTACCGACCGAACCAGAATTGCGTCAGCGTTTGATTAGTACTTTAGGCTTTGCGAGCTGGTCGGATTTTATGGCTTTTCTGGATGAAAAACGTGCCAAGGTCATCTATCAGTTTGAGCATTTAATTAAAGAAAAAGAACCGGATCCGCTGGTCGAAAGTTTTAGCCAGCTGGAACAGCGCCTGAATGAAGTGCTGGATGATCAGGCCAAAAATCTGGTGCATGAATTCTGGTATGGACATGCGCTGAAAAAATTACCGGCCAAAGCGGTGCAGCGCCTGAAAACCTTCTGGCCGCATCTGGTTGAAGCGGTGTTGCAGTCAGATATGCCACAAGTCGCGCTGGTGCGGTTGATGCCACTGGTGGAATCGGTGATGCGCCGTACCGTGTACTTGGTGATGCTGATTGAAAGCAAAGGTGCGCTGCAACGTCTGGTGAAAATGGCTACTGTCAGTCCATGGATTTGTGAAGAGCTGACCCATTATCCGGTGCTGCTGGATGAATTTCTGTCGATGGATTTTGAATTGCCAAAACGTCAGGATCTGGAAGATTCCTTGCGTCAGCAATTGCTGCGGATTGAGGTCGATCAGGTCGAAGACCAGATGCGGGTACTGCGCCTGTTTAAAAAATCGAATGTGCTGGCAGTGGCAGCCAGTGATGTACTGGCCGAAAGTCCGCTGATGAAAGTCTCTGATGCGCTCACCGATATTGCTGAAG
>Ga0172374_1001810_pt1 | contig 14074 bp, 15 predicted proteins | sample LakKiv3m_FD_114536 | JGI IMG/M metagenome (GOLD analysis project Ga0172374, IMG submission 114536) | Freshwater microbial communities from Kabuno Bay, South-Kivu, Congo - kab_092012_10.3m | ecosystem: Environmental > Aquatic > Freshwater > Lake | place: Democratic Republic of the Congo... | reverse complement strand
TCGGCGAGGTACTCCGCGACGTCGCGTTGGGGATCGACCACGACGGCCTGTCCGGTGGTGGTGTCGCCGATGAGGTAGCTCGCATGAGAGAGGCAGCCGAGGTAGTACTGACGGAAGAACATGCCGTGAGCATATACCCCCAGGGGTATCCACGCAACGACCCGGATCGAGCATGGTTGACAGAACTGTGGGCTTCTGTGCTACGTTGCCTGAACGCGATGCGAACGCAGCGCCGCCGGCTTCGTCACCTCCGGCGCTGTCCGCGATCGAGGTCGATCCAACGAACTCGAGACGCCCGTCGCACGGCCAGCCCCGATCCCAACCGGGGGCTGGCCCGCGTGTCAGGGGAGGTCGGCGATACGGCGCACGACGCGGTCGGCGAGCGGCCGGGGCAGCTCGAGGGTGCGCAGCAGCAACTCGCTGGTGCGCTTCACGCGCTCGCTCGCCGGCGCCTGCATGAACTCGCGCAGGTCGACCACGATGGCATCGATCTCGGTGTCGCCCTGGAACACCTTGACACCGTCCTCGCTGATCTCGACCAGCACGGGCAGACCGGCAGTGGGCGCGACGCGAGGCTGCGCGCCGCGAGCGACGGCCGGGCGGGGGCCGCGGCGCCGAGGGCTGGGCGCGGTGTGTGCCGACATGTCGGTGCCGAGCACCCGGTCGAGCTCGACCAGCCACTCGTACAGCGGCACGCGGGAGCCCTGTTCCCACTTCGCCACCAGCGAGGCGCCGATGCCGATCTGCTCACCGAGCTGACGCTGGGTCCAGGACCGGAGTTGGCGGGCCTCGGCGATCTGTCGGCCGATGGTGCGAGTCGCTGTCGTTTCCACACAGTCAAATTAGCGTGTCGGCTCCCACTGTGCGACACCGACAGTGAAGATTTCTTCGGATTCGGGGTCGTAGGACCGAAATTCAGGGACGCTGCGCAACTGTCAGTTCAACACTCAGTCAAGCGGTGGCGTGGCTGGCACGCACACTTCGAGGAATGCGTCCGCGAGATTCGGGTCGAGTCCACTGTCCACTCCGCTCGTCACGGCCGCGGCACCGCGTGTGGCGTCGAAGGTGGCGCCCTGTGCGGCGGCGTGGAAGGTGTGGCACACCGCAGTGAGCTGCGCCGCGAGCCGCTGCACCTGGCGGTCGAACTGGTCGGCGGGCGCGCGGAACTGCGAAGCCGCGGCGCCCAGCACGTGCCGATCGGCGAGGATCATCGAGGACGCAATGGCGCACGCGGCGCCCGCGGCGGGGTCGTCGTCGACCAGCGCCGCGAGGTCGCGGTCCGACAGGGTGAGCGCACCGATCTCGTGGCACGCCGCACCCTGGCCGAGGTGTGCGGCCACATCGTCGAGGTGGACGGCGACGGCCAATTGGTGGACCGAGCGAGACACCCGACGAGCGCGGGTGCCGAGCGCCGGCGAGCGCAGCGAGAGTGCCGACAGCAACACGTCGACCGCCATGGCGTGGTTGAGCTCCAGCTCTTCCGACAGCTCGGCGAGCTCGAGCGCGAGGCTGCGCGCCAACACGTCGGCCGCCTGCAGGTGGTCGTGGGTGCGGAGCGCTCGCTTCGCCCGTACGCCCAACTCGAGCAGGTTGAACGGCTTCGTCACCAGATCGGTTGCCCCGAGCTCGAGCGCGCGGACGCGGCGTTCCGGATCGGACTCGGCCGTGACGACGAGCACCGGGATGCCGAGTTCGCCGCCCGTCCCCATCACCTCGAGGATCGAGAGGCCGTCACCGTCGGGCAGTCCGAGGTCGAGGATGAGCAGATCCGGTGTCCAGGCGTCGAGCATCGTGCCCGCCTCGTGCGCGGTGGCAGCGATGCGGACGTCGGCGAAGCCGCTACCGGCGAGCGCCTCGCGGACGAGGAACGCCTGGACCTGGTCGTCCTCGACGACCAACACTCGAGGGCCGGGCACGGCAGGGTGGTCCATCACGGCACCATCGTGGCATGCCGGTGGCGTGAAATGGCTCAACCGCTGGGCCGACCGACCGATAACTGTCCAGTATGTGTGCCTCATTCTCGACCGACCGGCGTGACGAACGCGGCTTCACGCTCGTCGAACTCCTCGTCGTGATCGTGTTGCTCGGCATCATTGCCACGGTGACGGTGTTCGCCGTGCGCGGCGTGAGCACCAGGGGCAGCACCAACGCCTGCCTCATGGATCGGCGGATGATCGAGACGGCCGCGGAGGCCTACCTGGTGGGCGAGGCCACCAACACGCCCGCGTCGGAGGCCGATCTGGTGGCGGCGGGCTATCTGCGCGGGCCGTCGGCGAACTTCGACCTCGACGCGAGCGGCAACGTGGTGGCCCAGGCCGGCAACCCCAACGACTGCACCTAGGCACGGCGGGCGGCCGTCGCTAGCCTCGGCTCGATGACCACCGACCAGCTCGAGCAGAAGTTGCAGGCCCTCGAGGCCGAGCTCCGCCGACTCGGACGTGTGGTGGTGGCGTTCAGCGGCGGTGCCGACAGTGCGTTCCTCGCTGCCATGGCGCACCGCACGCTCGGCGACGCGGCGCACGCGGTCACCGCAGTGTCGCCGTCACTCGCCGGTGACGAGGAAGCCGATTGTCGGGCGCTCGCGGACGAATGGGGGCTGCGCTGGACCCCGGTGGTCACGCACGAGATGGAGCGGGCGGCATACCGGATGAACGACACCGATCGTTGCTTCCACTGCAAGGCGGAGTTGATGGACGTCGTCGCACCCATCGCTGCGGCCGAGGGCGCAACGGTGGTGCTCGGTGTGAACCTCGACGATCTCGGCGACCATCGTCCCGGACAGAAGGCCGCACTCGACGCGGGTGCAGCGTTCCCGCTCGTCGCTGCCGGCTTCGACAAGGCCGGCATCCGCACCGCATCGCAGTCGCTCGGGCTGCGCACCTGGGACAAGCCGGCAATGGCCTGCCTCGCGAGCCGCATTCCGTACGGCACCGAGGTGTCGGTGTCGTTGCTCTCGCGCCTCGACCGTGCCGAGTCGGCCCTCCGCGGGCTCGGCTTCCGACAGCTGCGCGTGCGGCACTACGACACGACGGCCCGGCTGGAGGTGCCGCTCGACGACCTCGCGGCGGTGCTCGCGCAGCGCGAGGCGGTCGTCGCGGCCGTTCGGGAGCAGGGCTACCGGTACGTCACCCTCGACCTCGAGGGCTTCCGATCCGGGAACCTCAACGGCTGAGGAATAAGGTCGGCGGCCATGAAGCTCTCCATGGCCATCAACTACTCCGGCGGGTTCAAGGAGGCGGCGCAGCGCGTCGTCGATCTCGAGAAGGCCGGCCTCGACGTCGTGTGGATCGCCGAGGCGTACAGCTTCGACGCCATCAGCCAGGTCGGCTATCTCGCCGCCATCACCGAACGGGTGGAGATCGCCACCGGCATCCTCAACGTCTACTCGCGCACGGCCGCACTGATGGCCATGACCGCCGCCGGTTGCGACTACGTGAGCGACGGCCGATTCATCCTCGGTCTCGGTGCGTCGGGCCCGCAGGTCATCGAGGGCTTCCACGGCATGCCGTACGAGAAGCCGATGGTGCGCATCAAGGAGTACATCGAGTCGTGCCGGAAGATCTGGGCGCGTGAGGAGAAGTTCGAGTTCCACGGCCAGACCGTGAACGTGCCGCTGCCCGAGGGTCAGGGCACCGGGCTGGGCAAGCCGCTGAAGATCATCAACCACCCGCTGCGCAAGGACATCCCCATCTGGTGGGCGAGCCTGATGGGCCTCAGCGTCACGGCCACGGCGCAGCACGCCAACGGCTGGCTGCCCATCTTCTTCGACCCCGAGAAGTTCCACGACGTGTGGGGCGACGAACTGAAGGCCGGCCTCGCCAAGCGCGACCCGTCGCTCGGTCAGCTCGAGATCTCCGCCGGCGGCATGCTGGCCATCGACGACAAGATCGACGACGAGGCCCGCAACAAGATCCTCGACTTCGCCCGCCCGCAGAGCGCCCTCTACATCGGTGGCATGGGCGCCCGCGACAAGAACTTCTACAACACGATCTGCCAGAAGTACGGCTACGTGAAGGAAGCCTTCGAGATCCAGGATCTGTACCTCGAAGGCAAGAAGAACGAGGCCGCCGCCGCCGTGCCGACGCAGATGCTCGAGAACACCAACCTCGTCGGCTCGAAGAGCTACGTCAAGGAGCGCCTCGCTGCGTACAAGGAGGCCGGCGTCACCATCCTGTCGGTCAACCCGGTCGGCGGCGACGCGGTGCAGCAGATCGAGACACTGCGCGAACTGCTCGACTGAGCGACATGGTCAGGGCTCGAGCGACCACAGTCGCACGGGTTCGGCGAACCCCTTCAACTGACGACGGCCTGCGGGATCGAACCGCAGGCCGTCGCCGCGTTCGGTGACCGCCTCGTTGACGAGGATCTCGCCCGGCACGGCGACATCGACGATGCGCGCCGCCAGGTTGACGATCTCGCCGTAGACGTCGCCGCCCGACGCCACCACGTGACCGTGCGCCAGACCGGCCCGTCCGCCGCCGGCGATCTTCGACGCATGCCGCACCAGTCCGACCGCAATGGCACACGCCTCGGTGGACTCGACCGTGCTGAACATCACCTCGTCACCGATGAGCTTCACGAGGCGCCCACCGTGCTCGGCGACGAGGTCGATGCTGGCGGCCTCGAACGTCATCACCAGGTCCAGCAGTTCGCTCGGTGACATGGTCGCCGCGCGCGCGGTGAAGCCGCTGAGATCGACGAAGCCGATGGTGAGCGGCACGGTGCTGTAGTCGTGCTGACCCTCACGGGCCCGGCGAACCGTGCGGACGGACATCTCGAGGTGGGACCGGAACAGCGGGTCGAAGATGCCCGACGCCATGTGGGCGAGCTCGATGCCTTCGAGGTTCGCCTTGGCCATCTCCAGCGGCGTGCCGCCGCGCACCTCGTAGATGGGTGCTTCGACGTCCCGCAGGAACATCTCGCCGGCGGCCTCCGCGATTCGCCGCATCGAGTTGCCGACGACGCGGGTGAAGTGGCCGAGCTCGGCGGGGCTGAACACCTGCGACGCCAGCCCGAACAGCTGGAACATCTGGATGTCGGCCTCGGTGTAGATCGGTTCATCGTCGCCGGCCGGTGGCATGCCGGTCGACCGGTGCACAGCGATGACCGTCTCGTACGGCAGCCCCACCTCGAACGCCACCTCGTGCACCGTCATCCGTCGTCCCGGGCGCAGCTTGCGGTCGCCCGCAAGTGCGTTCAGCTGGCCTCGCGCGCACGCGTCGACCATCTCCGCCGTGCCGATGCCCTGGGCGGCCAGCCATTCCAACAGCTCGAGCCGCTCGGCCGCGTCGGGTGCGGCGGGGTCGTAGATGCGGGCAGCGATCCACTCGTCGTGCGTGGCCATGCGCGGCACGGTAGCCGGGTAGCGTCGCCGCTCATGTCGAACGTTCTTCTCACCGGATGCAGCAGCGGCTTCGGTGAACTCGCCGCACTCACCTTCGCCGATCGCGGACACACCGTCGTGGCCACGATGCGCACGCCCGGCAAGTCGGCCGCGCTCGACGCTCGTCCCGAGATCGTGCAGCTGCCGCTCGACGTCACCAGCTCGGCCAGCGTCGACGCGGCGGTGGCCGCGGCGATCGAGCAGGTGGGGTCGCTCGACATCGTGGTGAACAACGCAGGCGTCGAGTCGTTCGGTGCGGTGCACCTGTTCGCCGACGAGGAGGTCGCGTGGCAGTTCGACACCAACGTCACCGGGGTGGTGCGCGTGGTGCGGGCCGTCGTGCCGCACATGCTGGCGAACGGTGGCGGCGCCATCGTGAACGTCGGCTCGGTGGCCGGCCGGGTGGGCACGCCGTACGGCGGCATGTACGCCGCCACCAAGCACGCGGTGGAGGCGCTCACCGAGGCGATGCACTTCGAGCTGTCGCACCGGGGCATCCGGGTCACCGTGGTGGAGCCGGGCCAGTTCCCCACGCAGTTGAGCGCGAACAGCGCCACCGTGGCGGCGATGCAGCCGGGCAGCGACGAGTACGAGCGGTTCCAACGCTACCGCGCCGCACAGAAGAGCTTGGTCAGCAGCGGGCCCGCCGACCCGCAGCGTGTGGCCGACGCGATCTACGCGGCTGCCACCGAACGCCCGAGTGTGTTGCGCCATCCGGTCGGCGACGACGCCGATCTGGTGCTCGGCGCGAAGGCAGGCATGTCGTTCGAGGACTTCGACACCACGATGCGCACGGTGCTGAACTGGCACGAGTGACGGGTCTCGGGCCCGTTCACACGGTGCCGGGGAAGTGGGCCTCCACGACGTCGGGGTAGCTGCGCACGTAGTAGTTCCACATCATCTGGCCGAACACCGGCGCCACCTGCCCACTGATGGAAGTCTCGCCGTCGAGGATCTCGTCGCGCTTGGTCATGAAGCCGGCGTCGCGATGGCGCGTGCTCGCGGCGACCGCGTCGCGGATGCGCTGGGGGAGCGGGAGTGGCTCGATGGGAGTGCGCAGGTCGGGGCCGTGGAAGTACGCCGCGGAGAAGCGTGGCTCGGTGGCGACCACACGATGGGTCGCGGCGACGAAGTAGTTGCCGGTGAGCGCTTGCAGCATCTCCCCGACGTTCACCACGAACGCCCCAGGGGGCGGATCGACGGCGATCCACTGGTCGTCGGGTGCCAGTGCCTCGAGCCCGCCGACGCCGTGCTGCACGACGAAGGTGAGGAAGCCCGCATCCTTGTGGGCGTTGACACCGGCCTCGCCGTCCGGCGTGCGCGGATAGTTGATGAGCTTGGTGAGCGACAACGGCCGCTCGCCGAACACCTCGCGCAGGTGCTGCTGCGGCAGTCCGAGACCGACCGACATGATCTCCATCAGTTCCCATGCGAGGTCGCCCATGTACCGCATCCACAGGTTCACGGCGTCGCGGAACCCGGGCAGCACGTCGTCGGGCAGCCACTGGTTCGGCCCGTCGAGGCGAAGGAACTCGGGTTCGACGTCGCCGGGGTACACGTCGTTCTCGGTGCTCAGGTCGAGCTGCTCGCGATGATCGACGCGGCCGTTGGTGAGCTCGGCTCCCACTCGCTCCCATCCGCGGAAGTGAGGTGAGCGACGCTTGTCGATGCGTGCCTTGGTGTCCTCGGGCAAGGCGAAGAACGCTGCGAGCAGCGCGAAGTACTGCTCGACGAACTCGGCGGGCACGCCGTGATCGGTGATGGTGAAGAAGCCGACGCCGTGGCACATCTCGACCAGTTCGGTCGCCGCGGCCGCCGGGTCGTCGCCGCTGCGCCACCGTGCGAGTGAGTAGTTGGGGATGGTCCAGGCCGATCGCGTCATGACACGCCCATTGTGGTCGCGGCCGCCGACCGTCCTCCAAGCCGACGCCGCGGCGATGACGTCGTGCCGTGTCGCGCCGACCGGCTACGTTGTGTCCACCCAGTCTGAGGGGGAGGGGAACAAGCCGCGTGGTGTTGCTCGACGTGAATGACGTGACGGTGCGCTTCGGTGGCATCGTGGCGCTCGACCGCCTGAGTTTCAGTATCGAGGAGGGCCACATCTGTGGCCTCATCGGTCCGAACGGGGCGGGGAAGACCACGATGTTCAACGTCGTGAGCCGTATCTATCAGCCCACTGCAGGGTCCGTGGTGTTCCGCGGACAGGAACTGCTCGACGTGCCGGCGCACGGCATCGCCCGCCTCGGCATCGCGCGCACGTTCCAGAATCTTGCGCTGTTCCCGACGATGTCGCTGCTCGAGAACGTGATGGTGGGTGCGCACAGTCAGGGCAACATCGGCTTCGTCCGAGGCATCTTCCGGCTGGGCGCGGCGAAGGACAACCGTCGCACCCGCGACTTCGCCGGTGACCTGCTCAATGAACTCGGTCTCGGCCAGCTTGCGTTCCGGCCGGCGGCCGGGCTGCCGTTCGGCACGTTGAAGCGACTCGAGATCGCCCGTGCGCTCGCTGCCCGACCGAACTTCCTGCTGATGGACGAGCCGGCGAGCGGCCTCGCGCACGGCGAGGTCGACGAGCTCGGCGAGACCATCCAGCACATCCGTCGCCAGTTCGACCTGTCGGTGTTGCTGGTCGAGCACCACATGAGCATGGTGATGAGCATCAGCGACCGGGTCGTGGCCATGGAGTTCGGCCGCAAGATCGCCGAGGGCACGCCGGCCGAGGTGCAGAACGACCCGCTCGTCATCGAGGCCTACCTGGGGACCACGTCATGACCCTCCTCCGCACCTCCGGCCTCCGTGCCGGCTACGGCCCCGTCACGGTGCTCCACGACCTCGAACTCGAGGTGAACGAGGGCGAGATCGTGGTCATCCTCGGCGCGAACGGCGCCGGCAAGACCACCACGATGCGCGCCATCAGCGGCACCATCCCTCGGCAGGGCACCGTCGAGCTCAAGGGTGCCGACATCACCAAGCTCTCGCCCGACAACATCGTCCGCCAGGGTGTGGCGCAGGTGCCGCAGGGACGCGGCACGTTCCCCGAGCTGTCGGTGGAGGACAACCTCCGCGCCGGTGCCATCACCCGACGCGACGGGACGTCGAAGATCAACGCCGACATGGAGCGCTGGTACCAGCAGTTCCCGCGACTCGCCGAGCGTCGCGGCCAGCGAGCCGGCAGCCTCAGCGGCGGCGAGCAGCAGATGCTGGCCATCGCCCGAGCGCTGATGAGCCGTCCGTCGTTGCTGCTGTGCGACGAGCCGAGCCTCGGCCTCGCCCCACTCATCACCCAGGAACTGTTCGCCGTCATCGAGCGGCTGAACAAGGAGGAGGGCCTCTCGGTGCTGCTCGTCGAACAGAACGCGAACCTGGCGATGCACATGGCCAGTCGTGTGTACCTGCTGGAGACCGGTCGCATCGTGGCCCAGGGCTCGGCCGCCGAGCTCAGCGCCGACGATTCCATTCGCAAGGCATACCTGGGGTTCTGATGGAACTGTTCCTGCAGCGACTCTTCGACGGCCTCAGCCAGGGCAGCGTGTACTCGCTCATCGCCCTCGGTCTCGTCATCATCTATCGGGGCACCGGCCACCTCAACTTCGCCCAGGGCGAGATGGCGCTGTTCTGCACCTACGTCGTGTACCAGTGCGGTGAGTGGGGCCTGCCCATCGGCATCTCGCTCATCATCGGCATGGGCGTCGGGTTCGCGCTCGGCGCCGTCACCGAGGTCACGCTCATCCGACCGGTTGCGAAGAAGTCGCAGTTCGCGGTGTTCATCGTGACGCTCGGTCTGTTCCAGTTCCTCAACTGGCTCGACGGTGCCATCTGGAAGGACCAGCCACTGCCGAACAGTGGTGTGGGTAGCAACCAGACCTCGTTCCCGAGCCTGTTCCCGAACAAGCCCACCGACTTCGTCAACGTGTTCGGCGCCGCCATCAAGCTCCAGTCGATCGGCGTGTTCCTGTTGGTGCTGGTGCTCTTCGGCCTGCTGTACCTGCTGTTCAACTACACCAAGCTCGGCCTCGCGATGAACGCCGTGGCCAGCAACGCCGAGAGTGCGAAGCTCGTCGGCATCCGCACCAACATGGTGCTCATGGTGAGTTGGGGCCTCGCCGCCGCCATCGGTGCGCTCGGCGGTGTGGTGTTCGCCGGTATCAACAGCAACGTCAACCTCGGTCTGATGTTCACGGTGTTCATCTATGCGTCGGCAGCGGCCACGCTCGGCGGCTTCGACAGCCCGGGTGGCGCGGTGCTCGGTGGCCTCATCATCGGCGTCATCGAGAACATGGCGGCCGGCTATGCCGATGAGTGGGTCGGTCAGGAGTTGAAGGTCGGCGTCGCGCTGGTGGTCATCCTGGTGGTGCTGCTGGTGAAACCGTCCGGCCTGTTCGGCACGGCGAAGGTGGAGCGCGTATGAAGACGGCACCGTTCACCATCAAGTCCGGCGGCGGCGCCAGTTGGGCCATCCGCCTCGTCGTCGCCGCGGCGCTCGCCGGGTTGGCGCTGTGGATCCCCACCTCGGCCAGCAACGGCCTCATCGACTCGTGCATCACGGCGCTCACGCTCATGGCGTGCGCGATGGCGCTCAACCTTCTCCTCGGGTACACCGGGCAGATCTCCATCGGCCACTCCGCCTTCTTCGGCATCGGCGCCTACACCACCGGCGTGCTGGTCGCGAAGTACGGGTGGAGCCCGTTCCAGACGTTCGCCGTGGCGTTCGTCATCGCATTCGTGGTGGGCGCGCTCGTCTCGCTGCCGGCGTTGCGCATCAAGGGTGTGTACCTCGCCCTCGTCACCTTGGCGTTGGGCCTGGTGTTCCCGCAGATCATCAAGTGGCCGAAGCTCGAGTGGCTCACCGGGGGCGCGCGCGGCCTCGACAAGACCGGCTTCCGCTTCACGAAGGACAACCCGACGTACGAGATCTTCGGCTGGAACCCGTGGGGCACACTCCGCGGTGAGAACGTGAAGCCGTTCCACTACTGGATCGCGATGGTGATCGTCATCATCGTCTATCTCGCCTGCCGCGGTGTGGTGAAGAGTCGCGCGGGTCGATCGCTGGTCGCCATCCGCGACAACGAGACCGCCGCGGCCGTGATGGGTGTGAACCTGGCCGGCACGAAGGCGTTGGTGTTCGGCCTCTCCGCTGCGCTGTGCTCGTTGCCCGGGTGTCTGTCGGCCATCCGCACCGGCAACGTCACCCCCGACTCCACCAACCTCACCGTCGCCGGTTCCATCACGTTCCTCATCGTCATGGTGGTGGGCGGTGCCGGTTCGCTGTGGGGTCCCATCGTGGGTTCGGTGCTGTACGTGTTCGTCACCGAGATCACGGGCGACTGGAGCAACACCGATTCCATCCCCGGCATCCTCCGCCCGCTGTTCGGCTGGTCGAACACCCCGCCCGGGACGGGCATCTTCGCCGTGCTGCTCATCGTGTTGATGTTCGTGGCACCGTTCGGCATCGTCGGCATGTACCGCCGCCTGCAGGCGCGGGTCGTGACGGTTGTTCCCAAGCCTGCCGGGACGGGTACCATCGCGGCACCGGCCGCGGCTCCCGTCGAGGCCTGAACCACATCAACCACAACCTGAGGGGGAATGGCATGAAGCGAGGCGCATCCGCACGCCTGCTGGCTGCCCTGGCGGCCGGCTCACTGCTGGTCGCTGCGTGCAGCGGCGACGACGAGAGCACCGACGGCACCACGGCCGAGACCACCGCTGAGACCAGCGGTGGCGAGACCACGGTGGCCGACACCGGCGGCGAGACCACGGTGGCCGAGACCACGCCGGTGGCCGAGGGCTGGGCCGTCGACACCGAGGCCTGCATCGACCCCGATGCCGCGAACGCCCCCATCGAGGGTGAGATCAAGATCGGTTCGGCCATGCCGCTCACCGGCGGTGTCGCCGCGGCGGCGTTCGCCCCCGTGAAGGGCGGCTTCGAGGCCTACATCAACTACGCCAACGAGAACGGCCTCCTCGGCGACATGACCGTGTCGGCCACCATCGAGGACGACCAGTACAACAAGGACCTCACCCCGGGCGCCGTCTCGAAGCAGATCGACGCCGGTGTGCATCTGTTCTCGGGCATCATCGGCTCGCCGAACAACGCAGCGGTCCGCGACACCCTCAACGAGGAGTGCATCCCGCAGCTCAACGCCCTCACCGGTTCGCCCGCATGGGGTGAGGTCGAGGACTACCCGTGGACCACGGGCATCCTCGTGCCGTACACGGTGGAGTCGAAGGTGTACGCGGCGCAGCTCGCCGAGCTGTACCCCGAAGGCGCCACGGTCGCGCTGTTCTACGTGAACAACGAGTTCGGTCAGGTGTACGCCGACGCGTTCAAGGAACTCGCCGGTGACTACAACCTCGAGATCGTCGACGAGCAGACCATCGAAGCAACCGATGCCGCGCCGCCGACCTCGCAGATCACCAGCATCGCCGCCAAGGCTCCCGATGTGGTGATGGCCGTGCCGCTGGGCGCGGGCTGCATCGGCTTCCTCACCGAGCTCGCCGCCGCCAAGGCGCAGAACGCCGGCTGGGCTCCCGCCACGTTCATCACCAACACCTGCGCGAGCAGCCTCATCCTCGGTGCCGCGGGTGCGGCCGCCGACGGTCTGTACACCTCGGGCAACCTGAAGGACGTCGTCGCTCCGTCGAACGCCGAGGATCCCGCCGTCAAGGAGTACCTGGCCTACATGGAGTCGCAGGGCCTGGCCGACATCGCCGCCACCGCGGCTGCCGGCTGGACCACCGCCGAGGTCACCGTCGCCATCATCAAGCAGGCGATGGAGTCGCCCGAGGGTCTCACCCGTGCGTCCATCATCAACGCGGCTCGTAACTTCGAGTACACGCCGATGCTGGCTCGCGACGGTGTGGTCGACAAGATGAACGGTTCCGAGGATGCATTCCTCGCCGAGTCGCTGCAGGTGCTGCAGTACGACTTCGAGACGGCCACGTTCACCGACATCGGCGAGCTGATCACCGAGTTCGAGACCAGCTGACCGCTCGTCCCGTCCAGTACTGAGCAGGGCCCGCCCCACGGGGCGGGCCCTGCCGCGTCCCAGCACTACGCTTCGCCGGGGGAGGAGTCGCCATGGGGGTGTCGCTCGACGCGCTGAGCACCGTTCGCTACGAGGTGGTCGATCCGGGGGAGCGCGGCATCGCCGTGGTCACGCTCGACCGCCCCGAGAGCCGCAATGCACAGAACAAGCGGATGACGTACGAGTTGAACGCCGCGTTCGACGACGCGTGCCGGAGGACGGATGTGAAGGTGATCGTGCTGCAGGCCGATGGACCGCACTTCTCGAGCGGTCACGACCTGCGCGACACCGAGTCGTTCGACGAGTTCGACCTCGTTGCGCCGCAGGGCGGGTTCGACGCGCCAGGGCAGGAGGGGCACATGGCCTGGGAGGAGGAGCTCTACTTCCAGATGTGCTGGCGGTGGCGCAACCTGCCCAAGCCGCTGCTCGCCGCGGCGCACGGCAAGACCATTGCGGGTGGCCTGATGCTGCTGTGGGTGGCCGACGTCATCGTCGCCGCCGACGATGCGCTGTTCAGCGACCCCGTGGTGGGCATGGGCGTGAACGGCGTGGAGTACTTCGCGCACCCGTGGGAGTTGGGGGCACGCAAGGCGAAGGAGCTGTTGTTCACCGGCGATTGGGTGACGGCTGCCGACGCGCATCGCCTGGGCATGGTGAACCATGTGGTGCCCGCGGCCGACCTGCGGACGTTCACGATGGACATGGCGGCACGCATCGCCACGAAGCCGTCGTTCGCGCTCCGATTGGCGAAGGAGAGCGTCAACCAGACGCTCGACGCGCAGGGTCAGTTCCAGGCGTTCCGCGCCGCGTTCTCACTGCAGCATCTCGGCCACGCCCACAACCGCATCCGCTTCGGCATGCCCGTCGACCCCGGCCACTTCACCCGCTGACCGGCTGGCCGGAGATCTCGAAGTTGTCGTTGTCGACGATGGTGACGACGAACCGCCACTCGGTGCCGTCGGCGGCCGTTGCGGTGCAACCGAACGTGGTGCCGGCGGCGGTGCTGTCGGGTTCACCGCACTCGGCGTCGGTGAACTCGGTGCCCGCCTGCTCGGTGATGCGATCACCCTCGATGTAGTCCTCGGCCGATTGGCGGAAGTCCTCGGTGTCGGTGCTGCAGCCGACGAGCGCCATGAGGCTCGCCGCTCCACCGGTCAGTGCGGCAGGCTTCACGAAGGAACCAGCTCGGCGGCGGAGAGCGCCGTGCGCGCAGAGCGGGCGCGTCGCGCCGAGTCGATGGTGAGGATCGCGAGCCCGACCCACACGAGCGCGAAGCCGATCACGCGCGACAGCGGTAGGGCTTCGTCGTACATCAGCCAGCCGATGAGGAAGTTCATCGTCGGCACGATGTACTGCATCGGCCCGATGATGCTGAGTGGCATGCGCTGTGCGGCGTACGCGAACAGCATCAGTGGGGTGACGGTGGCGAGGCCGGACAGGAAGGTGAGCGTGAGCTCGCGACCCGACGCGACGTTGGGGATGCTGTCGACACGACCCGAGAGTGCGATCGCGAGTACCACGGCCGGGACGAGCAGGAAGAAGGTCTCGGCCGCCATGCTCTCGACGGGGGTGAGCGGCACCTGCTTCTTCAGATAGCCGTACGTGGTCCACGACACGGCGATGATGAGCGCGAGCCACGGCACCGAGCCGTACGAGACGGTGAGGA
>Ga0172374_1001808_pt1 | contig 14079 bp, 12 predicted proteins | sample LakKiv3m_FD_114536 | JGI IMG/M metagenome (GOLD analysis project Ga0172374, IMG submission 114536) | Freshwater microbial communities from Kabuno Bay, South-Kivu, Congo - kab_092012_10.3m | ecosystem: Environmental > Aquatic > Freshwater > Lake | place: Democratic Republic of the Congo... | reverse complement strand
GTCACAGGGTCGGGCGTCGTCAGCGCGCCATAATCCTCGCGGCCGGGCGCAATGACACCCGGCGTGCCAATCTGTGCGGCGGCATGGCCGGCAAAGGCCCAGATCTGCCGCACGAAAGAGGCGACCGAGGTCTTTCCAGCCGTGCCGGTGACCGCAACCATGGTTTCAGGCTGTTTTCCGTAGAACCGGGCTGCGGCAAGGGAGAGATAGAGGCGCGGGTCCGTAACGGCCAGCACCGGCACGTCAGCTTGCACCGCATGTCCGGAAACGACGGCAACCGCACCCTTGGCAACCGCGTCCTTCACATAGGCCGCACCATCCGCTTTCGTGCCCGCAACCGCGACGAACAGGCTGCCGGGCTGAACCTTGCGGCTGTCTGCCGTTATTCCCCCGATTTCGATCGCCCCGATCTCAGACAGGAGCAATTCTTTCAATTCCGGAAACGCGTTTCCGGATATATCTCGCAAATTCATCGACTGTGTCCGTCTTGTCCCCCCGGCGCGAATCGCCGGAACATCATAAGCTCTAACAATCAATAAGACACGAGCAAGGCCGAGCCATCCTTGCCGAACTTCGGCTTCACACCCAGCACTGCCGCCGTGCGGGCGATGATATCGCGCACCATCGGCGCTGCGGACGTGCCGGCGAGTGCTGCGCCATTGCCCTTGTCCGTCTTCGGTTCATCAATGAAGGTCAACACCACATATTGCGGGTCGTCGATCGGGAAAGCCGACAGGAAGGCGTTGAAGTTCTTGTCGCGCACATAACGGCCATTGACGACCTTGTCCGCCGTGCCGGTCTTGCCGCCGACGTTAAAACCGTCGACGCGCGCATTGCGGCCGGACCCGTTCACGCCGTTCCATTCAAACAGGAAGCGCATGTCCTTGCTGGTGGTGGGCTTCAGAACCTGCTTTGCCACCATATCGGCCTGTTCGCGGGTGCGCGGCAGGAAGGTCGGCTCGATCAGCTTGCCGCCATTGACGAGTGCAGCCCCGGCAACCGCCGTCTGCAGCGGTGTCGTCGAAACGCCGTGACCGAAGGAAATGGTGATGGAGTTGATCTTTTTCCATTCACGCGGCTGCGATGGCAGCGCTACCTCCGGCAATTCCGTCTGCATGCGGGTCAAAAGCCCAAGCTTCGTCAGAAACTCCTTGTGGCCTTCGGTGCCGACGGTGTCGGCGATCTTGGCCGTACCGATATTGGACGAAAACTGGAAGATTTCCGGCACCGACAAAACGCGGTTCTTGCCGTGGAAGTCCTTGATGGTGAAACCGCCGATCCGGATCGGATAACGGGCGTCGAAACTGTCACCCAGACGCACACGACCCGAATCGAGGCCCATGGCGATGGTGAAGGACTTGAAGGTCGACCCCATTTCGAAGGTACCGTTCGACATGCGGTTGAGCCAGCCCTCTTTCGCCCCTTCGGCCGGGTTGTTCGGATCGTAATCCGGCACCGAGGCCATGGCGAGAACTTCACCCGTATGCACGTCCAGCACCACGGCGCCAGCGCCGATTGCCTGGAACTTGGCGATCGCCGACGTTACGACTTCACGCACGATGGACTGCACGCGCAGATCGATCGAAAGCTTTACCGGTTCCAGCGGTTGATCGCTGGTCATGCCAAGCGCCGTCAGATCGGCAAGTCCCTGATTGTCGACATAACGCTCCATACCCGCCACGCCGCGATTGTCGATGTTCACATGACCGACGACATGGGCGGCCGTTGGCCCACCCGGATAGAACCGGCGTTTTTCCGGGCGGAATCCCACACCGGGAATACCGAGCGCCAGAATCTGGCTCTGCTGTTTGGGCGTCAACTGACGACGCAGCCATTGGAAACGGGAATTTGAGGTGAGCTTCTGATAGGTGCCGCGCTGATCGAGATCAGGCAGAACGGTGCGCAGCTTCTCGATCGCCTCGTCGATATCGACAATGCGATGCGGCTCGGCAAATAGAGAGACAGTGCGGATATCGGTAGCGAGAACCTCGCCGTTGCGATCGAGAAGGTCCGGGCGCGACGCCATCAGCCGGTCTGCGGGCGCGATGCTCGAAACGGTTTCCTGTTCCGCCATGCCATATTGCACCAGACGACCGCCCACGACGCCGTAAAAAGCGACGAATCCGAAAATGATCAGGCCGACGCGGCTCTTCGCCTGCGCCGCCCTTTTCTTGCGGGCGCCCTCGAAAGCCGCATGGTCGGTATAAACGCCGGTCGTGCTGGCGGAAAAATGAGCCTTGCTCTTCAAAACCATGACGCGGGAGAGAAAAGACATCAGCGGTTCACCGATCCTGTTATCGTGTCATCCATGTCATCGGTTTCATCACCGGCAACGGCGGAGACGGCCGGAGCCGCTGGGGGACGGGAAACGCGTGCCCGCGGCGTCGGAACCGGGGCGCCATTGGCGGCGATCTGGCCCGCCGGCGGCGATTTCTTTTTGGTGGCCGCGCCAAGCGTCGCGCCCGGCTTGGAACCGTTGAAGGCAGCGGCAATCACATCCTCGACGCTCATGCCTTCCGGCTCAGGCGGTTGCGGCAATTGCGAGCGCAGCATGGGCAGCTCGCGCGGCTGCGCCAATTGTGTTGGCAGCGTCGGCGAAAGACCAAGCTCGTCCTGATAGGCATTGACCAGACGATGCAGACGGTTCGGCTGCGTCAAGAGCGCCCAGTCGGCCCGCAGCAAATCGATCGTATCCTTTTCAAGCTTGATTTCGGCCTCGAGCTTGCGGACCTCTTCGAGCTTCAGATCGGCCTTGTGCTTGATCGAATAGGTGACGACGGCCGCCGCGACCATGACCCCCATCAAGATGACATCGAAAGTACGCAGCATATCAGCCTCCCATCTTTTCAAGGCTGGCGAGATCGGGAAGCTCGAAGATCGAGAAATCCGCCGCGCGCGCTGGCGCGGTCGTGCGCAGACCGGCCCGCAGCTTGGCTGAGCGGGCACGCGGATTGAGTTCCGCCTCCGCATCGGTGGCGGCGATCATCGGCTTGCCGATATTGTCGAAAATGGCGGGCTTGTCTTCGACCATCGGCAGGTGCCGGGAACCGGCGGCCTTGCCCGAACGGTCGGAGAAGAATTTCTTGACGATGCGGTCTTCCAGCGAATGGAACGTGACGACGACCAGGCGACCACCCGGCTTCAGGGACCGCTCTGCAGCGAAAAGCGCCTGCGCCAACTCGCCGAGTTCGTCATTGACGAAAACCCGAAGCGCCTGAAACACCCGCGTCGCAGGATGGATCTTGTCTTTCGCCTTGCGCGGCGTGACGATCTCGATGAGACCCGCAAGATCGCGCGTGGTGCGGAAGGGCTCGTCTGCCCTCCTCTTCTCGATGGCGCGGGCGATGCGGCCCGGCTGTTTTTCTTCACCGAGAAAACCGAAGATGCGGATGAGATCACCGACTTTCGCACGATTGACGACATCCGCCGCCGAAACGCCGGAAGCGGACATGCGCATGTCGAGCGGGCCATTCTTCTGGAAGGAAAAACCGCGCTCGGCCTCGTCGATCTGCATGGAGGAAACGCCGATATCGAGAACGACGCCGTCAAGGCCGCCTTCCGGCGCGTGCCTCGCTAGATCGGAAAATTGCGATTGAATGAGGTTTAACCTGCCGCCATTGGCGGCAACCATCGCCTGACCGCCCGCTATCGCGGTCGGATCGCGGTCAAGCGCGATGACGTTGGCGCCCTGATCGAGAATGGCCTGGGTGTAGCCGCCGGCACCAAAAGTGCCATCAAGGATGATCTTTCCGGATGCGGGTTCAAGCGCGGCAATGACTTCGCGAAGCAGGACAGGGATGTGACGCTGAGGTCCGCTATCGGCATCAGAAGATCGCCCGCCAGAATTCGCCGCCATTCCGTGTCCCCGTCCTATGCGGGGCGAGCAGCCGAAAAACCGCGCCCCGCTCTTGCTTCCGCCTGCGCGCCCAAAAACGCATTCGGTTGCCAAAGCTGAAAATGATCCGCCCGTCCGACGAAGGTGACCTCGGTGGATATGCCGGTAAATTCCCGCACGAAATCCGTCACCATCAACCGACCTTCCTGGTCGAGCTTCATGAAGACACCGCCGCCGTGAACCAGCAGCGACATCGCGTTCGCTTCCGGCGAGAAGGCATCCATGGATGCGATCTGCCGCTCGTAGCGCTCCAGCAAATCCGGACCGCCGACACTGATTGCCGGGAAAGCGAAATCCTGAAGGCAATAAAGCTCCCGGATACCGCGCCTCACCAGCACCGAACGAAACGGAGACGGAACCGAAACGCGCCCCTTGGCGTCGATCCTGTTCGTTACGTTCGATAAAAAGCGGTCCATTACTCAACTCGCCCAAACCGCAATCCGCCAGACGAACCATCCGCCCCACAGACAACACCGGTACGCACGACACATCGCCAAGCGCCAGGGCAACATGCCCTGCAGCAGCCCCTTGCAGGCTCCTCACTCGTTTCAGCGATTGCGGGTCAAAAACACGACCCAGTGTGGTGTGTGTTTGGGATATCATGGGACACTATGGGCGTCAATGGGAGAAGCCGGCACGATACCGACTTCGCATCGGAAATTCATAAGCCGTTAAGTTTAACGAATGGTTTACTTCGGCCGCAAAGGCGCTTTTTCACGGCACGCCAAAGCGCGGTGAGATCGACATTTTTCCGTTTTGAAACAAGGAAATGATTTCGGCGGCGCCACTTTTGATCGCCGGCCGGACGAAGGCGCCTCTTCGTCCGGCTCACGGCCTCAGCCGGAACGGACAGAATGCGACGTCATGATTGCGCTCTGCGCCACCGGCGACGGGGATGCAGCGTCATACTTCATCGGAAACACTTCGGCAAAAGGCCTGATGGCTTCAGGGGCCGCCCGATAAGCCGGGAATCGGCCCCAAATTTGCCCGGCAATCAAACCGCAAAAGGAATTGCTGGCCCCACGGACCGCAAACGTCACTTCACCGCAATGACGACCTTGCCCTTCGCACGACCGGTCTGGATATAGTCCAATGCCTCATTGGTCTTTTCGAACGGGAATATCCGATCCATCACCGGACGTATGTGGCCCGCCTCGATCAGAGCGGTAATCTTTTCAAGCTGCCCGCCATTCGCAGTCATGAAGAGAAAAGAATAGCCGATCCCCCGGCGTTTCGATTTCCTCCTGATGCCAAGGCTCAACAGGCGCATGACCTGCCGAAGCGGCCAGCCGGAGCCATTCTGGCGTGCGAAATCCGGATCGGGTGGGCCGGAAATCGAAATCAGCTTGCCGCCCGGCTTCAGCACCGCAATGGATTTTTCCAACGTGTCCTTCCCAAGGCTGTTCAGCACGACATCATAACCCTGCAGCACTTTTTCGAAGTCTTCCTTCTTGTAGTCGACCACGATGTCTGCACCGAGACTTTTTACCAGATCCACGTTGGCTGTACTCGTGGTTGTGGCCACATAAGCCCCGAGGTGTTTGGCAAGCTGGATCGCGATAGTGCCCACGCCGCCCGAGCCGGCATGGATCAGCACCTTCTGTCCCTTCTGCACATCGGCCCGCTCGACAAGCACCTGCCACGCGGTCAAGGCGACAAGCGGCAAGGATGCCGCCTCTTCCATGGTCAGATTATTCGGCTTCATCGCCACATCGGCCTCATCGATGGCAATATACTCGGCAAATGTTCCGATACGCGCCTGGTCCGGACGGGCATAGACCTCGTCACCGGGCTTGAATTTGCGGACATTGGCGCCGGCGCGGACCACAACACCCGCCACATCGTTGCCCAGCACCAGCGGAAGGCGGTACGGCAGGATGAGCTTGAACTCTCCGTCCCTGATCTTGTTGTCCAGAAGGTTGACGCTGGCGGCGCGGATTTCGACCAGAACGTCGTTTGCGCGCAATTCCGGCTCGGGGATTTCGCCGAGCCGCAATGCGCCGCCTTTCTTGTAGCGATCGATCAGAAATGATTTCATCGGACTAACTCTCGTTTCTGCGGCCGGCACGCGGCACCGGCAATAAAAGCTCAATCGGCAAGTCTGCTGAATTTCCGAAAGCTCCTGTCGACGAAGGACTCAGGCAGGAAACGGCGGATGAAGCGCGCCTGCCCCGCAGCTTTTCCGGCAGTATAGCGCCGTTTCGGCGATGTCGCATTGGCAGCCTCTAGAACGACTTTTGCGACCACCTCCGGGGCATCGCCCTTTCCAATGACGTCACGCATCAGTTTCTCGGCGTCCGCGCGAACGGTATCGTAAATCGCAAGTGGCCGGTCAGGCCGCGTGATGTTCTCTTCAAAGGGGGTGCGGGTAACGCCAGGCTCGACAAGCACGATGCGGATGCCCTGCGTCCGCACTTCGTGATCAAGGGATTCCGAATAACCTTCGACGGCGTGTTTGGTCGAGGCGTAGAGCGCATTATAGGGGCAGGAATCAGCCCAAGGATGGAGCTGAGGTTGACGATGCGGCCGCGACGCTGCCGCCTCATGACGGGCAGGACGGCGTTCGTCATTCTCATGACGCCGAATACGTTGACGTCGAATACGGCCTTCGCCTGCTCCGTCGTCGATTCCTCCGCACCGCCCAGCAATCCGATCCCGGCATTGTTGACGAGAAGATCGATCCTTCCCGCACGGCTCAAAACCTCGTCCACCGCGCGCCGTACGGACGCATCGTCGGTAACGTCGCAGACCAGCATCGAAATTCCATCCTCAATGTCCGGCATCGGCTTTCGGCTGGTGCCGAACACACGGTAACCGTCGCGCCGGAGCGCCTGCGCCGTAACCAGCCCGATGCCGGAGGATGCGCCCGTCACCAGGGCAATGCCGCGTTCTGTCTTGCTCATCTGCGTCCACTTTCATTTTGTTATGGAACAACAATGAGCATTGGGTTACTATCAAATCAATACAAAGTCACTACTAAAAAGATATCGACATGAAAAATCTCTCGGACCAGCCCTGCCTCATCGCCCGCAGCCTTGCCCTTGTCGGCGATGCCTGGAGCATGCTGATCATGCGCGATGCCCATGCGGGCCTCACCCGCTTTGATGATTTTCGCAAGAGCCTCGGCATCGCGCCGACGATGCTGACGGCGCGGCTTTCATCGCTGACCGAAGAGGGATTACTGGTGAAACGCCGTTATTCCGATCGTCCGCCACGCTACGAATATATGTTGACGGAAGCCGGTCGCGATTTTCTGCCGGTGCTGTTTGCAATTGGCGCATGGGGAAACAAGCATCGCGGCGGCGGTGAGGTAACCCGTTTTTTCGACGCTGAGACCGGAACGGAAATCGATCCCGTCACCATAGATCGCGTGACCGGCGCCCCGGTCGGAACCCGTCCCATTCGCATCGCGAAACCCGAATGAGCACGCGTCGCAGAAAGTGATCACCTTCACCGCGAATGCTCCGGATTAGCAGTGGAGCATCGCACACAGGCAGGAAAATTCGCCAGTTGGCCTGTAAGCCGGGTTCTGTATGGCTCCGGTTTGACCCGGAACGTGGCAGCCATTCATCTGGGACGGCATTTGCATGCCGCCTCGCGCAACCCACCCGGATGACGGACCCGGAAACCGGCTGTAAACGGGCTTTCGCCCGTCCCGTGTCATCCCTATTCGGTCTTGCTCCCGGTGGGGTTTACCTTGCCACCACTGTCACCAGCGGCGCGGTGGGCTCTTACCCCACCCTTTCACCCTTACCATGCAAGGCATGGCGGTTTGCTCTCTGTGGCACTTTCCCTGGGGTCACCCCCGCCGGACGTTATCCGGCACCGTATTTCCGTGGAGCCCGGACTTTCCTCACCTTACCGTCTTTCGACATTGGTAAAGCGCGGCTGCCCGGCCAACTGGCATGGGCTGCATAACCATGTTCTGGAGCGAAAGCCACCGAAAAGCGCAATCAAGGATCAAAGAAATGCCGGCGTGAAATCCGTCGTGAAAGCACCGTCGGCGATTTCTCCATCCCGCAGCAGTGCGGCACCCAGCCGCCCGATCTCATCGGAACTCTTGGCCGCGGTTCCATTGCCGCCGGTCAGAACTGCGATACGCGGCGAGGCGGTAAAGCCGATGGCGGGATAACCGCTCCGCGTTTTGGAGACGACGCAGGCGGCCATCGAAACACGCGAAAGATCGACGGAAGGCACCAGCGTTCCGACGATCGCCGACAGGTGATCACGCACGCTTTCACGTCCGCCGGACCGGAACCATTCCCGGATTTCCGGATCGCTGCCAACCGCCTTGTCGTCGGGATCACCACCGATTTTGAGATAGAATTTGCCATCGGGATACCGCACGGGCGGCAGAAGATAGATATGTTTCGTGGTGTCGTGCGGCTCGTAGATCAGCGACGGCATAGCCGCATATTGCCCAAGATCTGCTTCATCAACCTCGAAGAAAGCGATGGTCCGCGCATAGACATTGAGTTCGACCGGTTGCGGCAGCAAATCTTTCGTGATCGAGAAACCACCGGCCGCCACCAGCACCCGATCTGCGGTATAAACCGCCCCCGAAGCCGTCTGCACCGAAGCGCGGCCATCCTCTTCCCGCGTCGAGACGACGATATCGTCGATCAGCGTAAGACCGGCCTTTTCCGCCAGAATGGCCTGCGCCTTCACCAGCCCACGCGGGTTGACGTAACCGGCATTGTCCCTTTCGAACACGCCTTCACAGCCCGGTTCGAAGGAAAAATAGGGAAACCGGCTTTTCAGGCTTTCGCCATCCAGCAATTCCGTCGCAACACCGAGCCGCGTCGCCGCTTCGCGAACATCATCGACAAACGGATTATCCCCGCCCCGCTGAGGCCCCACCATCAGGCAACCGACCGGCGCGTAAAATTCCACGCCGCTTCTCGCGGCAATATCGGCATAACGCGCAATCGAGCGGTTGGCGAGCAGCGCCCAGTCGGCATCACCATCGATGGTGCGGGTAATCCGCGCCTCATCATAGTGACTGGCGAAAACGCCCTGATGTGATTTGATATCGGCGGGTTCGCCGGGGCCGATCAGCGCCACGCCATCCACCGTTTCGGCCAGATGTCGGGCGGCGGCGGCACCCATCATGCCGCGACCCACGACGATATAATTGAAATGTCCCGACATGCCGCCCTCTTCATTCACCCAGTTCGATAGCAACCTTGTAGCCGCTTCGCAGAGGCATGTCAGACGAAAACCGGCGACATTTCGGCCGCGAACTCATCCTCGGTCAGTTGACCGTTCAAAAGCAGCATTGCGCCCAGCCGTCCGATCTCGTCCGAAGACTTGGCGGAGACGAAATTGCCGCCGGTGAGAACTGCGATATTGGAGGATTGCGTATAGCCGATATAGGGATAACCACTGCGGGTGATCGATGCGACACAGGAGCCGGAGGTCACGGGGCAGCCGGCAAGTTCGGGCATCAGCGACAGGGCCTTCCTCGTCAGGAATTCCACCTCGCCCGGCGTGCCGTCGGAATGGAACCAGTCCACCGCCTCGGCCAGTGTCTCGAGCCTGCCCTTCTCGCTTTCGCCGCCGATCTTCAGATAGACCTTGCCATCGGGATAGCGTACCGGCGGCAGGATGTAGACGATGTCGTCCTCCGTCTCCGCCAGCACGATGGTTGACGGCATGGCGCCGAACAGCGCTTGCCTTGTCTCATCGAGCTCGAAAAATACGATGGTGCGACCGGTGGCCGCCATATCGACCGGCGAAGGCAACAGCTCAGCCATATTGGTGAAACCACCCGCGGCCACGATGACCTTTTCAGCGGTGTGAACAGCACCTTCCCGCGTTACCACCTCGACGCCATGCGAGGTATCGCGAATATGCGCCGCGGTCTCACGCACCAAATGCGCGCCCTGCGCCCCGGCAATCGAGCACTGCGCCCTCACCAACGCGCGGGGATTGATGTGGCCGGCATTACGGGCCTCGAAGCAACCACCGTGATCGGCAGGCAGCGAGAACATCGGAAACCGGCCAGCCAGCGCGTCAGCGCCGAGCGTTTCCACACCAAGACCGAGACGGTCGGCAGAGGAAAGCGCCCGCGACATATAATCTCCGGCAAGCCCCTTGCCGTTTCCGGTAAACAGGCAGCCCGCTTCGCTGAAGAAACCGATGCCGCTTTTGGCCTCAATCTCCGCATAACGGCGGATGGAACGTTGCGCCAGTTCCGCCCAGACCGGATCGCCGTCAAACCCACGGGTAATGCGCGCTTCGTCGTAGTGGCTCGAAAATACGCCTTTGTGGGTCTTGCGATCGGCGGGCTCGGCGGGCCCAATCAACGCCACACCATCCGTTTGCGCCGAAAGGTGCCGCGCCGCGGCCGCACCCATCATCCCGGCCCCGACCACGATATATTTGAAATCCGGCATGACATGCTCCGTATCAGATTTATTCCTGACTACAGCATGCCCGCGCGAACCGGAATCGCTTTTCGCAAAAGCTTGGGGCGTTGTCGGATTTCCGGGCGGAAAAACCGGTTCCGCTTTTCCAGGAAATGCTTCCTGAAAAGATACGCAAAAACCTCAGCTGGCCAGCAACGCCTGCACCTTGCCGCAATAACGCTTGGACACCGGGTTCATTCGTGTGGCGCCATGGCCGGCATTATAACGCAGGATCGTGCTGCAGACCTGCCCGCCGCCAAGCTGGTGGGCGGTCGCCAGATATTGCATGCCCCAGCGAATATTGGTCTCGGGATCGTAGAGCGCCTTTGTCGTGCCGCGAAAGCCCATCATGCGCGCCGTTGCCGGCTTGATCTGCATCAGCCCGACCTCGCCTGCGCTGCCGCGAGCCTTGGGGTTGAACCTGCTTTCCACCGAAACCACGGCATGCGCCAGATTGGTGGGAACGCCATAACGCTTGGCATATTTGACGATCAGATCGGAATAGTCGTTCTTCAGCGACGCAGGCAGACTCTTTTCCGGAATGGGATAACCGGGCTTGCGGAAGAAGGTCTCCAGCGTCACCGTTTTGGTCTTGACGTCCTCGTCTTTGGCAAAAGCAATCCCCGCCTGTGAAGCGAGCATAACAACACCCGCCGCAACAGCAACAACAACCCTGTTCATATGTAGAAAAAGTCTCCAGATCGGATGACTGAACCAATGAAGCGACACAAATATTCAGCGCCCGGAAAGTCGATCGCGACCTTCCGCAGTCCAGTCTCCTTGATTGATATTGACGGTTGGTTCCCCTGAAGAACGACACCGCATGCAGTGCTGTTCTTAAACTTCCTCAATGCGGATTAACTGTGGCACATCAAAAAAAGCGACTTGAACACCCGGGAAACAGGGAACTATTTTCCAGAATTCGCGTTTAAGCGGCCGAAAATTTCGGCAGGCTGGCAATCAACCGGTGAAGCGTGTCGATGGTGGAAAAATCCGCGATGCCATCCACCAGAGCCGGACGGAAATGCCGCTGGAAGGCAGCAACGGCGCCTTCGGTCTTTTCGCAATAAGCGCCTGTTATTTCAACGCCATATCCATAAATGGACAGCATCGACTGAAGTGCTTCCACCGGCTGCCCATGGTCGCCGCGCTGGAAAAAGCGCCCGCCGCGGATCGGCGCAGGCTCCACCCAGTGACCGACACCGTTCTGCGACAGGATGTCCCACGGGAATTTTTCGCCCGGATCGACCTTGCGGATAGGCGCTACGTCCGAGTGGGCAAGCACCCGTTCAGGCGCGATATTCCAGCGCTGGCCGCAATCGCGACACAATTCGATGACGGCGTCGACCTGTTTCTTCGGGAATTCCGGCAGACCGCCGGGATGACCCTGATTGGCGATTTCGATGCCGATGGAGCGGGAATTGATGTCCTGATCCCCTGCCCAGGTGCTTTTGCCCGCATGCCAGGCGCGGCGGGTTTCCGGCACCATCTGGATGACGCGGCCGTCCTCGAAGACGAAATAATGGCTGGAGACCTGGCTTTCGGGGTTGCAGAGCCACGACAGCGCGCCGTCCGCCGTCGTCATGCCGGTATAATGCAGAAGAATGATATCGGGCCCGGCCACATCAAGTCTTTCGCCATGGTTAGGCGACGGCGCAACGGCTGCGCCCGGAAAATCCGGGGTAAAATCCGGCAGACATTCACTCATGCGACGCGGCGTTCTTTCTCGATGGCCGCATAAGCGGCATTGAGAGCCGCCATACGCTCATTGGCGGCAGCATGCAATTCCATAGGCACGCCGCGTGCAATGAGCTTGTCGGGATGGTGTTCGGCAACCAGCGAACGGTAACGCTTGCGAATATCCAGAAAGTCGTCCGAGGGCGAAACGCCAAGCACACGATAAGGATCGCGCCCGTCCATATGGACATGCCGCGCCATGATCGTTTCGAAGTGGTCTTCGGTGATATGGAATATCTCAGCGATACGGCCAAGGAAGGCCAGTTCCCGCTCGTGGATCAGCCCATCGGCCTTGGCAATATGGAACAGTCCGTCGATGACGCTTTCCAGCATCTCGCAATTATCGTGCCCGGAACCGCAGAGACCGGCAAGGCGCTCGGCATAGGCCTCGTATCCGGCAACGTCCTGACGCGCGAGATTGTAAAGACGGGCAACGTTTCGCGCTTCTTCTTCGGGAAAATCGAAGATTTGACGGAAGGCGCGCACCTCGGCATCGTTGACGACGCCGTCAGCCTTCGCCATCTTGGCGGAGAGCGCGATAATCGCGACGGAAAAGGAAACCTTGCGCCGCGTCTCCGGGTCCCCTTCAAAGAGGGTGCGGATGGCTTCAACCACGCGTCCAAGCGCACCGCCTGCCGCGTCGCCGATTGCGCCGAGCAGCCGCTCCCACAGGGATGAAATTTGCAGACAGGCAAAATCGAACATCATGCCATCAAGCATGACGGGATATTGCCGTGAATGCAATATGTCCGGCAGTGCTGCGGCATTAACTTTTATTCATCTTTGCGACAGTTTTGCTTCAGGAACAAGAAAGGGGGCAAACGGCACGGCCGGGGTTTTCCACAGGTGACGCAAGCGGACACAGGCAGTTGGTGGCCTCGACGCGGATTGAAACGATTATATTCCGTCAGTTTCCTCAAGCCGCTGAAAAGCCGCGAGAAATCGGCGTTTTTCTTGATAAATTCACTTTACACCTACACGCGGCTGTCGCATCCATTTGCCAGACATGTATTTGAGTTTATGCAAAAAGGAGAGCCATGATGGCCAAACAGAAAGTCGCAATGCTGACCGCGGGTGGCCTTGCGCCCTGTCTCTCTTCCGCCGTCGGCGGCCTGATCGAGCGCTATAGCGACATTGCGCCTGAGATCGACATCGTGGCCTATCGCTCCGGTTATCAGGGCGTTCTTCTGGGCGATCGCATCGAGATCACCAGCGACATGCGTGAAAAGGCGCATCTGCTGCACCGTTATGGCGGCTCGCCGATCGGCAACAGCCGCGTCAAGCTCACCAACGCCGCCGATTGCGCCAAGCGCGGACTGGTGAAAGAGGGCGACAATCCGCTTCGCGTCGCCGCCGAACGGCTGGCCGCTGACGGCATCACCATTCTCCACACCATCGGCGGCGACGATACCAATACGACGGCCGCCGACCTCGCCGCCTATCTCGGCGCCAACGGCTATAACCTCACCGTCGTCGGCCTGCCGAAGACGGTGGACAATGACGTGGTGCCGATCAAGCAGTCGCTCGGCGCATGGACAGCTGCCGAAGTTGGCGCGTCCTTCTTCGACAATGTCAGCAACGAACAGAGCGCTGCGCCGAAGACCTTCGTGATCCATGAAGTGATGGGCCGCCATTGCGGCTGGCTGACGGCGGCGACCGCGCGCGCCTATATCCAGAAGACCAGCGGCAATGAATATGTCGAAGGCCTGATGATGAACACGCAGATGAAGAATATCGACGGCATCTACCTGCCGGAAATGGCCTTCGACATCGAGGCGGAAGCCGAGCGCCTGAAGGAAATCATGGACAGGAACGGCTATGTCACGCTGTTCGTTTCCGAAGGTGCGGGCCTCGATTCCATCGTCGCCGAACGCGAAGCCTCCGGCGAGGCCGTCAAGCGCGACGCTTTCGGCCATGTAAAGATCGACACCATCAATGTCGGCGGCTGGTTCCAGAAGCAGTTCGCCAGCCTCATCGGTGCGGAACGCTCCATGGTGCAGAAATCGGGCTATTTCGCCCGCTCCGCCGCCGCCAATG
>Ga0172374_1001807_pt1 | contig 14081 bp, 20 predicted proteins | sample LakKiv3m_FD_114536 | JGI IMG/M metagenome (GOLD analysis project Ga0172374, IMG submission 114536) | Freshwater microbial communities from Kabuno Bay, South-Kivu, Congo - kab_092012_10.3m | ecosystem: Environmental > Aquatic > Freshwater > Lake | place: Democratic Republic of the Congo... | reverse complement strand
CTACATCAACGGCGAGGGTGAGGTAGTGCGGAATAAGGGAGGCAAGTTTAACAATGCTTGACCTTCGCCCCTATCAGCGTGCCGCCATTGATGGCCTGTACGAATATTGGGCCACCAAGAAAGGCGACAACCCCTTGATCGTTGCGCCGACCGGATCAGGCAAGAGCCTCATCATCGCGCACCTGGTCAAGGATGCAATGTCATTTCCCGGCACGCGCGTCTTGATGCTGACACATGTCAAGGAGCTGCTTGAGCAGAACGCGACCGAACTGCTGAACTTGTATCCCGGCGCAGATGTCGGGTTCTACAGCGCCAGCCTCAAGAAGAAGGCATTGCACCACGCCATCACATTCGCGGGCATCCAGTCGATCCACAAGCGGGCATTCGATATGGTGCCGCCGCCTGACCTTGTGATCGTTGACGAGTGCCACCTCATTCCGCGCACGGACAGCACGCGATACAACAGGTTTTTGTCAGACCTGAAACGATGCAATCCGGCGGTTAAGATCGTCGGCCTTACGGCTACGCCATATCGCCTTGATAGTGGCTGGCTGCACAAGGGCGAAGGCGCGATCTTCGACGGGATCGCCTATGATATTCCGGTGGCTGATCTCATGGAGCAGGGATTCCTGGCTCCGGTGGTGAGCAAGGCCGGGGCACGCAAGATCGACCTGTCCGAAGTAGGCCATCGCGGCGGAGAGTTTATCGAGAGTGACCTTGCGCGGGCTGCATCCGATCCTGAATTGGTGCGCGAGACGGTGGCCGAGATCGTTAAGTATGGTGCGGATCGCAAGGCTTGGCTGATATTTTCCTGCGGCGTCGACCACGCGAATATGCTGCGCGAGGAGTTCGAGGCGCTTGGCGTCGAGGCCCATGTTGTGACCGGCGAAGATGGCATGGTCGAAAGGGCCGACAAGATCGAGCGATTCCGGCGCGGTGAGTACAAGTGCCTGATAAACGTCAATGTTTTGACCACCGGATTCAACGTGCCGCATGTCGATCTTGTGGCATTGGTTCGAGCAACGGAGAGTGCAGGGCTTTATGTCCAGATCATCGGGCGCGGCACCAGGATCGCGCCGGGGAAGACAGATTGCCTTGTGCTGGACTATGGCGACAACGTCATGCGCCACGGTTTCATCGACAAGGTCAAGCCGAAGATCAAGAGCAAGGTCGAGGACGGCGAATCGCCTTGCAAGGAGTGCCCGTCGTGCCAGACGATCCAGCACGCGGCAATGCGCAATTGTATCAATTGCGGTTATGAATTTCCGCCGCCTGTTCTCAATCACGGATCAAAGGCCTATAACGGGGCCATGATCTCGACACAAGTACAAGCCGAATGGGTTGAAGTTGATGATGTGGCCTATTCCAGGTGGCGCAAAGAGGGCAAGCCCGACAGCGTGCGCGTCACCTATTATTGTGGGCTAATCAAGGTTTCTGAGTGGCTTTGTCCCGATCACGGAGGCTATGCTGCCGAGCGATACATCAAGCGCAAGACGGCACTGAGGGCTCAGGCAACCACTACCGATGAGGCAATGGGCGAGTGCGACTGGTGGCACAAGCCGAGCAGGATTAAAATCAAACCGAGCGAGCGCAATGACAAATTTCACGACATCGTCCAACTCGACTACGCACCTCCCAAGCGGCTCACAGAGGCCGAGCGAGCGGAACTTCTTGAACCTCTCTTCTGACAGTTGCCACAATTGCATAAGCCTCTACGATGATCGATATTGCCGTCATTGGCGTGATGTTGTTCCTGATAGTGTTTTGGAAAAAGGCTGCGAGAAACGTGATCCTTTCCCTCCCTTCTGAACACGACGAGCAGGCCGGATTCGTGCAATGGTTCCGGGCCAAGTGGCCGCGCGTTCTGATCTTTGCGATTCCCAACGGCGGCAAGCGCGACATCAAGACAGCGAAGCGGTTGCACCGCGAAGGCGTCACGCCTGGCATTCCTGATCTCTATATCCCGGCTTGGGGAATATGGATCGAGATGAAACGCCAGAAAGGCGGTCGCACATCTCCGGATCAGGACGCCATGATCGAGCACTTGGAGCAGATCGGCCATACTGTGATCGTTGGTTATGGCGCGATGGACGCGAGCGACAAGGTATTGAGCGTGCTTAACATGGGTGGGGCGGCAGATGTAGGAGGTCACCTACCGCCCCGGACCTAGCAGCGGCGAGCAACGCTGTAGGTCTAATCCAGTGCATGATATCCAACTGCTTGGAAAGGCACAAGACGATGAAGAAATGGCTTTGGATTGCTGGTTTTTTAGCTTTGCCGATTGATGCAATTGCAGGAGATGCAACAGGCCTAGTGACTGCTGAGGCAAGGCGGCAAGGAGTGCCTGTTGCATTTGCATTAAAGATGGCGCGGATCGAAAGCGGCATTCGCTGCAACAATCACAATAAGAAAAGCAGCGCGACTGGGCCGTTGCAAGTGTTGCGCGGCACAGCAAGATCATTGGGCTATCGAGGCGACATCAGGAAGGCCTCCTGCGCCACGCAGACACATTACGGCATGAAGCATCTGGCGATGTGCTATCGCGGCGCACGAGGAAACCAAGCATTGGCAAAGCGATGCCATCAGGTCGGGATCAGAGTTTTGTATGGGGAAAAAAAGAGGAGGCGTTAATGATTACCACCACACTGAACCGCATCCGCAAGTATGGCCCCTGCCGCGAGGGCTGGGAGAAGCTGCTCAAGGGCTTGGGCAAGACGCAGGCCGATGACGAGCCGCTGCCGTTCGCCCGCATTGTCGAAATCAACGGCCTTGAGGACGCCCTCTGGTGCTGCCGCGCCGAACCGCAGCATGCCCGCGAGTGGCGGCTCTTCGCCGTCTGGTGTGCCAGACAGGTGCAACACCTGATGGAGGACAAGCGGAGCATTGCCGTGCTGGATGTGGCCGAGCGCCACGCTAACGGGCAAGCGGCTGATGAGGAGTTGGCCGCCGCACGGGACGCCGCATGGGAGGCCGCACGGGAAGCCGCAAGGGCCGCAAGGGAGGCCGAACGGGCCGCATGGGCCGCAGGGGAGGCCGAACGGGCCGCAAGGGCCGCAAGGGAGGCCGCACAAAACGCCGCATGGGCCGCAGGGGAGGCCGCAAGGTACGCAAGGGCCGCAGGGGAGGCCGCAAGGTACGCAAGGGCCGCAATGGAAGCCGCATGGGCCGCAAGAGAAGCCGCACAGGCCGCCGCATGGGCCGCACAGGCCGCAGCATGGGAGGCCGAACGGGAGGCCGCAAGGGACGCCGCACGGGCCGCCGAACGGGAGGCCGCAGGGGCCGCAGGGGCCGCTCAAAAGGCGGAGTTTTTGTGTGTCGTTAATGGAGGCGAGCAATGAGCGACCTTGAGACGCTGCGTGGCGATGCTGAGGTCACCCTTATTCGGCGCATCAGGGATTTGGAGGGGGTGGTCGAGAAGTTGACCAGTGGACAGCATGATATCTACGTCGCCGCCCGTGAGGAGTATCGCAAGAAGATTGCCGAGCAAGCCGCCGAGAACGAGAAGCTGCGGGCGGCGCTGAGGGAATCCGCTGCCGAACTGGATGCCTATTACCGCGCCGAATATTTGGGCGAATACCCATACAGTAAACGCAAGCTGGCAGAAGCGCTTGCGGCAAACCCTGCCCGCGCTGCGCTGGAGGAAAGACAATGACTATCATTGACGAACGCCAGAAGACCCACGGCGATTACTACGACACCGCCGGGACCGCCCAGGAACTAAAGGGTGTCATGCGCCAAGGCAAGAACTGGAAGACGCTGGACGACACTGAACGCGAGTCGCTGGAGATGATCGCCACGAAGATCGGGCGCATCCTGTCAGGCAACCCGCATGATGTCGATCACTGGCGGGACATCGCGGGCTACGCCGCGCTGATCGAGCGGTGGCTTATCTCTTGCACCGCTTCCGAATGTGATCCCACTCCCCGCCCCGGCGGATGCAATCCCGCCACTCCTGCTCCTTCTCCGGTGTCATCCGTTTGGCCAGAAACGCCAGAAGAAGAGGAAGAACGGGTTTCACGGCAGCGGTGACAAGGCCCAGCCAGAAACTTGGCCTCTGGGCAACGAGAAAGCCGCCTGCGCCGATGCCGATCAACAGCGCGGCGATGGCGGCAATCTCGATCCAGTTCACTTCTTGGCCCAGATAGACCACCCGGCGGCGAAGATCACGCCAAGAGCGCCGATGATCTCGTTCATGGTGGTGCTATCGACAACGCCCGTGCCGACGATGTAGCCGCCACCAGCCGCCAGAACGGCGCGGACAACGCCCCAGACCATTTCTTTCGTCATCTTACTTTCCCTTGGCTGTGCCGGGATATTCCTTCCACGGCAGTTGATAGTGCGGGCCGTCCTTGAACGTCTTCCAGTCGCCGCCCCACTCGAGCGGCACCTTCTCGGCCTTGGCTGCTGCCTTCATGGCCTTGGCCAGACGGTCGTAGAGCGGCCAGTCCCACCGCACCTTGCCGTCAATGGTCGCGGCCAGATCGACGGCGTGGGCGTAGCCGTTGGCTGCCGGGAGGTGGCGCGAGCGCAGCGTCTTTGACGCACCCTTGGCAACCAGCACCTTCTGTTCCGCCAGCGTGCGCACGCCGCAGGTGACGATGAACCCGGTCTCGGCGTCCTTCCAGTTCTCAGCGCAGCGCAGCACGACGCGCACCAGGTCGGGATGGACGCCCTTGAGTTTGGCAACAGATGATGTGTTAAGTATCATTTCCTCAACGCCTCCTCGATACTATCGAGCTTTGCCATGATGGCGCGGCTAGTTTCGCGGATTTCATTGATCTCTCGTTCATGCGAGATTTGTGCCGTTAATGTAGTGGCTTTGATCACAGCTATTTCCGTCGAGTGTATTTGCTGTTTTTGATATATGACCCAGACGAACGCAGCCACCGGAGCAACGATCCATTGCATCACCACATGTAATAGCTTAAAGAAATCGCTGTCCACGTCACACTTTCCAGATGTATCCATCTAACAGAAAATCAAGAACGATTCCACTTTCGTCGAGCAACATGTCAATTTCGGAGGGCAGCTGTCTTGCAATGCTAACGCTGCCATCTGAAACAATCAAACTCAGGCTTTGAGTTGCCTGCTCTTGCACCATATCAAGGCTGACTGTTTGTGCCGGATTATTGACCACAATTGAAACGGTCATGTGGTGATGTCCTCTTGCACCACGATCTTGAACGTCTCTGTGCTTTCAACAAAACTGCCGCTTGTGAACTGGATATCACAATACATCACGGAATAGTCATCGTCGGAGACAGGCCAGAGCGCGGTGTTGGTTGCCGTCTGCGAGATTGTGAAATTCCCGGTGCTTGGTGATGTAGTTGTTATGGTCAGCGCCTGTGAAAAGGCTCCATTTCGAACCGTTGCCGCAATCGTATATCCGACAAGGTTGAACGCCGCCGCCGCTGCCGTGAGACGCTGACAAGTCATTGAAAGCGTATCGCCGCGCTTGAAGTTGATTGATTTTGTGATCGGCGTTGTCATTCCAGATTGTCCTTATGGAGACGAAGCATATTCGCGGCGGCGAAAGAAATAGACTTTGCCGCCGTCGATACTACCTACGGAAAAAATCAATCGCGCACGCAAGAGCTTTTGCGCTGGGGTGTCGTACATGGCGGCATCCAAATTGACTTCGTTAGTATAATTGTTTCCAGCGTATCCGAATGTCGTAACAAAATGACCAACGCTTGCGATTCGTGGAAGATGAAATTCTGCATAAAATCCAAAAAGAGCAGTCGGTGAACCATCATCTGCAGTGTTTGTTGTCAATCGATATGCAGCATCTGTTTGTTTATAGGATTCCAACCTGAGGTTCCTCGAAACGCCCGCAGTAGGGCTCAAATCAAGCCCGACAAGCCGATACTCGTATCCATCATCAAAGTCAGGCGTCACCACACTCGCAACAGTACCGTTCACGGCGTGATCATAGATGAGCCCCGTCTTGCCATCGCCCACGCTCACCTTGTCCACTGGATGCCATCCGGCAAAAACCACGGGCGCGCCTGACGCCGTTTCGGCTATTGCTCCGGGGTTGTCGCGCAGCGCCGTGACGGTGGAGCTGGAAGGAATTCCGCCAACCACCACCGCAGCATTTGAAATTGTAGTCCAAGCCATCAGAGCCACCTGTACGGTTGAGGATCGCCACTCAAATCATTACCATCATTATCAAGCCAACGCCACGGTTGAGCGACCCCGTTGGCGTCATCACCACTATTATCCAGCCAAGTCCACAGCACGCCGCCCTTTTCATTGTCCTCTGCGGTAAAGCGGTAGGTCAGACCATTGCGCGCGACTTCCGCCGAGGTGATGAGCCATTCGCCGTCGCGCGGTGCTCCGGTAAAATCAACATCCAGATAGTGGCGGATCGCTACTACTGATCCTGTCCAGATGCTGGCCGCGTCCTTTGCCGAAAGATCGAAGCTGATTTCCTTTCGCACATCAGAGAACCGATCAAGGTATGTCTGCGCCAGTGTGTTGGCGATGGCTTGCGTACCAATGAAACGACAGAATAATTCTCTGATCTGCGGTTCGCCGCCGTACTGGACTTGCTTGAGCACGTCGATAAAGACTGCGACGCGTGAGTAATTGGACTTTTCAGTTACGCTGGAAACCGGCGTGCGCTGGAGATAATAGACATGAGTTTGTGATGCTCGTTCCTCCGGCTTTTCCTCAATGGTGAAGCTTCCAGCGACGATGGCATCATCTTCCGTCAGTGTCGTCGGTGACGGTTCTGGCCTCACGGGGCGCATGATGATTTTCTGAACGCGCTCATCCCACCATAGATTAGAGACGGATTGCAAACACACTTCGCCCAAAAGATCGTCAATCTTCGTTGGCTCTGCAATCCACGCTGTGAAATTGTAATCAGGTCTATAGCTGGTTTTTTGAGATGTCCAATCCGCCAGGTCAATGTACTGCTCCGGGATGCCACCCCACACTACGAGCAAATCGTAGAGTATTTCGTGGAATGGCTTGGCATTGTAGTGGATGACGCGCTGCACACGGTCATTCTGTTCGTGAGCCGCTGCGGTTGTGCCCGCAAGGCCGCGTGTCAGTCCCTCGAAATAAATGTTTGCGCTGTCAGTTTCATAGCGCTGCGTGTACTGGATCACCTCGTCATTGATCTTGACATATCCAGCAGCGGGATAATCGCTCAAGGTCGCGCCTGAGACTGTCATCACTGTTGCAACATTCGTGACCGCCAATGCCAATTCGCCCCGGCTCAGATAAGGCGCTGCAAGATTGGTGTCCGTGATCTTGCGTAAAATATCTTTGGCCGTAATCGAAACGCCATTGCGTCCGGAATCGATCTTCTCGATCACGTATTCGCGACGCGTCATGAGCGACAACGGTTGCCCGATCAATCCCTCATAGATGTTGAGGGTGTATCCAATGTGATACGGATTCCGCGCAAGCCACTTGGTCCAGAAGCTGCCAATCTGATCGGGGTCATAAGCGCGCGTGGAGACATAAGGATCGGTGCCCACGTCATTCCAAGGGAAGTCCTTGATGCGGACATTGCTGACGGCGCGATAGCCGAGAGGGCTTTTGTTGCGCGATCCAGACGCCACGTTGAGCACGGTCGGCGCTGTCTGATATCCTTGCAGGGCAGGGATTGCCAATGCGGGCTGGTAATAATAGTCGATCAGAAACGCATCGTCGGATTCCGTGGTGAGCTTGTCACCATTCTCTGCCAGCAGGTTTATGGCGTTGTCCTGCCACTCATAAACATCGTGGTCGACGAAGCGCAGCGTAAGCGATTTGCTCAGATCGAGAGCCGACAGAAACTTGCAAGTCTTGTCTGTATTCCAGCACGCATCGCCAGTCGCATTGCAGGGAGACACGCCAAATGTGCGCGAGCACAACGGCTGGATGATCTCCACAATCTCGACAGGGCGCGCTGCGAATGTCATCAGTAATATCCCGTCACGCTAAGAGACACGGAGCGATAGTCGTTGACGCCCATGTTGACGGGTTCTACATCGCGATCAGTCCAAACAAATCCAACATCTGTTGTGATCTTGGACGGGTTGCCCGCGATGAAGAATGGATTGAGCGGGATCGTCTGGGCGAACGGCTCGAAATACGTATCATACCAAGACGCCTTGAGGTATTCCCACTCATACGCAGTCGTGACGGCGCGGCGCTTGATGATACGCCCGAGCCATTGACCTGTCTCGGAGAACTGCTGCTGTGCCTCTGTCACGCGGTTGAGGTTCAGCGGCTTGTGCCCGCCATAAAGCGGAATCGGCATTTGTAGCGCAAGTCCAGCCTTGATGACGCCTATTGCAATGTCAGTTCCATCATTGACAGACACACGAATTTCACGAACGACATGGGCATAACCAGTAGTCGCGTTGAATATTACTCCGATAGTTGTGTTATCAGTCGGGCTGACAGTTGCGCGAGTTGTGTGTGCGCCACTAGCCGTCGATGCGGTAGAGATTGTAATCGTCTTGCCAGACAGGTTGTGCGCTGCGATGAACAAACAATCCAATGAGGCATCTGAGCCGGTCAGCAATGTCCAATTATTTGTTCCTGGCGCAAGTTCCCACCGCTGCGAGGTGTAATCGTTCGCTGCGTAAGCCGTGTTAGAGCCATCGCCAGATACAGTACCAGTGAGCGGCGCGTAGAGAATACGCGCGTGGTTGAGCGGCTCGTTGGTGCCGACTGTATAACTGGCGGTAGAGATTGTCATTTTATGAATTTCCTAATGCACCAGCGGCAATGATCCAATTGGTGCCGTCGCATACGAGCAAAGTCCATGCACCGTCACCATTAGTCGCCGGAATGATTGCTGTTCCGGCGATACCCCCAGAACGCGGCACGACGTTGGATGATGCGGAGATAACTGCGTTATTGCCGCCAATATTAGTGATGAATAAGACGCGGCCTGTATTGCTTGCGGGTGTCGGCAGCGTGAGCGTATTTGATGCCGCGCGGTTGGAGATGATGAATGTAACATCAGCCGCCACCGTGTAATCGGTGGTCACGGTGACAGGCGCGTTGATGGCGAACGATCCATTCACTTGCAGCTTCGCAGTAGGCGTTGCAGTGCCGATGCCTACTCGGTCAGTCGATGCGTCCACGAAGACGAGGTTAGCATCCGTGTCGCCTTCGATGCGCTGGTCCACGTCCGCACCAGCATCATTGAAGACGTTCGCCCCCGCAAAGGATGCCGCCGGGATGTTCTGGAACATCTCCGCGCGCGTCTGCTTTTTCGTCTCTGGGACGTTGGTGTCGACGATCACATAGACATCATCCGTTGCCGTGTTAGCTCCGGTGAGTGCCGATAGGGCGCTGATCTTTATGTCGGCCATCAGGCTATAACTCCCCGAATCTGCCCGCCATTGCGCTGCGTGCTATTGAGTTGGTCGATGAACTGTCTCGCGAACTTCTCGCCAAAGCCCATCGGGTCGTTCATGAGGGTGAAACTGAATGTCGTGGTGGGAGCCGCCGCTGCTGGCGCAGCAGAGGCCGCAGCGCCGCCACCGCCTCGACGCCCGCCACCACCACCACCGCCGCCGCCCCCGCCCCCGCCTTCTGAGACGCCCTTGATGGCCGCCACGGCGCTCATGCCCTTGGCGAAGACCATAGCATAATTGGCGAACATCTCAGCCGGTGTCAGTCCTGTTTTCATTGCGGCGGTGGCCGCAACCAATGTGTCGACAACAGCACGCGCAACGCCAAAGACCTTGGCGGCTTTGAGCATTTTTTTATTTCCGTTTTGGAAAGCGGATTGCAGACTGCCTAGCCCAGTGCTGACCTCTTGCAGGTCTTCCTGGACTTGCGCGCGCTGTATCTCATTCATGTCACGCTTGTGCTGCTCGGCACGCTGTAGCATGAGTTCTTTGAATTCGGCGTCAAGATCATCTTTGCCAGTCAGGTGGGATCGAAGCAATTCCATGTCAGCCGCATATTCAGCCTCAAGCAATTCACGCTCAGACATGAAGCCTTCCCGAATGGATTCGAGACGGCTCATGAAAAACGCGTCAACCTCCTGCGATGGCGCAACGCCTGGCACGGCTGATGCAGCGCCGTCTTTGTCTTTCCCACCTGAGCCGGGAATTGCTGGGATCAGTCCCGCCGCTGCATTGGACTCCTCAACCATTTTGCGCGCGGCTGACAGGTCCGCATCAAGCGCCGAAAGGTCTATACCGACAGCATCGGAAATGGTTTTCCCAAATTCCGCAAGCCCTGGCATCAGGTCTTGCGCCGTCTGGTATATGAAGTCGAAACCCTGCTTTAATTCATCAATGCTGTCCGTGGCGATGGCAACGCCCGCCGCCAGAGTGATAAACCCGGCAATCCCGGCCTTTTTTGCCATGTTGAACGCGGTCATGGTGATTGTGGCGGCTTTGACCGCCTTGGCAAAAGCTACAAAGCCCGCCGCAGCGCCGAAGGCATAGCGGGTGAACACCACAAGCCCAATGCCCTTGATGATATCGCCAAGCAGCCCAAGATTGTCTTTCACAACCATCACGGCGCGGGCCATGCCTTCGAGAATGCGACTAGCGACCTCGCCCGCCGACTTGAAGATATCCGTTGACTTGGCGCTGCCCACCAGCGCCTCGGACACGTCCGCCAGAGCAGGCATCATGCCCGTTGTGAAACTGGACACTGCGCCCAAAACATACTGCTGAAGGCGAGTGATGTTGTCATTGAACGTTGCGGCGCTTTTGGCGGTTTCGCCAGACACCACAAGGCCAAAAGACCGCGCCTGCTCTGTGGCATCCGCAATGCCGCGCGATCCCAAGTTGAGAATCGGGATGAGGTTAAGACCGGAGCGGCCAAACAGTTCCAGCGCCCAAGCGGATTTCGCCGCGCCGTCCTCCATGCCTGCAAATTTTTCGGCAACATCAATCAGCACATCATTAGCTGACCGCATCGCTCCGTTGCTGTCGTAAATCGAAACGCCAAGCGCATCAAACTTTTCCGAGCCTGCGCCCATGCTGCGGATGAGCATGGTCAAGCCGGTTTGCAGCTGCTCTGCTGAAACGCCGTTGACCTTGGCGGCATAGGTCAGCGCCGACAGCTCCTCGGCAGCGATGCCCACCTTTTCGGCCATTTCATCGATCTTGTCGGCATAATCAAGAGCCGCTTTGCCAGCCGATACAAAAACACCAGCTGAAAGAGCTCCCGCCAATCCAGCAAGAGCAGACTTGGAAAAACGCGAAATAGCGCCTTGCGCTCGGTTTAATCCTCTTTCGAGGCCTGAACTATCCGCACTTAAAGCAATTTCAATTCCGCTTACCTGAGCCATGCTTCATGTAGTCCTTAAGTTCCTCGACATCGGCTCTCGTCAGCGTGCCAGCATACTTTTCTTTCGGATCGGCTGGCACGTTTATTTCATACTCCGCCCACCATTCCGAAATCGTCATCTCCCAAAATTCACTCGGCTGGATTCCCCATTTTCTGGCCCATAGATACATCCCGTCCCAGTCTAGGCGCTCTGCGTTTCCGCCCTCGCCGTCGACTGGTTCCGGGCTTGGGCGTCGGGATTTTTTCCGTCCGTCTCCGCAGGCGAGAAGGCCATCAAGACGAACGAAATGAGGGTGGTCACTTCCTCGGCGCTGCCACCGATCAACTCAGCGTAAACATCTTCGTCCGTGACTTTGCATCCTGCCGCCGTCAGTATCTTGGCCAGCACGAAAGCAATGTGACTGACAGGCGGTCGGCCCTGCGAGGTTCGGACGGCGATATCGGTAAACGATATGTCGCCCATCTCGATGGACCGCATGATTTTCATGGAGGGGACGAATTTGTATTCGTCGCCCTTCCACTTTATTGTCAGCTCGCGAAATACTGGCATCTATCAACCCGGAGTAAATGTGATGGTACCAGAAGACTGGATCGACGCAGTGAAGGTCGTGGCGTCGGCCTGCTCGACTGTGACGGCGAAGCTGGCAAGAAAGAAGTTGCCAGTAAAATCTCCGATGGTGTCGACCTCCAGCGTGTAGGCCTCGAGCAATGCCGAAGCCGTCCCGACTGCTAGCGCCAAAAAGGTGCTGTCCTCAAGGATGCCCTCGACCTCGGCGTCAATTGACCGAACGCCGACATCGGCCAGATACTTGCGCCAACCAGCATCGTCCTTTTCGCTGATGTCGATAGGCTCGTTATTGATGGTGAAGCTATCGGCGCGCGCGCCAGCGACGGCTGTTGCGCCGCGCTTGATCCGCACTTTCCGGCCAGAGATTGCAGCCATGTCATTAATCCTTTCTTAGGTCGTGATCGGCCCGACAATGTTGGAGAATGCCACCGTGGAGCCGACGGAATTGGTGGCGGTAACGCGGCAGCGGATATACTTTCCGACATCTGCTGCGGCGAGAACGTAGGTAGTAGCGGTGGCCCCGGAGATGTTAGCCCATGACGGGTCGTTCGAATCGTTGGCATTGCCGCGCTGCCAGGCGCGGGCGAAGGTGATGGTGGCATCGCCCAGCCATGTGCCGTTGGTCGTGGTGAGCGTGTCTCCTTCGTCCAGCGTGCCGGTGATCGCCGGGAGAACCGTGTTGTAAGGACCGATGGTTGCGGTCATGCTCTCGCCGCTTTCGAGCGTGGCGGTAAATGTGGTCACATCCGCCTGTTCCGCTCCGATCTGAAGCCCTTGGAGCATGAAGTCTCCGGTCAGCGTGCCGATGCCGGAAATGGTCACGATGCATTCGCGCAGGAGCGTGGTGTTTGCCGCGCCGACGCTATCGGCCAGAAGAGTATCGTTTTTCAGGACGCCTTCGACCTCGCATGAAATTGTGCGGATGCCAGCGTCGCCCAGCATGGTACGCCAGCCGGAATCGTCCTTGTCGGTAATGTCGAGAGGCTCGTTATTGATGGTCACGCTATCAGCGCGTGCGCCGACGATGGCGACACTGTTGCGCGTGATCCGTACCGAGCGACCTGAGATGGCCATTAAAAAAGACCTTTCATTTTCGTTATTTTATCACATCAATCATGCAATCCACAAGACACGGTAGAGAATGACTGCGCGCTTGGTCTTGCCGTCAGGGTCTTTCGAGAAAGTGCAACTGTCCAGTTCAGTCGTGATGTGTGTGACGCCAGCGATGGAAAGTGGCTGGTGGCGCAATCGGCTGTCGACGGCATCGACCACGGCCTTGAGGTCGAGCATGGACGAGGCGCGGTCCCATACGTCAATCTGCACGACGCCTGATCCGCCGGGATTGTCCTTGTCGTCGAACGGGTTGATGGTATCGCCGCCGAAGGAGATGAATGGATATGCGGTGTCAAGTTCGCTGTCCGATGCCTGCGGAACGTCGGAGAAGATTGGCACGAGCGGGCTGTATGCCGTGCTGAGAAGGTTTGTCACTGACGAGTGATTGAGCCTTGTATAGATTGCCTGTTGGAGCGCGCCTGATTTCATTTTGTGGTTTTCTCCGCGCGGGCTTTGGCATTGGCGATTGCCGCCTTGATGCGAACAAGCATCTTCGGGATCGCGCGTTCGACGGCGGGAATCCACGAGGGGCGGGGTTTTATCTTGCCGTTGCGAGTGCCGAATTCGAGCCAATAGGCATATGGCAGACGTGATCCAATCACGCGCAAGAAACGGTTACGCTGCGGACGTTCCTCATTGTAAATCGAAACAATCAACGCGCCAGTATCCTTTGCCGGGGCTTCGCCTGGAGCCGATGCCCTGTGCGTCAGTGACAAGTTTTGTTTGCCTCCGCCTCGCACAAAAGCAACGGGGGGACCGTCTTCTCCGCCTGCGCGGATGGTCATGTATTTTTCGCCGGGAATTCGATAGTAGACCACGCCGCTCTTGCCGCCGCGCTCCATGTTTTTTTTGACATCGCTGATACTGTCGATCGCGGCTTGGTCCATGATTTTTTTGAGCGACCTAGTGATGTCGCCTTTATATTCGCGAATCGCCGCCTGCACTTCCTGCACGCCGCGTATTTCAATTTTTGCCTCCCTCATGCCGCGACACCTCCGTCGACATCGACGCGAAGCCATTTGTTCGCGAATTCGATGTTGTCAATGAAGCGTATGTTGTGGACGCGGTTGCGGATTGTCACTCGGTCGTTTTCGCGTAGCGTAGTAGTGTATCGCACTACAAGGCGAAGCCT